>Ga0180215_1004468_pt1 | contig 12429 bp, 11 predicted proteins | sample eDN3rd37CBELigBY_FD_128871 | JGI IMG/M metagenome (GOLD analysis project Ga0180215, IMG submission 128871) | Enriched backyard soil microbial communities from Emeryville, California, USA - eDNA 3rd pass 37_C BE-Lig BY (version 2) (version 2) | ecosystem: Environmental > Terrestrial > Soil >...
CTCGTTGTTCTCGTCGAGCAGCGGCGAGCCGGACGCGGGCGCAGACAGCGACGTCTGGTGGGCGATGAGCGAGCCCACCGGCGGCAGTGGGGACCACCGCACGCGGACGTCGAGCGAGGAGACCGAGCCCTGCACGCGCGTGAGCGCCGGCTTGCCGCCCGAGGACTCGAACAGGTACGTCAGCGTGCTCACGGGGTCGCCGATCGCGACCTCGGTCGCGCTCGCCATCGGGATCTGCACGAGGTCCGACGGCCGCGGGAACAGCTTGATGACCGCGAGGTCGTGGCACTGCGCCCGCGCGACCGGCCGGGCGTGCGTGAGCCTGCCGTCGGCGAGGCGCACGTCGATGCTCGGGGCGCTCTCCATGGCGTGGTTGGCGGTCAGGACGAGCCCCTCCTTCGCGTCGTAGACCACGCCGGTGGCCTTCGTCCGCTTGTCGGGGTAGACGCCCTCGACGGCGACGACCGCCTTGCTCACGTCGGGGCGCTCCTCGGCGGTCGTGCTCGTGGCCGCGGCGCCCGACGAGCCGCCGTCGTCGTTCGACCCGCCGCAGCCCAGCGCACCCAGGGCGGCGATGAGGGCGATCAGGACGGTGGCTCGGCGGATGCGCATGGTCCTCCAGGTCAGAACGGCAGTCGGGTCAGGGTGTCGTCGGCGCCGTCGGTCACCCACAGAGCATGACCGGCGACGACGGCCGACGTGGGGCTGCGCGCCACGACGACCGGGTCGCCGACCGGCTGGCCGCTGTCGGGGTCGACGCGGGTCGCGCGGCCCGTGTCGTGGTCGATGTAGAAGACCGCGCCGTCACCGGCCGCGACGTCCGCCTCGCTGGTCCCCTCGCCGATCTCGGCGAACACGGTCGTGGCGTCGTCGGGGTCGACGCGGACGAGCCGGCCGCGGCTGGAGTTGGCGACCCAGACGGCCCCCTCGCCGACCGCGACGCTGTCGACGGCGCCGCGCAGTTGCACCGTGCGGACGATCTCGCCGGTGTCCTCGTCGATCTCCGTCAGCGTGCCCTCGGGCTCGTTCGTCACCCACACGGAGCCCTCGCCGGCCGCGATGTCGGTGAGCCCCGGCGACAGGGTGATCGTCTTCTGCTCGGCGGTGCGCCTGCCCTCGCTGACGCCGAGCCGCGTGACGGTGCCGCCGGTGCCGTTGAACACCCAGATCGCGGTGGGCGTGAGCGCGAGCCCGTCGGTCTGCGTGGCGAGGTCGATCGACGCGACCCGCGCGCCGCCGCGCGCGTTGAGGGCGACGATCTCGCCGCCCGCGCCGGCCACCCACACGAAGCCGCCGCCGACGGCGATGCCGAACGGCGCGTCGACGGCGGCGACGGAGTCCACGTCGGCGCCGGCGCCCCCCGCGCCGACCCGGGTCACCGAGCGCTCCCCGGAGTTCGCGACCCACACGGCGCCCTCGCCGGCCGCGACGTCGACGGGCGCGCGACCGACCTCGATGCGCGCGAGCCCCGACGCGTCCGCCGGGCGCTCGCCGGCGGCGGACGCGGCTGCGGGCCGGGCGGCCGGGTCTGCGTCATCGCCGCTCGTGGCGAGCAGCGCGGCGCCGCCGGCCGCGACGAGCGCGGCCACGGCCGCCAGCACGACGAGCGGGCCGCGGCGCCTGCGCCGCGGCGGGGCGTCCGGAGGCGGCGCGGCGGGCTCGGCGGGTCGTGCCGGCGCCGCGGCGGCGACGGTGGCGCGATCGGGCGGCGCGGTGACGGTGTGCTCGGCCGCGGGGGGCTGGGGCGCCGCGCCGCGCCCGCGGCTGGACGGGTGCTCGGGGACGGTCTGCGCGCGGGCGACCGCGTCGTCGTCGCCGGCGTCGCCGGGCATCCCCTGCGCCACCGCCTCGGAGACGGCCGTGACGAGCTCGCCGCAGGAGCCGTAGCGCTCGGCGGGATCCTTCGCGAGCCCCACGAGCAGCGCGCGGCTCACCGGGTCATCGGGCGCCAGGCCGCGCGGGGGCGGAGGCTCCTCGTGCACGTGCGCCTCGCGCAGCTCGGTGACCGTGCGCACGCCGAACGGCGGCTGGCCGGCGAGGCAGGCGTAGAGCGTCGCCGCGAGGGCGTACTGATCGGTCGCCGGGCCCACCGGGTCGCCCAGCCACTGCTCGGGGGCGGCGTACGCCGGCGACAGGCCCACCGGCGCGCCGGCCTGGGTGAGCGTCGCGCTGCTCGCCACGCGCGCCATCCCGAAGTCGGCCAGATAGGCGTGCGCCTCGCGGGGGCCGCGGACGACGAGGATGTTCTCCGGCTTGACGTCGCGGTGCACGACGCCGCGACCGTGCGCCCAGTCCAGCGCCCAGGCGACCTGCTCGACCACCCGCAGCGCCTGGGCGGGCTCCATCGGCCCGTGCTCCTCCAGCAGCGCCGCGAGGTCCGCGTCGCACAGCGGCGTCGCGAGGTAGAGGTTCTCGCCCTCCGACCCGTAGTCCCAGACGGGCAGGACGTGCGGGTGGTTCGCGCGCTCGGCCGCCTGCGCCTCGCGCGAGAAGCGCGCGCGGAACTCCATGTCGCGCGCGAGGCGCCGGGAGATGACCTTCACCGCGGCCTGGCGCTCGTGGAGCAGGTCGACGGCCTCGAACACCCGGCCCATGCCGCCCTCGCCGATCTCGGCGGTGAGGCGGAAGCGCCCGGCGACGACGTCGCCCACGCCGAGGCTCGGCCGGCGCATCAGCTCACGCCCTCGGAGCCCACGAGCACCGTGCTCGTCGCGCCGCTGCCCGCGGGCTCGGCGGCCGTCTCGGCCGCCGCCGGCAGCACGCCGTCGCCTCCGTCGTCGACGACGAACTCCGAGCCGCCGATGCGGATGCGGTCGCCCGGCGCGAGCACGCGCTCGCCGGTGATGCGCCCGTCGTTGACCCACGTGCCGTTCAGGGACCCCAGGTCGCGGATCGTCAGCCCGCCCGGGGCCGGCTCGAGCGCCGCGTGGCGGCGGGAGACCTTCGGGTCGTCGAGGCGCAGCAGGCACGCGGGATCGCGGCCGACCGTCAACTCGCCGTGCACCTCCACCACCCGACCAGTGTGCGGGCCGGAGATCGCTCCAAGCCGCATCCGTGGCACCCGCCCTCTCGCTCGAGACGGAGCCACCATACCCCTCGGCAGGGGCGCGATGCCAGCGGTTGCGGCACGCCCATCCCGCCAGGTAGCTTCGCGCCGGTGAGCACCCCCCGTGCGCCCGCCGGGCCCGAGGACGCGGCGCAGGCCGCGACCCTCGTGCACGACGGCCGGCGCGTCGCGCTCCCGGAGGGCGGGCTGACCATCGGGCGGGTCGCCGGCAACGACCTCGTCCTCGCCGACGAGGGCGTCTCGCGCCGCCACGCCGAGATCCGGCGCGACGGGGGCGAGTGGGTCGTCGCGGATCTCGGGTCCAAGAACGGGACGCGCCTCAACGGCAAGCGCCTCGACGACCGGCCCCACCCGCTGCGGACGGGCGACGCGATCGCGATCGGCGCGCACACGCTGCGGTTCCTCGCCGGCGTCGAGACGCAGTTCGTCGCCGCCGGCGCCGAGCGCGACGAGCACGCGACGCGTGTCGTCGCCCTGCGCGGCGCGCAGCTGCGCATCGGGCGCGACCCGGGCAACGACCTCGTCCTCGACGACCCGAACGTCTCGCGCCGGCACGCCGAGGTGCGCCGGACGGGCGACGGCGCGTTCGTGCTGCACGACCTGCACTCGCGCAACGGCACGCGGCTCAACGGCCGGCCGGTGCGCGCCGCGCGCATGGCGCTCGGCGACGTCATCGGGATCGGCCCCTACCGGCTCGTCTTCGACGGCGGCACGCTGCTGGCCCGCGACGACCGCGGGGCGCTGCGCCTCGACGCCGACCGCCTCGTCGTGCAGGCGGGGGAGCGGCGGATCCTGTCCGACGTCAGCATCGGCATCGCCCCCGGCGAGCTCGTCGCCGTGATCGGCGAGAGCGGCGCGGGCAAGAGCACGCTGCTGCGCGCGCTCGCGGGCGTGTCGGAGCCGACGTCGGGCGCGGTGACGATCAACGGCGAGCCCGTCGCCGGGCGGCGCACGGACATCGGCTACGTGCCGCAGGACGAGATCGTCCACGAGCGGCTCACGGTGCGCGAGGCGCTCACGTTCGCCGCGCGGCTGCGGCTGCCGCACGGGTCCACGCGCGCGGAGGTCGAGCAGGTGGTCGCGCGCGCGATGGAGGAGCTCGAGCTGACCGAGCGCGCCGACGTGCGCATCGGCGCGCTCTCCGGCGGCCAGCGCCGGCGCGTCGGCGTCGCGACGGAGCTGCTCACCCGGCCCGGCCTGCTGTTCCTCGACGAGCCCACGACCGGCCTGGACCCGGGCCTGGAGGCGCGGCTCATGGCGCTGCTGCGGCGCCTGGCGGACGGCACGCGCGCCGTGGTGGTGACGACGCACGCCACGCGCAGCCTGCGCCTCTGCGACCGGCTCGTCGTCATGGGGCGCGGCGGCCTGCTGTGCTTCGACGGCAGCCCCGACGACGCCCTGGAGTTCTTCGGCGCCGAGGCGATCGAGGACGTCTACACGCTGCTGCAGGAGGGGCGCGCGGAGGCGTGGCACGCGCGCTTCATGGCGCGCGCCGGCGAGGACGACGGCGACGAGACGGCGGCGGCGCGGCGCGCGCCGGCGGCCCGCGCGCCCCGCCCCCAGCTCGGCGAGCGGGTCGCGGACGCGCGCGTGCTGACGCGGCGCTATCTGCTCCTGCTGCGCCGGGACCCGCGCAACCTCCTCATCCTCCTCGGGCAGGCGCCGATCCTCGCCCTGGCGATCGCGGGGCTGTTCGGGGCCGAGACGTTCGCGCCGGCCGGCAGCCCGGGCGACGCCGCGCAGCTGCTGTTCTTCCTCGTCGTCACCGTCGTGTGGATGGGCAGCATCGCCGCGGCGCGCGAGATCATCCGCGAGCGCGCCGTCATCGAGAGCGAGCGGGCGGTCGGCGTCGGGCTGTGGCCCTACCTGGCCTCCAAGGTCGTCGTCCTCGCCGGCCTGGCGGGCGCGCAGGTGGGCCTGCTGCTGGCCGTCGCCCTCGCGCTGCGCCCGCTGCACGACGCGACGGGCGTGTACGCCCAGCTCGTCGCGATCCTCTGGCTCACGGCGATCGCGTCCGTGGCCATGGGCCTCGCGCTGTCGGCGTCCGTGCGCAGCGAGGAGCAGGCGACGAGCCTCATCCCGCTCGCGCTCATCCCGTCACTGCTGTTCGGCGGGGCGATCGTGCCGGTGGCGTCCATGACGACGCCGCTGAAGGTGATCGCCGATCTCGTCCCGGCCCAGTGGGCCTATGCGGGCGCCGGGCAGGTGATCGGCATGAACGAGCGCATCGCGCTGCGCGGCGGGCGCGCGCGGGTCTTCGGGCCGGACTTCTTCGTCGTCGGGTTCGGCACGACGCTGCTCGTCCTCGCCGCGTTCGCCGCGGTGCTCCTGGCGATCACGATGGCGCTGCTTCGCCGGCGCGGCGACTGAGCAGCAGCTGTACCAGGGAGACGACGGACACCACCGTCCACACCGCCTCGAGGAGCAGGAAGCCGTACTGGCGGCCGATCGCGGCGAGGACGGCGAGCACCCCTGCGCCGACGATGTTGACGACGAGGTACGACACCGAGCGCGGCGTGACGACGCCGATCTGCGCGCCGGTGAAGGCCAGGAGGATCAGGATCGCGCCGACCAGCTGGAGGACCTGCTCGGCGGTGCTGGTGGACGTGGCTGCGAGGAGGGACAGGGTCGCGCTCGGTGCTGGTGACCTGCAGGATCGCGTCGTCTTCGCAATACCGGGTACGGCGCGTCTCGTCCGGGCCGGAGTCCGCTCCGGCCGCGGGAGCGTAGCGCAGGGCCACGCTCAGACGAGGCCCGTGTACCAGACCCCGAACACGATCCCGAACGCCGCCATCGCCGGCGTCAGGACGCGCTGCACGACGCCGTCGAGCGCCGGGCGTGTGAGCAGCCACGAGAACGCCGCGGTGCATGCGGCCATCGAGACGATCGACATCGGCGCGAACACCGCGAGCGCCGCGAGCGCCTCGGCCTGCGAGGGCAGCGCCGCGATGAGCAGCACCACGACCGCGCCGGTGCCCGCCAGGCCGTGCAGCGCGCCGATCGCGACCGCCTGCGCCGCCCTCGATCCGTCGTGCGCGTGCCGGCCGCGGTGCAGGTGGCGGTGCGGCGGCGCGGGCGGATGGCTGTGGACGGTGGCGCGGTGCCCGCCGCGTAGCCACCTCCACAGGAGGCGCACGGCGAGCGCGACGATGACGACGCCGACGAGGCGCTCGGCGGCTGACTCCAGCCACCCCGGCAGCGCCGTGCGCAGCGCGATGAGCGGCAGGCCGACCGCGACGAGGACGGTCGCGTGCCCGACGCCCCACGAGGCGCCGAGGCGCGCGCCGGCCCGGACGTCGCCCTCGCGCTGGGCGACGAGCGACGTCACGGCGACGAGGTGGTCGGGGTCGGACGCGTGGCGCAGGCCGAGCACCGCGGCGAGCGCGAGGGCGGCGACGACGGGCGAGCCGTCCAGCAGCGACGCGAGGTGCTCGTCGACGGCCTCCAGCGGCGCGAAGAGGAAGTCCAGGCTCATGGCCGGCGCGCCGATCACGCTGCCGGCCCGTCGGCGGACCCCTGCGCCCGGAGGCGCTCGGCGCGCTCCTGCTCCGCGCGCTCGCGCTCGGCCTTCGTCCGCCGGCCCAGGTGGCCCTCCTCGACCATCGTCCCGAGCACGTCCATGATGGCCCGGCAGCCTAGCTGCGCGGTCATGTCCGAGACATCGTAGGGCGGCGCGATCTCGACGACCTCCATCCCGCAGATCCCCTCGCGCGCGACCATGCGCAGCGCCTTCAGCGCCTCGCGCGGCAGCAGGCCGCCCGGCTCCGGCGAGCCCGTGCCGGGCACGAAGCCGGCGTCGATGGAGTCGATGTCGAAGGACAGGAACACGGCGTCGGCATCCTTCCACGCGCACTCCAGCGCGATCTCGACCGCCCGCTCGATGCCGAGCTCCTCGACGTCGGTGATCGTGATCACGGTGCTGCGCCGCTCGCGCGCGACCTTCATCCCGGGGCGCGACCCGTACCAGCCGCCGATCCCCATCTGCACGAGGTTGGAGGCGGGCGCGTTGGGGATGTTGGTCGAGTGGAACCACGGCGTGGTGTGCATCCGCTCGTCCATGTCGCGCTCCTGCATGTCGATGTGGCGGTCGAGATGGATGATCCCGACGCGCCCCTCGATGTGCGGGGCGATGGCGCGCACGTCCGGGTAGCCGATGGAGTGGTCGCCGCCGATGACGACCGGGAACACGCCGCGCTCGTGGACGAACGACACCGCGCGGTCGATCTGGTCGAAGGACTTCTCGATGTTCGAGGGGATGACGAAGATGTCGCCGGCGTCGCAGAGGTTGAGCTCCTCGTAGAGGTCGACCCCCATGTCGGCGTTGTAGGAGTCGTACAGCGCGGAGATGCGCCGCACCGCCTGCGGGCCGAACCGGCAGCCGGCGCGGTAGGTCGTGCCCATGTCGAACGGCGCGCCGATGATCGCGACGTCGTACTTGCCGACGTCGTGGATGTTCTCGCAGTAGTCGGCCTTCAGGAACGTGTTGATGCCCGCGAACGCCGGCTGCTGGCCGCGCGAGAACGTCGAGATGGTGCGGTCCTCGACGGACGGCGCCGCCTCGAGGCCCAGGTCGATGCCGCGCTCGAGCTGCTCGCGGGTGCGCCGGTCGGGGATGTCGGCCAGGCGGCGCATGATGCGCGTGCCGCGCAGGCTCTCGCGGTCGAACGGCGGACGGCCGTGGCCCTTGCCGTGGTCGTGGAACATGCCCATCGGTGTGGCTCCCCTCTCCGCATGGTGTGCTCGGCCCGCGGCTCACGCCACGGAGCTGACCACTTGTCCATACAACAAGCATCTGAATACAGGTCGTCCTGCATCCCTGTCAAGACGGGGGATCCGCCCGGCGCGACTGTTCTAGGCTGCGGATATGTCCAAGGCCCCGCGCGGCGGTGACCGGGTCTCCGGCGACGCGCTCGACCGGCGCAGCTTCGTGCCGCTCTACTACCAGCTGCAGGAGACCCTCAAGGAGCAGATCGAGTCCGGCGTGTGGCGCCCCGGCGACCGGCTGCCGTCCGAGCCCGAGCTCGCGCGGCGGTACGGCGTCAGCCGCGTGGTGGTGCGCCAGGCGCTCGCGATCCTCGGCGACGACCGCCAGGTCATCCGCATCCGCGGCCGCGGCACGTTCGTCGCCGAGCCGAAGCTCGACACGCGCGCCGGCGGGCTGTCGCGGCTGCTGGCGGCGCCGCGCGCGTCCGACGTGCTCGTCGAGGTGCTCGACGCGCGCCGCATCCGCGCCGAGCCGTCGATCCGCTCGCGCCTGGGCGCCGCGGAGGACGAGCGCGTCCTGCGGCTCACGACGACGCTGGCGGTGCGCGAGGTCCCGCTGGCCATCACCTACTCGTTCTTCCGCGCCGAGGACGTGCCGTGGCTCGAGCAGGTCGCCCGGCCCGGCCGGCCGCTGGACCCCGATCTCACGCTCGGCGACCACGGCGTCGCGCTGGACCGCTCGTCGCTGTCGATCGAGACCAGCCAGTGCGGGCAGTTCGAGGCCGACCGCTTCGGCGTCGAGCACCGCACATCGGTCTTCCTCGTGCTGTGCACCGAGTACCGCCGCACCGACGACGGGCCGCAGCCGTTCGAGGTCGCGCGGGTGGAGTACCGCGGCGACCTCCTGCAGTTCCACCTCGAGGTGTCGGAGGCGGCGCCGGGCACGATCCAGGCGAGCTGGGCGCTGACCGACAAGGCCGACAGCCGCCTCGCCGACGTGCTCTCGGGCGTGCGCTCGCGCTGACCGCCATCGCGGTCAGGCCCCCGCGACGGGCGGGCGCTCGCGCCGCTCGGCGGTCGCCGGGCCCGCGGGCGCGAGCTGCGCGCCCTCGGGCACGGTGCCCATCGACTCGGCGTTCTCCGCGAAGCGCCGGTCCGGGCGCACGGCGAGGAAGTACACGAGCCCGACGGCGCCGAACGCGGCCATGCCGAGGATGAACGCCCACTCCTGCCACCACGGCAGGCCCACGTCGCGCGGCCACGCGATGTTCACAAGCTCGGCCGTCAGCCACACCGCCGCCGCGCCGGCGATGAGCGCGCCCAGGCGCGTGAAGGCGCTCGTCGTCGTCCGCCAGCGCCGGCGCAGGCGCAGGTAGAGCACCGCGCCGACCGGGGCGAGGAATCCGACGTAGTAGGCGCCCGTCGCGAACCCGACGAGGACCGCGAGCGCGTTGGCATAGATGAACGCCAGCGCGGAGAACAGCGCGACCGCCAGCACCGCCACGACCGGCGACTGGTTCCAGCGCGACACGCGGCTCAGGACGCTCGACAGCGGCAGCATCCCGTCGCGCGAGTACGAGTAGACGACGCGCACGCCGGTCGCCTGCACGGCGATGCCGCACGCGATGAAGCCGGTGACGACGACGGCCAGGAACGGCTTCTCCGCCCAGCCTCCGAGGCCGGCGACCACCGCGGCCGAGACGGGGTCGGCGACCTCGCCGCCGACGACGGCCGAGATGCTCGGCGTGGCGAGCATGAGCGCGCAGGCCGCCAGGAAGTCGACCGTGCCCACGGCGATCAGCGAGATGATGATCGCCCTGGGTACCTCGCGCCGGGGGTTGAGCGTCTCCTCGGCGACGCTGCCGCACGCGTCGAACCCGAGGATCACCCAGCCCGCGATCGCCAGCGCGGCGAGGAACGCGGGGAAGAACGACGTGCCCTCGGGGACCGCGCTCGTCTCGAACAGGGTGCCGAAGGACTGCTCGCGGAAGAAGAGGATGAGCGCGATCGCGATGCCCACGCTCGCGATCGCCTCGCAGGCGATGCCGATGTTCACGACCCAGCGCAGGAGCTGCAGGCCGATCGCGTTGACGGTCGTGAACGCGGCCAGCACCACGAGCGCGAGGAGCACGCTCTGCCCGGTCGACGGATCCTCGACGCCGATGAGCTGGCCGAGGAAGAAGCCGCCGCCGTACGCCACGGTCGAGAGCGTCAGGATGAGCGCCCACATGTAGAACCAGCCGGCCCACCAGCCGTACTTGGGTCCGATGAGGCGCCGCGACCACTGGTAGATGCCGCCGGCGATGGGCCAGCGCGTGGCCAGGTGCGCGTAGACGAGCGCCACGAGCATCTGGCCGGCGACGACGATCGGGATCGTCCAGACCCACGCCGGCCCCGCGGTCTGCGCCCCGAGCGCCACGACCGTGTAGAGCCCGACGACCGGCGAGATGAACGCGAAGCCGATCGCCCAGTTCGTCCAGAAGCGCAGGATGCGCGGCAGCTCCTGCCGATAGCCGAACGCCTCGAGCTGACGCTGGTCATCGCTCGCGGACACGGCGTCCAGGGCGGTCTCGCCGCCCGCCGTCGACCCGTCCACAGGCTCTCCTCCCGGTGGTTCGGACAAGCAGACACCTCGCACACAACAGAACGCGAAACGCGCTGTCAAGCGGCCCGCAGACGCTCACCGGGACTGGGCAACCAGCTTGTCTCAGCGGTTGTGCGCACGTTGTCCTATCCGGTTGACATGCCGGAGAACAGCGCCTGCGCTGGGCTTTTGGAGGCCGCAGGCATGTGCTTGACCGCACGAGGTCCGGGCGCCTGTCCTACCCCGCGGCGCGGCGAAAAAGTTCTGCGGCTCGCGCGCCACAATGGGGCGATGCCCGGCGCCGAGGGAGAGGAGGGCCCGTCGTGGACGCGCGCGTGATCGAGGTGTCGCCGGATCCGGCGGCCGGCTACCGGATCAGCCCCGGGTTCCGGGCCGGCGGGCTGGTGTTCGTGTCGGGGCAGACGGCGACCGCGGAGGACGGCTCCGTCGTCGGCGTGGGCGACTTCGACGCGCAGGCCGAGCAGGTCTTCGCGCGGCTCGCTCGCGTGCTGGAGGCGGGCGGCTCCTCGCTGGAACAGGTGATCAAGGTGACGATCTACGTCACCGACATGGCGAACCTGCCGCGCGTCGTCGCCCTGCGCGAGCGGTACTTCACGCCGCCCTACCCGGCGGACACGCTCGTGCAGGTGCAGGCGCTCGCCCGCCCCGAGCACCTCCTGGAGATCGACGCGATCGCCGTGACGGGTGAGGTGACGTGAACGTCCTGGTCCTCGCGGCCAGCCCGCGCGCGGACGTTCCTGCGCGACTGCCGGCGCTGCCGGCGCCCGGACGGGATGTGCGCGATCGAGGACGGCTACCACGCGCTGCTGCGCGACGACGTCGCGGCCGCCGACGCGCTCGTGTACGCGACCCGGCTGTACTGGTACGGGATCGCGGCGGTGCTGAAGGTCGCCCGCGACCCCTCGGACCCGCTCGGCGCGGCGCGCGACCTCGGGCGGCGCATCTTCGAGTTGCGCTACTCGGACTTCCGCGTGGACACCGAGCGGCCGAACGCGGTCTGGGGCGCAGACGCAGGCGTGGCCGGCGTCTACGAGGACGTCTGAGCGCCCCCGCGCGCCGCGGGCGCGCCGGCGCGATCGATCGTCGCCCGCAGCCACGCGACCGCCGCGGGCACGTGCGCCGGGTCGATGTGGTGGCCCGCGTCGGACTCGTGGTACTCGACGTCCAGGCCGCCGGCGAGCAGCAGCTCCTCCGCGCGCCGCGCGAAGCCGACCTCCATGACGGGGTCGCGCCGCCCGTGCGCGATGAAGACGCGCACCGCGCGGCGGCCGGCGACGTCCGGCTGCCAGCCGTCGACGACCGGCACGAACCCGGAGAAGGCGAGGATCCCCGCGGGCGCCGGGCGGTCGCCCCCGAGCCCGAGCGCGTAGCTCATGACCGACCCCATGGAGAAGCCCCCGAGCACCGTGCGCTCCGGGCCGATCCCCGTGCGCGCCCACAGCTCGTCGTGGAACGCGGCGAGCCGGCGGTAGGCGGCGTGGAACGTGTCGTGGTCGGGATAGCCGACGCGCGGCACGACATACCAGTGGTAGCCGGGCCCGCCGAGCTGCAGCGGCGCGCGGGGCGTGACGACGTGCAGGCGCCGCTCGGGGTCGAGGGCGTCCGCGAGCCCGAGCAGGTCGCGCTCGTCGGCGCCGCGGCCGTGGTGCAGCACGAGCAGCCCGGCCGCATCGCCGTCGGCCGGGCGCTCGAGGAAGGCGAGGTCGCTCACGAGGGCGAGCCCTGCCGGCGGGCGGCCCGCGGGTTCACGAGCGGCTGCAGCGTGGCCTCCAGGTGCTCGCGCAGGTGCTCGTGCTGCTTGGGCAGGCGGAGCTCCTCGCCGAGGTGCTCGGGGTCCTCGTCGACCGCGAACCCGGGGGAGGTCGTCGCGATCTCGAACAGCACGCCCTGGGGCTGGCGGAAGTAGATCGACTTGAAGTAGTCGCGGTCGATGACGGGCGTGACGCGCATGCCGGCCGCGGCGGCGCGCTCCCGCCAGCGCGCGTGGTCCTCGTCGCGCGAGTGCCAGGCGATGTGGTGGACGGTGCCGGCGCCCTGGATCCCGGCCTCCGTC
>Ga0180215_1004469_pt1 | contig 12428 bp, 13 predicted proteins | sample eDN3rd37CBELigBY_FD_128871 | JGI IMG/M metagenome (GOLD analysis project Ga0180215, IMG submission 128871) | Enriched backyard soil microbial communities from Emeryville, California, USA - eDNA 3rd pass 37_C BE-Lig BY (version 2) (version 2) | ecosystem: Environmental > Terrestrial > Soil >...
AGGGGCGAATCGGCCTTGACCAGGATGCCGAACGGGCTGCGGGCAATGAAGGCCACCGGCACGAAATCCCTGGCGGGATCGTAGGGAAGCTGCTTGAACAGGAAGGTGTTGGTCACCAGCGCCGCCGTGGTGGCGAAATAGAAGTTGTAGCCGTCGGCCGGCGAGCGGGCGGCGGCCTGCGCGCCCACCGTATTCTGGCCCCCCGGCTTGTTCTCGATGACCACGGCCTGGTTCCAGCGCGGATACAGCCGCTCGGACAGCAGCCGGGCGATGTTGTCCGGACCGGAGCCCGGCGGCTGGGACAGCAGCAGTCGCACCGGCTTGTCCGGCCAGGCCTGGGCCAGCGCCGATTGCAGGGGGGAAAGCGCCGATGCGGCGGTGGCCAGGGCGGCTAAGCTCCTGAGGGCGTTTCTTCTGTTCATCATGGTCTCCTCGCTTGGGGTTTCAATACAGCGCGTTGCGCAGTTCGTCGAGCAGGGCTTCCAGGCCGCGCGCATCGGCCGCGACACCGTAGACGTAGCGGTCGGGGCGCACGACCGCCGCCGTGCAGCCGTGGCGCTCGAACCAGGCCGCGCACACGCCTTCGGTTTCGGCCAGATCGCGGCCCAGATGCAGTGCGGTCATGCCCCACTCGGGGGGCAGGGCGGGCGCGGCGCCCGGATGGCGGGCATCCAGCACCAGCCACCAGCCGTCGCCCGCCACGTGATCCAGGCGCGCGGCGCCGCCGGCTCGCTCGATCCAGGGCTGGGGAAAGAGGGTGCCGCGGGCCGGCGTGTCCACGCGTCCCAGCAGGCCGAACTCCAGCGGCGGAATGACTTCCTGGCGCGGTACGTCGCGCACCGTGCCGCCGCACTCCTCCAGCAGGCGGGCATCGCGCGCGCGGGCGCGCGCCTCGTCGCGTTCGCAGATGACCGCGCCGATTGCCTTGATGCGGCCGGTCAGGCTGCGCACGTGCTGCTTGCGCTCGGTGCCGTAGCTGTCCAGCAGCGCGTCGGCCTTGGTCCCTCTTACCGTCTGCCGCAGGACCGCGGCCAGCTTCCAGTTCAGGTTGGCCACGTCGCGTATGCCCTGGCACATGCCCTGGCCCAGGAAAGGAGGTTGCTGGTGGGCGGCATCGCCGGCGACGAACACGCGGCCGCGGCGCCATTCGCGCGCCACCAGCGCGTGGAAGCGGTAGCTGGCCTGGCGCCAGAGTTCGCCATCGTCCGGCGTCAACCAGCGCGACAGCAGCTTCCAGGTTTCCCCGGGCTGGGTGACGGCGCGCGGGTCTTCGCCGGGCTTCAGGGAAATTTCCCATCGGCGGTGATTGCCGGGACCGATGACCAGCGTGCTGGGGCGCTCGGGTTCGCAGTACTGGACGCTGGTGCGGGGCAGCTTGGCCAGGCCGCGCTCGTTGGCCAGCACGTCCACCACCAGCCACGGCTCGTCGAACTCCAGGTCTTCGAGCCCGATGCCGGCCAGTTCGCGCACGGTACTGGAGGCGCCGTCGCAGCCGATGACGTACCGGGCGCGCACGCCGGCGTGGCGGCCGTCCGCATGCGTCAGGTCCAGGCGGACCCCGGAGGCATCCTGCTCCAGGCCGATCACTGCCGTTTCCAGTTCGATGCGCACGTTGGGCAAATGCTCGACGTGGTCGCGCAGGATGCGTTCGACCGGCGGCTGCGTGAACACGTTGGACGGCGTATAGCCCAGCGGATAGGGCGGTTCCACCATCGTGAGCCGCTTGATCAACCGGCCGTCGACGCCGAAGTATTCCGACGGCGTGAAAGGCTCCACGTACTGCGCGATGCGATCGACCGCGCCCAGTTGCTGGAAGACGCGCATGATCTCGTGGTCCACTGCGATCGCTCGCGGCTTGTCGTAGACATCGCGCTGCCGGTCGCAGACGTACACGGTGAATCCCTGGTTGCCCAGCAGGCCGGCGGCCACCGCGCCGGACGGACCGAAACCGACGATGGCGACGTCGTACAGAGGGTGGGCGGCGGCGCTCACTGGCGTACCCTCCTGTGGCTGCGCGACATTCTCCCCGCGGGAGGTCGCACGCGCTGCGGCGAGGCGCGACGAGGCAGCGTCGCCGCGCAGCGGCAAGTGTGACCGGGATTCTTCGAGGCGAGGCGGGGCCTGCCCGGCAGGCGGGCGCGGACGTATTGCATGGTCGATCCGTGGTTGGAGGATTGCGTCAGGCGGACGAGGGCACGAAGAAGACTTCGCTTTGCGCCGTTTTCAGGCGGGCCGAGGGCGGCGGCGAGATGCCCCACCGGTCCACGCGCCCCGGCGGCCACTTCCAGTCGTCCGGCGCGCCGGCCGCGTAGCTGTCGTCGATCTGCGCGACTTCCGCGGTGTATTCGATCACCTCGCCGAACGGGCCGATGAAATAGTTGAAGGCGTTGTCGCCAGGGCCGTGGCGGCCGGGACCCCATTCGATGGCATAGCCGGCATCCTTCATGCGGCCGCCGCCGCGCATGACCGATTCCAGGTCGGGCATGACGAAGGCGATGTGATTCAGCGCGTTGTTGTCGGTGATCCCCAGCGCGATCGTATGATGGTCGGCATTGCAGTTCATGAACGCCATGATGCGGGTCAGGTCGGCCAGCCGGAAATCCAGCGCCTGCTCGAAGAAGCGCCGGGTGGCGGCGACGTCGGCGCTGTTCAGCACCGCATGCGCCAGGCGCACGGGGCGGTCGGCAACGTCGGCCGCCGGGTCGTGCCGGGCGTCGCCCGCCACGACCTGGATCAGCCGGCCATCGGGGTCGCGCAGCAGCAGTCCGCGGCCGCCCGCCGGGTCGGCCGCGGGCCCGACGGGAGCGGCCAGCGTTCCGCCCGCTTCGACACCGGCGCGGGCGATCGCGTGCAGGGCCTCTTCGCCATGTGCCCGCAGCGTGACGTGGCGGATGGCCGTGCGCGGGCCGCGGTGCAGCGCCAGCAAATGGTGGTCCGGACCGGTGCCGCGGAAATAGAGGGCGTCCGGCTCGCGGGCCGCCACGTTCAGGTGCCAGATGCGGGTGTAGAAGTCTTCCGCCTTGGCGAGGTCGGGGACTTCCAGGGCCACGCTGCGCAGCCCTTGAATGGTGGAAGATGCCATGGGGAGATTGCTCCGTGATGCGCGGGCGTCAGGGTGAACAGACCTAACCTGCTTGCAGGCCGGCGGCGTCCAGCCCCACCACCGGCAGGGGCTTGTAGTCTTTGCGGACGGAGCGAGCCAGGGCGCCGGCAATGATGGCGTTCGCCTGTTCCAGGGTAAGACCGGACATGAGGAGGGTTCCGTCGTCATGGGTGATGCGGGCAGTCTACGGGCCGTTCGACTATCTATCCAGACGATGGGGCGAATAGTTAGAATCCATGCCATGGATATTCGTCATGTCGACCTGAACCTGCTGCGCGTGTTCGACGCCATGCTGGAGCACCGCAGCGTATCGCGCGCCGCCGAGGCCATCGGCCTGAGCCAGCCGGCCATGAGCGCCGCCGTGGCGCGGCTGCGCGCGCTGTTCAACGATGCCTTGTTCGTGAGGACCGGTGCGCAGATGCAACCCACGCCGCGCGCGCTGGCGTTGGCGCCGGCCGTGCGCCGCGTCATGGAAACGGTCAAGAGCGAGATCCTGCAGGCCCACACCTTCGATCCGGCCACGAGCGCGCGCACGTTCACGCTCATCACGCCCGACATCGGCGAGATCAACTTCATACCCAAACTGCTGGCGCGCTTCGTCCAGCGCGGCCCGGAGCTGAACCTGCGCACGGTGACCATGCCGCGCCACGCCGCGGCCGAGGCGCTGGAGTCGGGCGAAGCCGAGCTGGCCATCGGCTATTTCCCCGACCTGCACAAGGCCGGCATGTTCCAGCAACTGCTGTTTCGCAACCCCTACGTGTGCATCGTCCGCCGCGGCCATCCGGGCGTGGGGGACGCGCTTACCCTGAAGCAGTATCTGGCGCTGCCACATGCCGCCGTGCGGCCGGGCCGCGAACACCTGTTCGAGGAATACCTCCAGCGCAAGGGGCTAAGGCGCCGCATCGTGCTCGAGACCTCGCACTTCACCAGCCTCTTGCCCATCATAGAAAGCTCGGACCTCGTCGCCACCGTGCCGCACGACATGGCCGCCGTCTGCGTGCGGCACGCCGACATCCGCATGGTGGACGTGCCGCTGAAGGTGCCCACCATCGAGGTCCACCAGTTCTGGCCGCGCCGCTTCCACAAGGATGCCGGCAACATGTGGCTGCGGGCGCAGGTGCACGAACTGTTCCGGGCTTGAGGTAAGCCCCGGGGCCGCTATCGCGGGGCGCCGCGCTCGATGGCGGTCCGCTTGCGGTGGACCCACGGCGCCACGGCCTTCGGGCTGCTCCACAGCCCCAGCCGCCCGGCTTGCGCCGCCTTCTGCAGATCGACCAGCGTCCGCTCCGACGCGAAGGTCGGATAGACCCAGGCGTGCCCATGGCCCAACATCTTCTCCTGCACACTGCCGTGGCCGCAGTCGACGTCGCCCAGCGTGCGGCCGTAGCGGTCCCTGCCGTGGCGGATCAGCGTGGCCGGCGAGCCCACGGCGCAGAGCGCCCGCAGGAAATCGCGCGCGGCGATCCCGTAGGCCTGGTCGATTTCCGGCGCGTCGATGCGTTCGAGCCGGACCGCGACGGTGCGCCGCTCGCCGGGACAGTTCAGGCGCATCGTGTCGCCGTCGTGGACGGACGAGACGGTGCAGGGTTGGGCGAGGAGAAGGCCGGGCAGCAGGGAAAGGCCGGCCAGGGTAATGCATCGGTGCATGCGGGAGATAGGTGGCGAAAAGGTATTGCATCGATGCGAGTGCGCCTTCTCGATCTGCCATCGGAGTGCGTTCATTTCGTCGATCGAAGCGATCTGGTCCGTTCGTTCGCCGCTGGGATGAGCGGGCTACATCAGGATGATGTCGTACTGCTCCTGACTATAAATCCCCTCCACCTGCAGCGAAATCGGCTTGCCGATGAAATCCCCCAGCGATGCGAGGTTCTGGCTTTCTTCTTCCAGGAACAGGTCCACCACCGCCTGCGAGGCCAGGATGCGGAATTCCTTGGGGTTGAACTGCCGCGCCTCGCGCAGGATCTCGCGCAGGATCTCGTAGCACAGCGTGCGCGCGGTCTTGACCTGGCCCCGGCCCTGGCAGGTGGGGCAGGATTCGCACAGCACGTGGCTGAGCGATTCGCGCGTGCGCTTGCGCGTCATCTCGACCAGTCCGAGCTGGGTGAAGCCGTTGAGGGTGATGCGCGTGCGGTCGCGCGCCAGCGCCTTGCGCAGTTCGCCCAGCACCGATTCGCGGTGCTCCAGGTTCTCCATGTCGATGAAGTCCAGGATGACGATGCCGCCCAGGTTGCGCAGCCGCAGCTGGCGCGCGATGGCCTGGGCCGCCTCCAGGTTGGTCTTGAAGATGGTGTCGTCGAAGTTGCGTCCGCCGACGAAGCCGCCGGTGTTGACGTCTATGGTGGTCAGCGCTTCGGTCTGGTCGATGATGAGGTAGCCGCCCGACTTCAGTTCGACCCGCCGCGACAGGCCCCGGTTGATCTCTTCGTCGACGTTGTAGAGGTCGAACAGCGGGCGCTCGCCGGTGTAGTGCATGAGCTTGTCGATGACCGAGGGCGTGAATTCCCGCGCCCAGGCCATCAGCCGGGTGAAGCTGCTGCGCGAATCGATCTGGATGGATGCGGTCTCGGTGCCGACCACGTCGCGCAGCACCCGCTGGGCCAGATTGAGGTCTTCGTGCAGCAGCCAGGGGGCACCCTTGGTACGGGCCTGCTGCTGCATGATGGACCACAGTTTGCCCAGGTAGGCGATGTCGGCCGCGAGTTCTTCGTCGTCGGCGTCCTCGGCCTGGGTGCGGACGATGTAGCCGCCTTTCTCGTCCGGCGGCATCAGCCGCTGGACGCGGTCGCGCAACTGGTTGCGCTCGGCCTCGGATTCGATGCGCTGCGAGATGCCGATGTGCGGATCGTAGGGCAGGTAGACCAGCATGCGTCCGGCCACGCTGATCTGGGTGGACAGGCGCGCGCCCTTGGTGCCGATCGGATCCTTGATGACCTGCACCATCAGGGTCTGCCCCTCGAACAGCAGTTTCTCGATCGGGGTGACCGGGTGGCCGCCGTGGGCGCGTTCCTGGCGGCTCTCGCGGATGTCGGCGATGTGCAGGAAGGCCGCGCGGCCCAGGCCGATGTCGATGAAGGCGCTCTGCATGCCCGGCAGCACGCGCGCGACGCGGCCGAGGTAGATGTTGCCGACGTAGCCTTTCTGCGAGGTGCGCTCGATGTGCAGTTCCTGGACCGCACCCTGCTGGATGACGGCGACGCGGGTTTCGTAGGGGGATACGTTGATGAGAATGTCTTCGGTCATGGAATCTGCCGGTGGCGTGCGCGACTACCCGCAGCTTACCGCGAGACGGGGAAGGGCGGAGCCTCGGGTCAGGGCAGCTTGATGCCGGCCAGCGCCAGCAGGCGCGCCGTCTCGTACAGCGGCAGGCCCATCACGCCGGTGAAACTGCCGGCGATGTGCTGCACGAACACGCCGCCCAGCCCCTGTATCCCATAGGCGCCGGCCTTGTCGTAGGGCTCGCCGGTGTCGCAGTAGCGCTCGATGTCGCGCGGCGTCAGTTCGCGCAAGCGCACGCGTGTGATCGAGACGTCTTCGTGCAGCGCGCCGCGATGGACCAGGGCCAGGGCCGTGTGGACCTCGTGCGCGGAGGCGGACAGCCGGCGCAGGATGCGCATCGCGTCGTCCCGGTCGGCCGGCTTGCCCAGCACGTCGCCGTCCAGAATGACGGTGGTGTCCGCCGCCAGGACGGGCCGTTCCGGCAGCTTGCGCAGCGCCATCAGCTCGGCGCCCGTCAGCGCCTTTTCCCGGGCGGTGCGGCGCACGTAGTCGGTGGCGGGTTCGCCGGGCAACTGGGGTTCGTCGGGGCCGTTCGATGGGGGCGGCAGCAGCAGTTCATGCGCGACGCCCAGTTGCGTCAGCAGTTCCCGGCGGCGCGGACTGCGCGAGGCGAGGTAGATGGAAGTCATTTCAGCCCCCTCGATGATAGGGGTGGTTGGCGAGGATGGACCAGCTTCGATACAGTTGCTCGGCCAGCAGCACCCGCACCATGCCGTGCGGCAGGGTCAGGCTGGACAGCCGCAGCATGCCGTGGCAGCGGCGCTTCAGTTCCGCATCGAGCCCGTCCGGCCCGCCGACGATCAGCGCGACGTCCCGGCCGTCGTTGCGCCACTGCTGCATCTGCCGCGACAGCTCCACGGTGGTGACGTCGCGGCCCCGCTCGTCCAGCGTGAGCCAGCGCCCGCCGGCGGGCAGCACCGCTTCGATGCGCCTGGCTTCCAGGACCTGCATCTGCGCGGCGGTCTTGCCGGTGGTGCGGGGTTCGGGCCGCACCTCGCGCAGTTCGATCGGCAGGTCGGGCGGCATGCGCTTGGCATAATCGGCGAAGGCTTCGTCCACCCACCCCGGCATGCGATGCCCCACTGCGACGATGATGAGTTTCATGCCCAAGCCTCTTCAAGTCAGCGCCGCCAGGAAGACGCCATAAAGCCGAATCCCAGCGCCCTGGATCAAAACAAGAATGTGTTGCCACACACCGAGATGACGTACACAGACCCAGGATGCGGTGGAGAAAAAGCCTCTTGATTTGCCGCGTGAAAGCCATAGTTGGCAGCCAGCGACAGCACCGGTGTCGCAACCCAAGATCATGGCACTAGACCCAGGATGCGGTGGATCCGGCTCCGCCGGTCCACCCGCATCGCCCCCTGGGGGGCGCGCGTCAGCGCGTAGGGGGGGGCCCCAACTTCATGCGCACCGGCTTGCCGCCCCAGACTTCTTCCAGGTTGTAGTACTGCCGTATCGCGGGTTGCATGATGTGGACGACGATGTCGCCCAGGTCCACCAGCACCCATTCCCCGGTTTCCTCGCCTTCGGTGGCGATGACCTCGCCGCCGATGGACTTGATCTTCTCGCAGACGTTGGAAGCCAAGGCGCGGGTCTGCCGGTTCGAGGTGCCGCTGGCGATGACGACGCGGTCGAACAGGCTGGTGAGATGGGTGGTGTTCAGCACCGTGATGTTCTGCGCCTTGACGTCCTCGAGGGCATCGACGACGGCGCGTTGTAGTTTGCGTATGTCCATGTTTTAGGCCTGATACAGGCGATGCTGTTTGATGTACCGCAGTACGGCGGGGGGAACGAGGCGTTCGACCGATTCGCCGCGGGCCAGCCGCTGCCGGATGCCGGAGCTGGACACCGCCATCTCGGGCATGGGCAGCCGGTGCAGGGTGTGCCCGTGCCGTGCCAGCTCCGCGTGCAGCGGGGCGGGCGGCTCGGGCTCGTTGCCAGGGCGGGCGGCCACCGCGAGATCGGCCAGCGCGACGATGCCCTGCCATTCATTCCAGGTACAGAAGTTCGCCAATTGATCCGCGCCCAGGATCCAGACATACCGAGCCTTTCCAGCAACCGGCGTGCCCGTGCCGCCCGCCAGGGCGCGCAGGGTGTCGATGGTGTAGCTGGGGCCGCCCCGGTCGATCTCGATCCGGTTCAGGGCGAGGCCGCGCTGGCCGGCGATAGCCAGCGCCACCATGTCGGCGCGCTGTTCGGCCGTGGCGGCCAGCGGCTGGCGCTGCCAGGGCGCGGCGGCGGGGATGAGCTGGACCGTTGCCGCGCCCAGGTGGGCGAGCGCGGTGCGGGCCAGTGTCAGATGGGCTTCATGAATGGGATCGAAGCTGCCTCCCAGCAAACCGATGCGCGGTGCGGTGGCCGTGCTCAAACCCAATCCCGAGGCGGCAGCAGTTCGTAGAGGCGAGCCTCGGGCGAACCGGGTTCCGGGTGCCAGTCGTAGCGCCATTGCGCCACCGGCGGCATGGACATCAGGATGGATTCGGTGCGCCCGCCCGATTGCAGCCCGAACAGGGTGCCGCGGTCGAACACCAGATTGAATTCGACGTAGCGCCCCCGGCGGTAGGCCTGGAAGTCGCGTTCGCGCTCGCCGTAGGGCAGCGCGACGCGGCGCCGCACGATGGGCAGGTAGGCGTCGAGAAAGGCGTCGCCCACCGAGCGCGTGGCGGCAAAGGCATGGTCGAAGCCGCCCTCGTTGAAATCGTCGAAGAAGACGCCGCCCAGTCCCCGGGCTTCCTTGCGGTGCTTGAGATGGAAATACTCGTCGCACCATGTCTTGAAGCGCGGGTAGAGGTTTTCGCCGCTGGGGTCGAGCGCGGCCTTGCAGGTGCGGTGGAAATGGACCGCGTCTTCCTCGAATGGGTAGTACGGGGTCAGGTCCATCCCGCCGCCGAACCAGAACACGTCATCGGCGTCGGAGGCGTGCACGGACTTGGCGATGAAGACGCGCACGTTCATGTGCACGGTGGGGACGTAGGGGTTGCGCGGGTGGATCACCAGCGAAACGCCCATGGCTTCCCAGGGGCGTCCGGCCAGCTCGGGGCGGTGCGCGCTGGCCGAAGGCGGCAGCGTGGCGCCGGTGACGTGGCTGAACAGCACCCCGCCGCGTTCGAACACCTGGCCGCCTTCGATCAGCCGCGACACGCCGCCGCCGCCCTCGGCCCGTTCCCAGGCGTCCGAGCGGAACGACTGGCCCTCGATGTCTTCCAGGCCCTGGACGATGCGGGACTGCAGGCCGGTGAAGTAGTTGCGGGTCAGCGTCGTGTCGATCTTCATGCGGTACCGGGCTCCACGGGAGCGTTGCGGCGCGCGATGGCCCGCCAGCCGATGTCGCGGCGGCATTGCGCGCCGTCGAAATGAATGGATTGCAGCACGTCGTAGGCGCGCTGCTGGGCCAGCCTGGCCGAATCGCCCAGGGCGGTGACGCACAGCACGCGGCCGCCGCTGGTCGTGATCACGCCGCCGTTTTCGGCGGTGCCGGCATGGAACACCATGCTGTCGGGCGTCTCGGGCGGCAGGCCGCTGATGACGTCGCCGGTGCGCGGCGTGTCGGGATAGTTGTGGGCGGCCATGACCACGCCCAGCGCGGTGCGGCGGTCCCAGTCGACGTTGGCTTGGTCCAGCGTGCCGGCGACGGCGTGCTCGAATACCTCGAGCAGGTCGCTCTTGACGCGCATCATGATGGGCTGCGTTTCCGGGTCGCCCATGCGACAGTTGAATTCCAGGACTTTCACGCCGCCCGGGCCGATCATCAGCCCGGCGTACAGGAAGCCGGTGAACGGAATGCCGTCCTTGGCCATGCCCTGGATGGTCGGCCAGACGACTTCGCGCATGATGCGGCCGTGCAGCTCGGGCGTGACCACCGGCGCGGGCGAATAGGCGCCCATGCCGCCGGTGTTGGGGCCTTCGTCGTTGTCCTTCAGGCGCTTGTGGTCCTGGCTGGTGGCCAGCGGCAGCACGTGCTTGCCGTCGCACAGGACGATGAAGCTGGCTTCCTCGCCTTCCAGGCATTCCTCGATCACCACGCGGGCGCCCGCCTGGCCGAGCTTGCCGTCGCCCAGCATGGCGTCGACCGCGGCGTGTGCCTCCTGCGGCGTGGCGGCAACCACCACGCCCTTGCCGGCGGCCAGGCCGTCGGCCTTGACGACGATGGGAGCGCCTTCCCGGTCGATGTAGGCGTGGGCCTGCGCCGGGTCGGTGAAGGTCTGGTACTTGGCGGTGGGAATGCCGTGCCGGACCATGAAGGCCTTGGCGAAGTCTTTCGAACTCTCCAGTTGCGCGGCGGCCTTGGTCGGCCCGAATATCTTCAGTCCGCGCGCGCGGAAGAGGTCCACCACGCCGGCGGCGAGCGGGGCCTCGGGGCCGACCACGGTCAGGCCGATGCCTTCCTGCTCGACGAAGTCGGCCAGTTGCGCCGGGTCGGTGATGGGAACGTTCTGCAGATGGGCCGTCAGGGCCGTGCCGCCGTTGCCGGGAGCGACGAATACCTTCTGGGTCTTGGCGGACTTGGCCAGTTGCCAGGCGAGGGCGTGTTCGCGGCCGCCGGAGCCGATGACGAGAAGCTTCATGTCGGTTGTTCGTCCATCACGGCGGTGGTGTAGACCTCCTGGACGTCGTCCAGGGACTCCAGCACGTCCAGCAGCTTCTGCATTTTCTCGGCGTCCTCGCCCACCAGGGCGGTTTCGTTCAGCGCCTTCATCACGATGCCGTCCATTTCGGCCTTCAGGCCGGCGCCGTCGAACGTCTGCTTGACGGCGGCGTAGTCGGTGGGGGCGCAGATGACCTCGATCACGCCTTCGTCATCGGCGATGACGTCATCGGCGCCGGCATCGAGCGCGAGCTCCATGACCTTGTCCTCGGGCGTGCCGGGGGCGAACAGGAACTGGCCGCAGTGCTGGAACATGAAGGCGACCGAGCCTTCCTGGCCCAGGTTGCCGCCGTGCTTGGAAAAGGCATGGCGCACCTCGGCCACGGTGCGCGTGCGGTTGTCGGTCATGCAGTCGACGATGACGGCCGCGCCGCCGATGCCATAGCCTTCGTAGCGGACTTCCTCGTAGTTGTCGCCGTCGGCGCCGCCGGCGCCGCGCGCGATGGCCCGCTGGATCGTATCCTTGGGCATGTTGGCGTCGGTCGCCTTGTCCCACGCCAGGCGCAGGCGGGGATTGGTGTCGGGGTCGGCGCCGCCGGCGCGGGCCGCCACGGTGACTTCACGTATCAGTTTGGTCCACAGCTTGCCGCGCTTGGCGTCTTGACGCCCCTTGCGGTGCTGGATATTGGCCCATTTGCTATGTCCGGCCATGGAAATCGCTTGTGTCGTAACGGGAAGGGACCCATTTTAGCTTGACCGGCATGTGGCGGCTCCGTAAGGAATGTCCTCTTGCTGCCAATACCACAGACTACGCATCATTTCGGCCGCGCGGGGGTGTTTTTGACAAGACCGGAGCCTTGCGCACAGAATCCCGCAACCCCGCCCGGGCCCCGCTGCCCAGTTTGCACAACGGAATCGTCATGGTCGCCCCCATCCTTCTCGCCAAGAACGCGAAAACCGAGCTTTTTCTCCTGCCGGGCATGGCCAACCGGCACGGTTGCATCACCGGGGCGACAGGCACCGGCAAGACCGTCACCCTGCAGGTCATGGCCGAATCCTTCTCGCGCCAGGGAGTGCCGGTCTTCATGGCCGACGTCAAGGGCGACCTGACCGGGATCTCGCAGGCCGGCGCCGCCACGCCCAAGCTGCGGGAGCGGCTCGAGTCGCTGGGACTGGACGAACCGGCCTGGGGCGCGAGCCCGGCCACGCTGTGGGACGTCTTCGGCGAGCAGGGACACCCGGTGCGGGCCACGGTGTCGGACATGGGTCCGCTGCTGCTGGGCCGCATGCTCAACCTGAACGACACCCAGGCCGGCGTGATGACCATGGTGTTCCGCATCGCTGACGACAACGGCCTGCTGCTGCTGGATCTGAAAGACCTGCGGGCCATGCTGCAGTACGTGGGCGACAACGCCGCCCAGTTCAAGACGCGCTACGGCAACGTGTCGGCCGCCTCGGTGG
>Ga0180215_1004472_pt1 | contig 12420 bp, 13 predicted proteins | sample eDN3rd37CBELigBY_FD_128871 | JGI IMG/M metagenome (GOLD analysis project Ga0180215, IMG submission 128871) | Enriched backyard soil microbial communities from Emeryville, California, USA - eDNA 3rd pass 37_C BE-Lig BY (version 2) (version 2) | ecosystem: Environmental > Terrestrial > Soil >...
AATGCGTCATTAAGCACAACAGAAGTGTCGCAGACATAATGCTTAATCTGCTGGCCGTACTCATAGTATTCCTCTAGGATTTCTTCGATTGTGAATCCTTCTGTTTCATAGAAGCGCTCAAGCAGGCGGTTCTTTTCTTCAAGGTTGCGCGCAAGCTTTTCTTCAAACACTTCACGGTCAAGAAGGTCCGCAATGCGGATTCCGTTGCGGGCTGCTTTATCCATGTAAGCAGGGCCGATACCCTTTTTCGTTGTACCAATCTTGTTAGCGCCTTTGCGCTCTTCTTCCACTTCATCAAGCTTCAGGTGATATGGAAGGATGACATGTGCGCGGTTTGAGATGCGCAGGTTGTCTGTTGTAACTCCCTTGTCATGAAGATACGCCAATTCCTTTACAAGCGCTTTTGGATCGACAACCATTCCGTTTCCGATCGTGCAAATTTTATCGCTATAGAATATTCCAGATGGAATTAAATGAAGCTTGTATGTTTCACCATTAAATTTAATTGTGTGTCCTGCATTGTTTCCGCCTTGGTAGCGTGCGATAACTTCTGCATTTTCAGAAAGGAAGTCTGTAATTTTTCCTTTCCCTTCATCTCCCCACTGTGTTCCAACTACTACTACTGATGACATTAAAAAGCACCTCCGGGAATCCCATGGTTTTAAAATTCTATAAATACATTTTTAATTAAGTAACTTTTTTCAACCACTTTAGTTTATCAAGGTGATGTGTGATAGTCAATAAAACACGAACATTTTTAATAAAAATATAAAAATATGTTCGTAAAACCATGAAAATATGAAAATCAGAAATTCCTGGAGCAAGACAATAAAAAAGAGGACATGCAAAATGCAGGCCCTCTTTATGCACCAGGCGGCGCAAATGAATCATCAAAGCGTTTCTCTAAGTTTACGAATTTATTATACTCTTTTACGAAAGCCAGCTGAACGGTTCCAACCGGGCCGTTACGCTGCTTGGCGATAATGATTTCGATGATGTTTTTATCTTCGGATTCTTTGTCATAATAGTCATCTCGGTATAGGAATGCCACGATATCGGCATCCTGCTCAATACTTCCCGATTCACGGATATCTGACATCATCGGGCGCTTATCCTGGCGCTGTTCCACTCCACGGGAAAGCTGGGACAGTGCGATAACAGGGACCTGAAGTTCACGGGCCAATTGCTTAAGGGAACGTGAGATTTCAGATACTTCCTGCTGACGGTTTTCTCCCGAACGACCGCTTCCCAGGATTAATTGCAGGTAGTCGATCAAAATCATGCCAAGCCCATGCTCCTGCTTTAAACGGCGGCACTTAGATCGAATATCTGTGATTCTGACACCTGGGGTATCATCAATAAAAATTCCTGCATTTGATAGGCTTCCCATTGCCATGGTCAGCTTTCCCCAGTCCTCATCCGTCAGGGAGCCGGTACGAAGCCTTTGCGCATCAATATTTCCCTCTGCACAGAGAATACGCATAACAAGCTGTTCGGCACCCATCTCAAGACTGAAGATCGCGACGTTTTCACCGGTTTTCGTTGCCACATTTTGCGCGATATTCAGGGCGAAGGCAGTTTTACCCACGGAAGGGCGGGCACCGACAATGATGAGGTCATTTCGCTGGAAGCCGGCTGTCATCCGATCCAGTTCGGTAAATCCAGTCGCAATCCCTGTAATATCCCCTTTACGGTTATGCATTTCCTCGATATTATCGTAGGTCCGGACGAGAACATCCTTAATATTATGAAAGGCACCGGCGTTTTTGCGCTGTGCTACCTCCATGATATTTTTCTCTGCTTCACCCAGCAGAACTTCTACTTCATCCTCACGTGTATAGCCGTCCTGGGCAATGCCTGTCGCCGTCCGGATCAGCCTTCGAAGCAGTGACTTTTCTTCAACGATCTTTGCATAGTACTCGATATTCGCTGCTGTTGGAACAGAGCCGGCCAGTTCACTTAAATAGCTGACGCCTCCGGTATCCTCCAGCAGTTTCGCTGCACTGAGCTCTTCTGTCACGGTCACTAAGTCGACGGCTTTTCCTTGATCGCTCAGCTTCAGCATTACATTGAAAATTTTCTGGTGTGCCGCACGGTAGAAGTCTTCGGGTATCAAGATCTCTGATGCTTGTGTAAGAGAGGAGGGTTCAAGAAAGATTGCCCCAAGCACTGCCTGTTCCGCTTCAATATTTTGAGGCGGGAGCCGATCCGCAAATAAATCACTCATCTGTTCAAACCTCCTAATAAGAAATGCACAAGCGCCTTAGTCACCCCCGCCAAGCACAAGATGCGCCTCACGGAAAGGCGTTCATTGCCTTGGCTTGTGAACACGAGGGCAGGCGCCCCTCCTAAAAGCTAACGCTCTTAGTCGTTTGATGATATTGCTGTCGAAGCGTCCCCTGTGGAGCTGGACAGTTATCTATAAAGCAATACTATATCTATATAAAAATCTCTAAATTTCCCTTTAAAAAATGTGACCAGCCGAAACTGATCACATTTTTAATCAACCCTTTTATTTTAACATGTTTATCGGCAAAAGCCACTTCCAATATTAGTTTATCGCATTCTAACTAATTGCAGTTTCACTTTAAGCTTCTTTTACATGTACGTTTAATGTTGCCGTTACTTCAGTATGAAGCTTGACTGGAACCTTTGTGTATCCGAGCGTGCGGATCGCGTCTTCCATTTCGATTTTGCGCTTATCGATTTTGATGCTGTGCTTCTTTTGAAGCTCTTCTGCAATTTGCTTGCTTGTGATGGAGCCGAAAAGGCGGCCGCCTTCACCTGATTTTGCTGTAAATTCAACCGTCAGCTTTTCAAGTGTTTCTTTTAGTTTTTTTGCTTCAGCCAATTCTTCTTCTGCAAGCTTAGCCTCTTTTTTCTTTTGAGCATTCAGGCTGCTGACATTGGCCTGGTTTGCTTCAACAGCAAGCCCTTGCTTAATTAAAAAGTTATGTGCATAGCCATCTGCTACATTTTTTACTTCGCCTTTTTTGCCCTTGCCTTTAACGTCTTTTAAAAAGATTACTTTCATTCTTTTTTTCTCCCTTCAAAGTATTCATCTATAGCCTCTTTTAATCGGGCCTCAACTTCATCAAGTGTTGCATCGTGAAGCTGTGTGGCAGCGTTAGTTAAGTGCCCGCCGCCTTCAAGGTTTTCCATGATCACCTGGACATTGATATCCCCGAGGGAACGCGCGCTGACCCCTATCATGTTTTCAGAGCGGTTGGAAATGACAAATGAAGCAACCACACCATCCATCGTCAGCAGGGTATCTGCTGTCTGGGCAATCAGAACCTGATCAAATATCTGATCCGGCTGTCCCTTTGCAATCGCAATTCCTTCTCTGTAAAATTGAACGGTTTCAATCAGTTTAGCCCGCTTGATGTAGGTATCTACATCCTCTTTTAAGAACTTTTGAACTAGCACGGTATCTGCACCCTGTCCGCGCAGATAGGAAGCCGCATCAAACGTCCTGGATCCTGTCCGCAGCGAAAAACTCTTCGTATCGACAATAATCCCGGCAAGCAGGGCCGTTGCTTCCAGCATTTCGATTCTGCCGTTTTTCGGCTGATACTCCAGAAGCTCTGTTACCAGTTCTGCTGTGGAAGAGGCATATGGCTCCATATAAACCAGCAGAGGATTATGGATAAACTCTTCCGCGCGGCGGTGATGGTCGATGACGACAACATGTTCAATTTTATGAAGCAGCTTTTCTTCAATCACCATGGATGGCTTGTGGGTATCAACGACCACGAGCAGGGTATCGTCTGTTGCAATCTCCATCGCCTGTTCCGGGGTAATGAATTTAGAAAAGAGCTCTTCATTCTTTTCAATTTCCTTCATCATTCTTCTGACACCAGTATCGAGTTCATTGAAATTTACAACCACATAGCCTTCACGCTGATTCAGGCGAGCCACTTTCTGAATACCGATGGCCGCTCCAATCGCATCCATATCCGGGCTTTTGTGGCCCATGATAATCACTTTATCGCTTTCGGAAATCAATTCCTTCAGCGCATGGGAAATCACGCGTGCACGGACCCGGGTTCTTTTTTCAACAGGATTGGTTTTTCCCCCGAAGAATTTAACCTTCCCGTTCGTCTGTTTGATGGCTACCTGGTCTCCGCCGCGGCCTAATGCCAGGTCTAAGCTGGACTGGGCCAGCGAACCGAGTTCAGGAAGGGAAGAAACCCCTGTTCCGACGCCCACGCTTAATGTTAATGGAACGTTTTGCTTGGAAGTGGTCTCCCGGACATCATCGAGAATCGTGAACTTTCCTTTTTCCAGAAGCTGCAGAATATGTTCATTAAATACGGCGATAAACCGCTCAGACGAGACTCTCTTCAAGAAGACCCCATTGTCCTGTGCCCACTTATTCAATATTTGGGTCACCAGGCTATTGAGGCTGCTTTTTGTCTGGTCATCCATCCCCTGAGTCAGTTCATCATAATTATCAAGGAAAATAATGGCGATAACCGTCCGTTCTTCCTGATACATTTTTTCAATTTCGGTCTGTTCCGTGACATCAAAAAAGTATAATAAGCGCTCTTCCGGTTTATGGATCACCCGAAATTTGCGGTCATGAAGGGTAATGATTTCGGTTTCCACTTCTTGTTTGATCAGCGGAACAAGCGAATCCGCGACATCATAAAGCGATCTTCCGACTAGCGTATCTTCATCGAAGCAGGATGCTAAAAAGGGATTGGTCCATTCAATGTAATAATCATCATTAATGAGCATGATCCCGATCGGCATTTCCATCAGAGCTTCTTCGCCGACTTTTTTCACCCTGTAGGAAAGTGTCGAGATGTATTCTTCCGTCTCCTTCCGATGCTTCTGAATCAGCTGAAAAAGATAGTAGAAAGGAAGGATGACAAGAAACAGCCCAATTAGTGCAAAAAGCCAATTGTAGTACGCCAATATACCGAGAAGCACCACTGTTATGCCCATCAATCCAAAAATCGGATAGCGTATGGACCGCTTTTCTAAATACGAAGGCATGTTTTCAGCTCCTAAACAGTAGTGTTGTTCATCACTTTTTTCCTAATCTTTGCCTTAAATCGAATCCTAAGTCAATTATACCTAATATCCTCACAATATAAAGGAGAAATGGCATAAGAAATGTAAATACAGCGGCCAGAACCGGCACAGCTTTCGGCCACCCCTTTAAATGGCTGAAAAAGAAAATCAGGGACAGGCCTTGAATGACCATGAAAATCTGCAGAATGAATGCAATATTTACAAGCGCCATAAACCAGTAGCTTCCTTCTGACGGATTAAAAAGGAAAGAAGCTATAATTGTAATGAGATAGTACCATAATATGCTTTTCGGCAGGCTCATTTCCCTGAACGGCTTCCAGCTTTCAACCTTAATGCCGAATCTTTTGGCAATCGGAAAGGAGACAAGCTGGATGACAAAAACGGAAATAACCGATGTCATGACGAATAAGCTTGGCGTCAGCGTCTCAATCATTTTCAGGCCTTCTGTAAATTGCTCGACTGCTTTATCCGCATTCTGGCCAAAGCCTTCAAGCACTCCTTCTGAAATTTGGATGGACTCCTCCATCATATCGATGCCTTCTTGAATAATATTTATATTAAAAAGAGCAACTGCCGCCGCATACAGGATCAGCAGGGCTGCAAGGAATACAAGGGTGCCCGCAATAAAGGAAGGCATCCGTCCTTTCTTTTCACTTATAAAAATGCCAATTACCGTCCCGGTCAGTCCAAATGTCAGCACAAGCGGCAGAGCCATAAACGAACCGATAATCAGAGAAAGCAGGATGCCTCCCGTTAGAAATACGATTGCATACATCCGGTTATTTTTTGCTGCAAACATAATAAACGGAAGAGCCAGGAAGAAAACCGAAATGGTACCGAGAAACGGCACATAGAGCGAAATCAGAAGAAGCACTGCAAAAACAGCCAGAAGCACTGCACCCTCTGTTAATTTATGTACATTATTCATTGATACACCCCTCAAACTGTGTATCCAAAAAGGGGGAAATCATTTTCCCTGCTTTTTGAACCATTCCAAATAAAACAACTCATAAAGTCTATTGTAGCTAGTATTAAATGCAGGTTCAACCTTCGTGATTTCAGAAGAGGGAATGCCGGCTTTTTCATCAGGTTTGCACTTTAATACAATCCTGCATTAAAGAAGAAAGCATAATAAAAAAAGACGCCGGATACCAGCGTCTTTTCATATTTATTATTCACCTGAAACGTATGGCAGTAATGCCATTTGGCGCGCACGCTTAATAGCAATCGTTAATTTACGTTGGTATTTAGCGTTAGTGCCAGTTACACGACGTGGTAAAATCTTACCGCGCTCAGAGATGAATTTTTTTAGAAGATCCACATCTTTGTAGTCAATGTGAGTGATTCCGTTTGCAGTGAAAAAGCAAACCTTACGACGTTTAGCACGTCCTCCTCTGCGTCCTCCAGCCATGGTCAGTTACCTCCTTTAGCTTTTTGATTATATATTTCCGTTCATAATCGGGCACTATTAGAATGGCAGGTCGTCATCGGAAATGTCGATTTGGCCGTCATTTGCGAATGGGTCCTGATCCACGCGAGTATAGCCGCCCTGATTACGATTATCCTGGCGTTGATTCTGATTGCTGTTATTTCCAAATGGGAAATCCTGATCTCTTGGACCGCCGTAGTTCGGATTGCCTCCCTGGCCGCCAGAACTATTCTTAGGCTCAAGGAATTGCACACTCTCAGCCTGGACTTCTGTCACGTAAACACGCTTTCCATCCTGGCCTTCATAGCTGCGGGACTGAATCCGGCCATCTACACCTGCAAGACTTCCTTTTTTAAGGAAGTTCGCTACGTTTTCAGCTGGCTTTCTCCATACCACACAGTTGATAAAGTCTGCCTCCCGTTCACCTTGCTGATTCGTAAAAGTACGATTCACGGCAAGAGTGAATGAAGCGACAGGAACTCCGTTCGGGGTATACCGCAAATCAGGATCCTTTGTCAAACGTCCGACAAGAACAACACGGTTCATCATCAGAATCAACTCCTCTCGGTAAAAATGGCTTTATCTATTATTTTTCGTCTTTAACAACGATGTAACGGATGATGTCTTCGCTGATTTTAGCTAGACGAGTGAACTCGTCAACTGCTTTTGCTTCAGCATTAACGTTCATTAGCTGGTAGTAGCCATCGCGGAAATCATTGATTTCGTATGCAAGGCGACGCTTACCCCAATCCTTTGATTCAGAAACCTCCGCACCATTGTCAGTTAAGATTGTGTTGAAACGCTCAACTAGGGCTTTTTTAGCCTCATCTTCAATGTTTGGGCGGATGATGTACATAACTTCGTACTTTCTCATCACTTTCACCTCCTTTTGGTCTAACGGCCCTTCAAAAGGGCAAGGAGCAATATATTCATTACTCACAAGTTGAAATTATAGCACATTAATTATGCAAAAGCAATATCACTGGAGTTAATTGCTAGATGGAAGTTTATTTGAGAGAGGATTTCTTTTCGAGCTTTAATTCTGAAGATCGATTTCGCTGCAGCAGAGATGACCGGCTGCTTTATCGGTCACCGCGCTTGAAACCAACATCATACTGTTGCATAGAAAAAAAAGAACCCCTAAATAGAGGTTCTCAGTAAATTAAACGTTAAAGCGGAAGTGCATGACATCTCCGTCTTTAACAATATATTCTTTTCCTTCAAGGCGGACTTTTCCTGCTTCTTTGGCAGCTGTCATGTTGCCTGCAGCGACAAGGTCTTCATAGGAAACCGTTTCTGCACGGATGAAGCCTTTTTCAAAGTCTGAGTGAATAACTCCCGCACACTGGGGAGCCTTCATGCCTTTACGGAATGTCCAGGCGCGGACTTCCTGTACGCCGGCTGTGAAGTAAGTTGCAAGTCCAAGAAGATTGTAGGCTGCTCTAATCAGCTGATCAAGGCCCGATTCTTCGATGCCAAGCTCCTGAAGGAACATTTCTTTTTCTTCCCCATCAAGCTCCGCAATTTCAGATTCAATTTTTGCACAGATGACAATTACTTCCGCATTATCCTTTGCAGCAAATTCTTTAACCTGCTGCACATATTCGTTTGAAGAAGGATCAGCTACATCATCTTCGCTAACATTCGCCACGTAAAGCACAGGTTTAATTGTCAGCAGATGAAGACCTTTTACAAGCTTCATTTGTTCCTCTGTAAACTCAACTGTACGCGCCGGTTTGTCTGCTTCAAACGCTTCTTTTAATTTTTCCAGAATTTCAAGCTCAAACACAGAATCTTTATCTTTCTGCTTTGCCAGCTTGCTCACGCGGCCAATTCGCTTTTCAACCGATTCCAGGTCAGCCAGAATCAATTCCAGGTTGATGACTTCAATATCGTCGATTGGATCAACTTTCCCTGCAACGTGTGTAATATTGTCATCCGCAAAACAGCGGACAACCTGGCAGATGGCATCTACTTCACGAATATGAGACAGGAACTTATTCCCAAGACCTTCCCCTTTGCTCGCACCCTTTACGATGCCGGCAATATCCGTAAATTCGAAAGCCGTTGGCACAGTCTTTTTCGGCTGAACCAATTCAGTTAATTTATTCAAACGGTGATCAGGCACTTCAACAATTCCCACATTCGGATCAATTGTACAGAACGGATAGTTCGCAGACTCCGCTCCTGCCTGGGTAATTGCATTAAACAACGTAGACTTTCCGACGTTCGGCAAACCTACAATACCAGCTGTTAAAGCCATCCAAGTCACTCCTCAACTTTATTCATCATAAGAAAAGCGCAAGCGCCTTGGTTCCAAAGGAACGCAGACTAAGAACGCCACGTCCTGTGGCAACGTCTGCATGACCCACATCCTGTGGGCCCCAAGCACAAGACGAACCTAACGGAAAGGTGTTCTTTACCTTTCTGGGAGGTTTGGCTTGTGACCTCGAGGGGGTAGGCGCTGGAGCTAGACAGTTATCGAAATTCAAAGTTATGATTCTTATGTTTAAAAAAATACGATTGTTTCTCATTTAAACAAGCCTCTAACAATTATAGATAGTTGCCGTTGAAATGTAAAGAAAAGGTGACAGGCACCTATACCACTTTGCTGAACTGGTATAGGTGCCTGTCACCCAATTTTATATCTTCTCAATATTAACAAGGCAGTCGTACAAAGTGCTTCCAAGGCCATTGTCCGATTCGCGGCTGGAAGTAAGATTATTGACGGGACCGCCAAATTTTGACCAAATGCCCTCATCAATATTGATGGTATCCGGATGGGCTTTTTTCATTATATGGACAAAGCCCTTCATTTCCCCTCGGTCATTCCACACTTTGACATAATCGTTCTCCTGCAGGCCAAGCTTCTCAGCAATATTGTCGGCAATTTCCACCTTTGCCTTTGGCTCAGGCTTCAAAAGGTGATAATGCTGCGAATGATTGGAGCGAAGCGGATGAATCGTCAGCAGTGTATAAGGAAACTGATTGGCACGCTCCTTGTCCGTCCACTTGGTTTCCCGGGGAAGAGCGAGTGTCAGCCTTCTTTTGGAACCCTTTCGGAACGCCGCAGCAGAGGTGAATTCATACTTGCCGCTTGGCGTTTTGAACTGCCGGTCTGCCCAGGGCACCGTATCAACCGGGAGTTCCTTATGGTGGGAATTCCTTAAGCTATCCAATGTGATCCCATGCTCACTAAGTGAACCGAGGCCCATGCTGATAAACTCTTCTCTTGTAAAATCAAAATCGGCTCCGAATCCAAGACGCTTAGAAAGCTCAGTCCAAACCCATAAATCAGTCTTCGCTTCCCCTGGCGGTTCAACCAGCTTCGGACCATGATTGACAAAGTGATGGTACATGGAAGAGTAATAGACATCTTCCTGTTCAAAAACTGTGGCAACCGGAAGCACATAATCAGCCATTTTGGCCGTATCTGTCATAAACTGATCCATCACGACGACTGTCTCAACAGATGCAAAAGCCTCGCGTACCCTTGATGAGTCAGGGACCTGAGTTAAAGGGTTTCCACACGTAACGAAAATCATGTTAATCTCAGGGTCCTTTGCTGTTAATATTCCCTCTGCCTGCCGCATCATCGTAAATTGCCTGAAAGCCGTTTTCCGTTCAGGGAGGGTGAGGGCTGCCCCATCAAAGCTTTGCCCAACCTGCCTGTTGGCATAGTTTGCGCCTCCGCCCGGGATGCCAATATTTCCGCTCACAGCAATTAAAGCATCCATCAGCCGGATCGTGTTTCCGCCGTTTTCGTAGCGCTGCATGCCCAGGCCAAAGAAAGTGGAAACGGGGCGGTCCCCATAGACCATCGCAAGCTCGGTCATCACCTCTGCAGGCACTTCCGTTTTTTCTGCCACTTCCTCAAGTGTCACACTGCTCAGCAGTTCATTCAGGTCTTCAAAGCCAATAGAATACTTATCTATGAAACTTCTATCTTCTGCGCCCAGACGGAGCATTTCCTTCATGATGCCGGCCGCAAGCCATCCATCCATTCCCGGCTTGATGGAAAAATAGCGGTCCGCTATTTTAGCCGTCGCATTAAAAATCGGATCAATTACATACAGCTTGGCACCTTGCTTCTTTGCTTCCTGCAGCTTTTGATACAGGTGCATATTGGTGCGCGCGACATTTCTGCCCCAGACAACAATATGTTTGCTGTTTAAAATATCTTCAGGCCCGTGGCTATACGCATCTCCGAAATCCCAGCTCTGAGCCTCGATGCCGGCTCCCCAGCAGATGGATCCCGTCAGCTCAGTCACTCCGCCATAGCAGTTAAAAAAGCGCTGACCCAGGTTCGTCAGCAAGCCTCCATTGGCATAATCATGGCTGTGCAGGACCGAAGTGGTCCCAGCTGTTTCTTTTAGCTCTTTCATTTTCAGGGAAATATCGTGCAAAGCCTGCTCCCATGAAACTCGCACAAATTCTCCATCCACCTTCTTTATCGGATGAAGCAGGCGCTCCGGAGAATTGGTCCTGCTTTCAAGCATTCTGCCGCGGCCGCAAATTTTCCCCTTTGTTATTGGATGGTCCTGATCGCCATCTACCTTTGTCACCTTACCGTCTTCAACTGTTACATGAAAGCCGCAGCTGTCCCAGCAGTTAAGGGGACAGGCTGACTTGAATGTATCCGCCAAAACCCTCATCTCCCCGTATTTATCTATTTACCCCTCATGCTTAACAAGAATTTTCTTCATTTTGCGGGCGAATTCCCTTCTTGGAATCATCACGCTGTGGCCGCAGCCTTCGCACTTAATGCGGATATCTGCTCCCATTCGGATGATTTTCCATTTGTTAACCCCGCATGGATGAGGCTTTTTCATTTCCACCACATCGTGTAGATCAAATTCCTTTTGCTCCATATTTATCCCTCCGCATTCAGTTTAGGATTTTCCTTTGCCTGATCATTCCGTGTATACATAACAAGTCGCGGGAACGGAATTTCAATGCCATGCTCATCTAAACAAAGCTTAATTTCTTTCCGCAGCTGCCGTGCAATATAAAAGTGCCTCATTGGCAGCGTTTCTGAAACCACGCGCAGCACCACATCAGAAGCAGCCAGATTTTGGATGCCGAGAATTTCCGGCGGCTTGACCATATCCTCATATTTGCCCGGCAGCTTTTCGAATAATTCCTGAAGAACTCTTTCAGCTTTCACAATATCGCCTTCATAAGCAATGCTGACATCCACAAAGGCAACGCTGTTATTTATGGAAAAATTAGTGACCTGCATAATGCTTCCGTTCGGAAGGATATGAACTTCACCTGTCCAGTTTTTAATCTTTGTTGTCCGCAATCCGATTTCTTCTACCGTTCCTTCAAATTGATCAATCCGGATATAATCCCCCACCGAGAACTGGTCTTCAAAAATGATGAAAAACCCGGTGATGATATCCTTTACAAGACTTTGTGCCCCAAACCCAACAGCCAGCCCGACGATTCCGGCACCGGCCAAAAGGGCTTTTACATCAATCGTCAGCACCGATAATATCATGATCGCCGCAACGAAAAACACCACATACGTAAGCATATTCTCAAGCAGCTTCAGAAGGGTAGCTTCCCTGCGCTCTGAGATTCGGAGCCTTGACGGTGCCCTCACTTTAAAAATATTGCGGATCGCCAGCTTGCCAATCCTGATCAGGATGCTCGTAACGATCAGAATCGCAAAAATTTTAAAGATGCCTTCTCCGATATTTATCCATGTCTGTTCATTAGAAAGCTTATCTATCATACTGTTAATCATTTTTTCAATAGGACTCATGATTTCACCTGCTTTACTTTAGTGAAAATATAGAAAAGCGGAAGGCTCCTGCTTATCGGCGACAAGCATAAGACGAGCCGGCTGTAAGGTGTTCTTTAACCTTTTGGACGGATTGAAAGAAAAGTTGAGGCGACTGCCCAGGGATGACTAGCATAAGACGGTCCCTGTAAGAAGGTGT
>Ga0180215_1004475_pt1 | contig 12417 bp, 14 predicted proteins | sample eDN3rd37CBELigBY_FD_128871 | JGI IMG/M metagenome (GOLD analysis project Ga0180215, IMG submission 128871) | Enriched backyard soil microbial communities from Emeryville, California, USA - eDNA 3rd pass 37_C BE-Lig BY (version 2) (version 2) | ecosystem: Environmental > Terrestrial > Soil >...
CTTGCAGGCTGGGGGGACCATGATTCCCTTTATCCAGACAGCATAAAGTCAACGGATAAATTAGCTCATTACAGCAGCTATTTTCCTATTGTTGAAGTGGATTCATCCTTTTATGCCATATCGCCTGTTCGAAATGTTGAAAAATGGGTTCGAGAAACACCCGGAAATTTTCGCTTTGTGGTGAAAGCTTATCAAGGAATGACAAAGCATCGACAAGGAAAGGATACTCCTTTTAACACCCGATCAGAGATGTTTGATGCATTTAAGCATTCGTTGAAACCCTACCAGGAAAGTAATAAATTAGCGATGGTCCTATTTCAATTCCCGCCGTGGTTTCATTGCTGCAAAGAGAATGTGGCTTATATACGGTACTGTAAGAAAATGATGGAGAATATCCCTGTTGCGCTGGAGTTTCGACATCAATCGTGGTATAGCGAAGCCTATCGTGAAGGGACATTATCCTTTATGAAAAAGGAAGGCTGGATTCACTCGATTGCTGATGAGCCGCAAACAGGCGAAGGGTCTGTTCCGTTGGTTCCAATCGCTACAGATACGAACCAAACATTAATAAGGATGCACGGCAGAAACACTCATGGATGGAACAAACAGGAAGGGGTCGACTGGCGGGAGGTCCGCTTTTTATATAAGTATAATGAAAAAGAATTAGTAGAAATGAAAAATATCCTGCATGAATTAGCCAAGAGAACAAAGGAAATAATCGTTATTTTTAATAATAACTCAGGCGGGGATGCAGCTGAGAACGCAAAGGAATTCCAGGAAATCTTAGGAATCGAATACGAAGGACTAGCGCCGAAACAGCTGGGGTTATTTTAAAAAGAGTCATCTTAGTGTGCACGACAAAAATACAAAATACTTTGTTTTGTCCATTTTTAGTGCCTGACATCCAAGATGAAGAAACAGCCCATATATATGAAAAATAGGTATCTGTCTATCCTGCTTATGCTATGAATTCATACACTATGTTTGAAATTACATGGGGAGGATAAAGGTATGCACAGTGAACTTGCGCCTGTTCAATATCATAATGAAGAAAGAATTTTTGGCAGACGACCGTTTGGATTCGGGAGGCCTTTTGGCTTTGGCAGACCATTCGGATTCGGACGACCTTTTGGCTTTGGTATCAATCCTTTTTTAGGGGGAGTTGTAGGAGGTTTGCTAGGTAGTGCGCTAATTGGACCTTACGGATTTGGATACCCATATTATGGATATGGCTACCCGTATTATGGGTATGGATATCCTTTCTTTCCTTATTAAAGTTCCTCTCCAATCTTCCTGAATTCTGCATGAAACCCCTCTGTTAAGGGAATAAATGAAAGGATACTACATTAGGGGGTTTTATGATGGAAAAGATTGAAGTTGGAGAAGTTTTTACAATCTCGGATGAACATGACGAGGAAATGGAAGTAGAAGTGCTTGCTGCATTGAATATTGATGGTACAGATTATGCGGCAGTCGCTTTTGTTGAGGATTTAAAGGAAGAAACGGATGCAGACATTGATATTTTCTTTTTAAAAGTGGATCAGGATGGTGACTTTACAGCGATTGATAGTGACAAGGAGTTTGACAAGGTGTCTGCAGCCTTTGAAGAAATAATGGATGAAGAAGAAGAGTAACTTTCATCCGGTTCGTCAGGAAACAAATGACAGTGAAAAATAGGTGCTTTTCTTAAATAGATAGCACCTATTTGTGTTGGATTACATATGTTTTTCATTTCGATGTTCATAAGAATACGCTTTGAATTAAAAAAAGGACTTTTCCATAAAGAGCAGAAACTAATGAATAAGCAAATAAATTCGAAAGGATGATTTTATTGGCTCGTACATCCACAACAACACTAACAATGACTCGACGTTTTGCGGTTGCACCTGAAAAGATTTTTGAAGCATGGTTGAAACCAGTTCTTATGAGAAAATGGCTTTTTACGATGGAACATACAAATAAAATAGCAAGAAGTGATGGGAAAGTGGGAGGGAATTGGGAAATTGTCGACCATCGTGAAGGGAAAGATTACAGGGCTATAGGGGAGTATTTAGAGATGATTCCTCCAACTAAAATGGTATTAACCTTCGAAATGCCTCAATTCAGTGAAACGGTGGACAAAATAACGGTTGATATTGAACCAATCGAAGACGGTTGTGAGATGACCTTCAACACAAGAGATTGTCGTCCCTCATGAAGAAGGATGGACGGAGAAAGAAGTAAAAAGAGCGGAAAAAGAGTACTATGAAGGGTCAGAACACGGCTGGAATTTAATGTTTCTAGGTTTAAAACAATTAGTGGAAACGGGTAACATTCATTATCCATCTTCATAATAGGATTCACGAGCCATTCTTAGTGGATTTTTTAAGGGCGTTTCTAAATTTATGGTGGAAGGATAAGAAATGTCTCTATTTTTATGTGCGTTTTAAATCCATTTTTTCTACATTATCATGTTCTGCTTCGTAAATAATACATCTGACAAACCTTTTGTACTGGAGGGAATCAGATGTCTAGCACCGAAATGCAACAAACGTACATAAAAGTAGATAACATCAACCTCTACTGTGAGTGTATTTTAAATGATAAACCGCCGATTCTTCTCATTCACGGCTTTGCATCGTCTATTTTTACGTTTCGCCGGATTATTCCGTTATTGCAAAGGCATTTTTCAGTTTTTGCAGTGGATTTACCCGGATTTGGAAAAAGCGAAAAGCCTACATCTTTTGTTTATAATTTTCAAAACTATGCCAAGCTGATGCTTGAGTGTATCCACAAATTGGAGATTCCAAATACATATATTGTAGCCCATTCAATGGGAGGTCAAATTGCCCTGAATATGGCTCTAATGGCTCCTGAAAAAATAAACAAACTCATTCTGCTATGCAGTTCAGGTTATTTAAAACGCTCCAAAAAACTTCTTATTTGCAGCTCCTATTTACCTTTCTTTGAAAGATTCGTCCAATATTATGTTCGAAGAAAAGAAGTGAAGAATCACTTAAAAAATGTCTTTTTTAATCACTCATTGATTAATGATGAATTAATTCAAGAATTTGGGAGTCCGCTTTCTGAAAAAGGCTTTTATAAAGCGCTTATTCGGCTGCTGCGTCATCGAGAAGATGATTTGTTACCGGAGCAGCTGCAAACAATTCAAATCCCCACTTTATTAGTATGGGGTAAGGAGGACAGAGTAGTCCCGTTGGAAGTCGGGAAACGGCTTGTGCAGGATTTACCCCATGCCAAGTTAATTACTTATGAAAAAACAGGGCATTTAATAACGGAAGAAAAGCCAGATCTTGTTTTTAAAAATATCTTATTGCATACCAGCTAAGATTCAAGTTCATGTGAAAGAGTCCAGGAGAAAATTCCACATCCATGAAATAGGACCAAAAACGGAGACTAATCACTTATCTCCGTTTTTTTATCTTATTACAGGGAGATGTCAATAGTTAATGACAGCATCTTTCTATTTAGCTGCTTAACAATTGGATTATACAAATGCAATCCAATTGGATGAATACAAAGCGGCTTTTTAAGTTTACTATAGTTATATTATCTATACAAAGGGTAAATCGGCTCTTCAAGAGAATTTCGATAATAATTAAACCATTAAATAGAATGAGAGGCGAAATGAAACATGTTATCACCAGAAAACACAGTGATTGGATTTATTGGAACAGGGGTCATGGGGAAGAGTATGGCAGGACATCTCCTAAAGGCAGGTTATCCTTTAGTTGTATACAATCGCACGAAAGAGAAAGCAAAAACATTGTTGCAGCAAGGAGCTGAGTGGGCAGATTCACCTCTGGAAGTGGCTCAGAAGGCGAATATCATCATTACAATGGTGGGTTATCCTCAGGACGTAGAAGAAATATACTTGGGTGAAAAGGGAATCATTACAAATGGAAAGGCCAATACATACGTGATTGATATGACAACGTCAAACCCCTCGCTAGCTGAACAAATTTATGAGGAAGCAAAGAAAAAGGGAATGTTTGCTGTTGATGCACCCGTTTCTGGAGGCGATGTAGGGGCAAAAGAAGCACGCCTTTCTATCATGGTTGGGGGAGATAAAGAAGTATTCGATGAATTAGAACCTTTATTAAAACTCCTTGGAACGAATGTCGTTTATCAGGGGAAGGCAGGTGCCGGACAGCATACGAAAATGTGTAACCAAATTGCCGGGGCATCTACCTTACTAGGTGTTTGCGAAGCAGTCGTTTATGCGGAAAAAGCAGGACTTGATCCAAAAAAGGTGCTGACAAGTATTGAATCTGGTGCAGCGGGCAGCTGGCTGTTGTCAAATATGGGCCGGAGGATGCTGGATGGTAATTTCGAACCTGGATTTTATATTAAACATCATCTGAAAGATATGAATATTGCCCTTCAGGAAGCGGAAGCAATGGGCATGGAAACGCCTGGATTGTCTGTTGTTCAAAGACTGTACAGTGAACTGGCTGAAAAAGGGGAAGAAAATAGCGGACATCAGGCGTTGTATAAGTACTGGGAAAAATAAGGTTGAAAAGCCTTTTATGTAGAATGTAAGGAAGGTACAACGATGAGGAAAAGAATCGCAGTTTATTTAGTTGGATTAGCGATTAATGCATGGGGTATTGCTTTAATTATATTTTCAGCAGCAGGAGCAGGTGCCTGGGATACGGTTGCCATTGGTTTGAATCACAGTTTAGGTTTAACGATTGGAATATGTACGGTCATTATCCAAGTATTCGTCATCATCATGACTGGATTAATTGAAAGAAAAAGACTGCAATATGAATCGATTATCGCCATTATTATTCGGAGTGCATTCTTAGATATGTGGATGTTTCTCGTCTTTAATCAGTTGGAACAGCCAATCTCCTTGGGGGGAGAGTGGTTATGTTTTATTGGTGGAATGGCTGCCATGGGTATTGGTATCGGTATCTATGTAGAAGCTCGCTTCCCCAAGTCGCCAATTGATGGACTGATGCTTGCCCTTCATAATCGATTTAATTGGAGTATTAATCAGTCAAGAATCGTAGTAGAACTAAGCGGGGCTCTCATTGGTTTTATACTAGGCGGGCCTGTCGGACTAGGAACAGTACTTATTGCCTTATTTGTTGGAAAGATTATTCAAATGGTTAACATGAAAGTGAAAAAGGTGTTAAATTTAGAATATAGGTATAAAGGGTCAGATACCGCGTCTCAGATAAAATAAAGTCAAGTTCTTTATTATAAGGCTTTGTTAAAGTGCTATGTTGATAAGCTAGATTTTTGACTCAGGCGTGTGAAATGAACATTTCACACGCCTTTCAGCTACGCTGAAAGGTTGCAGTATTTCATGACAATACGGCTTAAATGAGTCAAAAATTAACAATACTATTTAACAAAGTCTATTATAAAAGAGCGTTAATTAGTTCATTCAGAAAATTAATGTACATTATATTCATATTGCTTTATCCTATGAAACTTTTATGTTAGTATAAAAAGTATAAATTAATAGAAAAGAATGTTAGGAGGAGTCTGTCACCAAGGGGTATCTATGCCCTTGGTGACAGACTCTTTTTGTGTTCTTTGCTTATTTTAGAAAATTTAAATAATTGTTAAGGGGTGAAAGTTTATTGTTGATACTTCAAAAAGGGGGAAAGATAGGGATAGTTTACTATTGAAATAATTGGCAACAAAAAGGGATTAGTATCTTAGAAATAAGGAGGTTTTGTTTTGTCATATCTGCATTGGGCGATAGTAGCGCCATTATTTTTATCTATATTTATTCCGATTTTTTACAAAGTATTCCGTCGGATACATACAGGCTGGTTTGTGTTGCCTTTACCAATTTTATTGTTTGTTTATTTTCTATCTTTCCTGCCGACTACAATGAGCGGGAAAACAATGATGGAATCGATGAATTGGATTCCATCATTAGGAATTAATTTTACAGCGAAAGTCGATGGACTTGGACTTTTGTTTTCCTTATTAATTACAGGAATTGGTGCTTTAGTTGTACTTTATTCGATTTACTATTTAGCAAAGGATAAAGAGAAGCTAAACCAATTTTATGTTTATTTACTGCTCTTCATGGGTGCCATGCTTGGTGTTGTATTATCAGATAATTTGATTGTCTTGTATGCATTTTGGGAGCTCACTAGCTTTTCTTCCTTTTTATTAATTGGCTATTGGTACGAACGAGAAAAATCTCGTTATGGTGCGCAAAAATCCATGCTTATTACCGTATTTGGAGGACTCGCCTTATTGGGAGGGGTAATCCTTCTTTACATTATGACGGGAACCTTTAGTGTTACAGAAATTATTTCTCAAGCTAGTGGAATTTTTAACCATGCATTATTTGTACCTGCACTGATTTGTATTTTACTTGGCGCATTTACAAAGTCTGCACAATTTCCATTTTATATTTGGCTTCCTGATGCGATGGAAGCACCGACGCCAGTTAGTTCTTATTTACACTCGGCGACAATGGTTAAAGCAGGTATATACTTAGTCGCACGATTTACGCCTGTGTTCGGGGAACATTCTCTCTGGTTCTGGTTAGTTTCAGGTGTCGGAATGCTGACATTAATCTGGGGTTCTATCTTTGCTGTCAAACAAACCGATTTAAAGGCTATCTTAGCGTTTTCCACTGTTAGCCAGTTAGGTCTTATTATGTCACTGCTAGGTGTTGGGGCAGCAGCGCTGCATTATGAATTTTTGGATGATAACATCTTTACGGTAGCTGTTACAGCAGCAGTCTTCCACTTAATTAATCATGCTACGTTTAAAGGAAGCTTGTTTATGGCAGCGGGTATAGTAGATCATGAAACAGGAACAAGGGATATACGTAAATTAGGCGGCTTGATGCATTTTATGCCCATTACGTTTACGATTTCAATCATTGGTACGTTCTCCATGGCAGGGATTCCTCCATTTAATGGATTCTTAAGTAAAGAGATGTTCTTTACAGCAATGGTTCATGTAACTGAAATGGATATATTCAATCTTGAAACATTGGGGATTTTATTTCCGGTGTTCGCTTGGATTGCTAGTATTTTTACCTTTGTATATAGTATGGTTCTTGTTTTTAGAACCTTTACAGGTAAATATCAGCCTGAAAAATTGGATAAAAAACCACATGAAGCTCCAATTGGAATGCTGATTTCACCAGTGATATTAGTTTCACTTGTGATTATTTTCGGATTTTTCCCAAACCTATTATCACATAGTCTGATTTCACCAGCTATGGCTTCCATTCTTCCAGGCCTGTTAGGAGCAGGGGAAGAATTTATGGTTCATATATCTTTTTGGCATGGATTTACCATTGAATTGTTTATGACACTAGGTGTTGTTGTTTTAGGAATCATTCTATTTAAGACTCATTCGAAATGGAAGAAAATCTATCAGGCGATTCCAGATAGGCTGGCTCTTAATCGATTGTATGATTCCTTGTTAGAAGGAGTACAGTTAGGATCCCATAAGTTAACGAAGTCTTATATGAATGGATCAATTCGATCGTATCTAGTGTATATCTTTGCATTCTTTATTTTTATTCTTGCTGCTGCTCTAGTAGGAAAGAATGCGTTTAAATTAGATACTAGTAATGTATCTTCTATCGGTGTATATGAAGTCGTCTTAGCCATTTTTGTTGTGGTGGGCTCTATCAGTATTCTTTTCGTTAAATCAAGAATGACTTCTATCATTTTACTTGGTGCAGTTGGATATACGGTTTCCTTGTTTTATGTCCTTTTTAGAGCGCCTGATTTGGCTTTAACCCAGTTAGTAATTGAAACCATTTCTGTTGCTCTATTCTTGGTTTGTTTCTACCATTTGCCTAAATTAAGACAGTTTGAAACAAGAGTGCGTTTTAGACTGACAAACGCTCTCATTTCAGTAGGCGTAGGTGTAATGGTTACCTTAATCGCATTGTCTGCTCATAGCAATAAATTATTTGATTCCATATCAAAATACTATGTGGAGAATACGTATACAGAGGCTGCTGGTAAAAATATGGTAAACGTCATTCTAGTAGATTTCCGCGGCTTTGATACGCTCTTTGAAATTACGGTATTAGCCATTGCTTCTTTAGGAATCTTCGGCATGATTAAATTAAGACTGAACAGGAGGAAAGAAGGATGAGAAAAACAAATAATATCATTCTTGAAACAGCGATTAAAGTTCTTCTTTTCATGATTGTTCTGTACTCAGTCTATATTTTTACAGCGGGCCACTATTATCCCGGTGGAGGATTTATAGGGGGACTCATGACTGCAGGTGCCATTGTTCTTCTATTAATCGCATATGATATCAAAACGGTTGCGAAAATTTTACCTATCAACTATCGAATTCTTACGTCGATTGGACTGCTATTTGCCATTGGAACGAGTGCGGGTGCTCTTTTATTTAATGTACCGTTTTTAACACATGCATTTGGCGATGTTCAATTACCGATTCTGGGGGAATTATCGCTTCATACTGCCACACTATTTGATTTAGGTGTTTACTTTGTCGTTGTTGGAGTAACGATGACCATTATTCAAACGATTGGGGAGGACGAATAATGGAAATTATTATGGCATTAGTCATTGGTATTTTATTTATGACAGCTACTTATCTTATGCTGTCAAAAAGTTTATTGCGTATTATTGTTGGGACAGGCTTGTTAAGCCATGGGGCTCATCTTCTTATCCTTACAATGGGTGGATTAAAAAGGGGAGATGCTCCCATTTTGGGCGGGAATGCAGCAAGCTATACAGACCCACTGCCACAAGCATTAATATTAACAGCCATTGTTATCAGCTTTGGTGTCACCGCCTTTTTCTTGGTGTTAGCTTATCGATCGTATCAAGAGCTTGGGACAGATAATGTAGAAGAAATGAGGGGAACAGAGAAAGATGACTAACTTAATCATTTTACCTATATTAATCCCCTTATTTACTGGGGCAATATTAATATTGTTATATAAACAAATCACGGCTCAGCGTGTGGTTGCATTGCTTTCTTCCATTGCAACAATCATTGCCTCTTGGCTGGTTGTACAGAAAGTTCGGGTAGACGGGATACAATCCCTGAATGTCAGCAGCTGGGATGCTCCTTTTGGGATTACTCTAGTTTCTGATATGATGGCCGCACTTTTAGTTTTAACGACAAGTGTTATTGGGTTTGTTTGTTTAATTTATTCGTTTAAGTCTATTGGTAAAGAACGAGAAAAGCATTACTACTATGCTGTATTTAATTTTTTACTAGTAGGGGTAAATGGTGCATTTACAACAGGAGATATCTTTAACCTATTTGTGTTTTTTGAGGTTATGCTCATGTCTTCTTATGTGCTGCTAGTTCTTGGGGGAACAAAGGTACAATTAAGAGAATCAATTAAGTATTTACTCGTGAATGTCATTTCATCTGCCTTATTCGTCATTGCGGTTGCCTATTTATATTCCGTCGTTGGCACGTTAAATATGGCACATATTTCTGCTAGGATTAGCGAAATTAGTGCAAACGGCATGCCTGGAATTTTATCGGTGATTGCTGTTATGTTCTTAATCGTATTTGGTTTAAAAGGAGCCATTTTTCCACTTTATTTTTGGATGCCAGGGTCCTATGCCGCGCCGCCCATACCGGTTCTAGCTTTATTTGGTGCATTATTGACAAAGGTAGGAGTTTATTCGATTACAAGAACTTATACCCTTTTCTTTTATCATGATATGGATACATTTGGACTTCTTTCGATTTTAGCGATTCTATCCATTATAGTAGGTGTAATAGGTGCAATTGCTTTCTGGGATATGAAGAACATAGTTATTTACAATATCATTGTCGCTGTAGGTGTCATTTTGTATGGAGTGTCGGTGTTGAATACCGCTTCTATCACTGGGGCTGTTAACTATTTGATTCACGATATGATTATTAAAGCAGCTTTATTCCTTCTCATAGGGATTATCATCTCAATTACCGGGACGAGTGATTTAAGAAAGGTTAATGGACTTATTACCCGTTATCCAGGTCTTGGCTGGACATTCTTTATTGCTGCGCTAGCACTGGCAGGTATTCCGCCATTAAGTGGTTTTGTCGGAAAACTCCTTATTGTTCAAGGTGGATTTGAAGGAGGAGGCCATGTTGGAGCTTTCATCGTCTTGATGTCCAGTTTACTTGTACTATTTTCAATCATGAAAATCTTTATTAACGGCTTTTGGGGAAAGAGTCGTACTTATGACGGAGAAGAACAAGCTCCTGTAAGATACTTGCTTATTGCTCCTATTCTTTTAGTAATCATTTCAGCTCTATACGGAATTGGTTCGGAGTCCATCTTACCGTATATTAATCAGGCAGCAGATACATTACTCAATCCAAATATTTATATCGATGCTGTCTTAAAGGAGTGGTAAGTTATGGCATTTCAAATATTATTGAATGTGGTGTTGGCCTTTTTATGGATGTTTATTAAGGTATCCTATGATCCCATTAGTTTTATAAAAGGATATATTTTCGGACTCCTTGTCATCTTTGTACTTAGACGCTACTTCCACAGCCGTTTTTATTTATTTAGATTATGGTCCTTTGTCAAACTGATTTTCCTTTTTATAAAGGAGCTCGTTTTATCCAATATTTCTATTGTAAAAATTGTATTAAAGCCTAATTTAGATATGAGACCGGCCATTTTTGCGATGGAAACGGAACTAACGGAAGATTGGCAAATAACCCTTCTGTCGAGTTTGATTACCTTAACTCCAGGTACATTAGTGATTGATGTATCAGAGGATAATAAAACGTTATTTATTCATGCCATGAATATTGGAGAAATTGAAGATGAGATTAACAGTATTAAAAATTCTTTTGAAAAGGCCATTTTGGAGGTGAGCAGGTAATGCTTGAAATCATTATTCGATTAGCTTTGTTATTCTGCTCGATTTCCATGATGGGATTAATTTATCGAGTGATAAAAGGTCCTAGTGTTGCTGACCGTGTCATTGCGTTAGATGCTATTGGTATAAACCTTGTAGCTATTACAGCGTTGATTTCGATTGTGTTAAACTCACATGCTTTTCTCGAAATTATTCTTTTAATTGGTATCCTTGCCTTTATCGGAACAGTGGCGTTTGCTAAGTATTTGGAAAAGGGGGTTATTATTGAACGTGAGCGAAATCATTAATATTCTCATTGGATTTTTTATTTTAGCTGGTGCTGTGCTCTGCCTTATTGCTACTTTTGGAGTCATTAGATTGCCTGATGTGTATACAAGAAACCATGCAGCTTCAAAGGCGGCTACGCTAGGGGTTATGTTCATTTTATTGGGAACTTTCATATACTTTTATGCACTTGAAGGTCATTTTAATTCTCGGCTCATCTTAGGAATTGTGTTCCTTTTCATGACTTCTCCAGTTTCCGGACATTTAATTAACAGGGCAGCCTATTATTCAGGAGTAAAACTCTGGGATAAAACGGTAAGAGACGATTTAAAAGAATATAATAAAAAAATGATGGGTAAATCATCTGCCAATTAATATCAGAATAAAAAAGTGTTCCAAAGTATTTATTGGAACACTTTTTTCATATTTGTATGTTTAGGAAAGTTCTCGCATAATCCTAACTTTTTATTAAGGCTCAATAATCCGGACATACTCCCTGGGTTTAAAGGGCTCATATGATTTCCATTGAACATTTGTAATCCCAGTGTCCACATTTGTGTTCAATGGAGGTTGATCATAATTTATTGGAATCGCATTCAAACGATTCGGATCAGATTCCACTTCGTAAGTAGTGACTTCTTGATTATTTAGTTGCTGCTTCTGCAGCAACCATGCTGATGAGAATAAAAGGAAAAATATAGACAAACAGACTGCAATTTTTGTTTTCATTTTGTACAGACACCTCCCAGTAGGATTAGTTTGCACAAATGAAGTGTAATCCTAATCATTTGTAGGTATGAATCTGCTATATGAATGGTATTTTTGTTATTTATTTAAAAAGATTGTACCAATAGCAATCAGACAAATTCCAATAATAGAGTAAATGGAAATCTTCTGCTGTAAGACGAAAATGGATAAGATTGTAACAAGAATCGCATATACCCCCGTTTGAATCCCGCCAAGCATGACTGTATTTCCAAAGGTTTTGTCTCCTTGAATAAACCCTCATGCTAGAAAAATGTTCTCTATGAAAGTAAGCGGAAGAAAATAGACATTAAATTTAATGCTGTCTTTTAACGTTGGCTGAAAAAAATAAGCGGATAAAATCGGTAATAAGGAAAAAACAATCGAACCTAATATAATGGCGCCAATGATAAGAAATTTCAATGCAACACCTCATTTTGTATCCTATTCCTTTATTTTAGGCTTTGTTAAAGTACTGTGTTGATAAGCCAGATTTTTGACACATTCGTGTGAAATGAACATTTCACACGCCTTTCAGCTATGCTGAAAGGTTGCTGTATGGTCATGAAATAGTAGGAGAAAA
>Ga0180215_1004476_pt1 | contig 12413 bp, 12 predicted proteins | sample eDN3rd37CBELigBY_FD_128871 | JGI IMG/M metagenome (GOLD analysis project Ga0180215, IMG submission 128871) | Enriched backyard soil microbial communities from Emeryville, California, USA - eDNA 3rd pass 37_C BE-Lig BY (version 2) (version 2) | ecosystem: Environmental > Terrestrial > Soil >...
AACGGCTAATATCTCTAATTCAGTTTTACCCTCTTTAATTTCTGAACAGCCCACTTCAACAGCGTAGTCTGCCAATGCACAGGCCTCACGGATTTTTGAAATTTCTTTCTCGTCTTTGATCATGCGAAGCTTGCGAAGGTTTTCTTCAGCTGAAATAAAGGCTGCTTTTGGGAATAATTCAGAGAGTGCCTCATAACGCTCTACGTTCATATGTTCCTTTTCAACAGCGAGCTTCGAAACGTTATTTACGCGCTTATCAATTGCTTTCCGCACCATTTCCCAAGGATTTTCGACGTCGCTATAACCAATAATCTCATAGGACCAGCCTGAAGCCTTCGCATCTTCCTTTTCCATGGCCGGACAGATTAAGATCGGCTCTTCCTGCTGAAATACGGCTAATGCAAGTAATCTTTCGTGTGGATCACTATAGAAGCCACTTAAATAAAAGACATTTTCCGTTGAAGTAATAATTGAAATGTCAACTTGATTCTGATACATCCATTCAGACATGTTTGTTAATCTTTGATTCATAAGGATGCCTCCATTCAAATTACTATGTACTTTCTGTTCAAATTCTGAATAAACTTGAATTTTTACTATTAAATTACTTATGTTACGATTATTATTGTATCCCTTTCTGTTCGACAAGAAAAGGGATGAAAAGTGAAATGGATTTGTCTATTTTATTAAAGGAGTGTCAGAAAAATGTTATTCATAGATAATAAAGGGATTACGGACCCAAGAATTAACCTCGCGATTGAGGAGTATGCTTTAAAAAATCTTGATATAAATGAAACCTATCTTCTATTTTACATAAATAAACCGTCTATTATTATCGGGAAAAATCAAAATACAATCGAAGAGATAAATACTGACTACGTTGAGAAAAATGGAATCACTGTTGTGCGAAGACTGTCTGGCGGTGGTGCTGTTTATCATGATTTAGGCAATTTGAATTTCAGCTTTATTACGAAGGATGACGGTGAAAGCTTTCATAACTTCAGGAAGTTTACCGAGCCTGTTGTAAATGCATTGAAAAAAATTGGTGTAAATGCTGAACTAAGCGGGCGGAATGACTTAGTTGTAGATGGACGTAAAATTTCCGGTAATGCCCAATTTTCAACTAGAGGGCGAATGTTTAGTCATGGTACGTTAATGCTAGATTCTGAAATTGATCATGTGGTATCTGCGTTGAAGGTGAAGAAGGATAAAATTGAATCAAAGGGTATTAAGTCGATTCGCAGCCGTGTTGCCAATATTTCTGAGTTTTTATCAGAAAAAATAACGATGGAGGAATTTCGCCAATTATTGTTATCGAATATCTTTGATGGTGAGGCTGAGATTCCTGAGTATGTTTTGACAGAAGAGGACTGGGAAAAGATTCATCAGCTATCAAAAGAGCGTTATCAAACATGGGAGTGGAATTATGGGAAATCTCCTAAATTTAATCTCCAGCATTCACACCGATTTCCTGTCGGCGGTATCGATGTGAGACTTGACGTTAATAAAGGTGTTATTGAAAATTGTAAGATTTACGGTGACTTCTTTGGTGTAGGAGATGTACAGGATATTGAAGTCCTTTTAAAGGATGTTAAATATGAAAGGGCAGCGTTGGAAAAGGCCATAGAGGAAATCGACATTAAACATTATTTTGGCAATATCACGAAGGATGACTTTTTACAATTACTATATTGACTTCATTTATCAGATGGTAAGAAGCAGGCAAAAGGGTCTGCTTCTTTTTTCTTACTTTTTGAATAGAAAGAATAATGCAATATATCGGATTTGCGTGTAATATATAAATATAAAGTTTTGAATTTACAAAAAGGGGGTTTAGTGGTGGGGAATGTGACCTTTGATCAAAAGGGATATATTGCAGTTTTGACGTTAAATCGGCCAGAGGTCATGAATGCGTTTGATTATGCCCTCTTAAGTGAATTGCACGAGCAGGTTGAAAAAATCAGAACATACTCCGATATTCGGGTTGTGATCATTACAGGGTCAGGTGAAAAAGCCTTTAGTGTTGGTGCTGATTTAAAGGAGAGAAAGTCATTAACGGAAGAAGAAGTGAGAAGAAATGTCTATAAAATTGGCGAGGTATTCAACGCGATTGACACTTTGCCTCAGCCGACAATCGCATCCATAAATGGTTTTGCCTTTGGCGGGGGGATGGAGCTCGCATTAGCATGCGATTTTCGGATTGCACGGGCAGGATCAATCATGGGGTTAACAGAGACAAGCCTAGCCATCATACCGGGTGCAGGAGGTACACAGCGCCTTCCAAGGCTGATTGGTGAAGCGAAGGCCCTGGAGCTCATATTAACCGCAAAGAGAGTAACAGCAGAAGAAGCTCTCTTGATTGGTCTGGTGAATAACGTTTCTAAGCAGGACGATTTAGTAGAGACAAGCATGAAACTAGCTCAACGGATGCTAAGTAATGGCCCCATTGCTCTCAAACAAGCGAAGTTTGCTATTAAACAAGGAATGAACACAGATTTGCAAACAGGACTTAAAATTGAGCAAAAGGCATATGAGCTGTTGATACCAACAGAGGACCGAGTTGAAGCACTTTCGGCTTTTGCAGAAAAAAGGAAACCAAATTTTAAAGGGAAATAGTCTGTGACAATTTATACACAATTTACAGAATCCATTTTATTTTTCAAAAAAACATACAAATAGATTGAAATAATGTTATTTTAATATTATAATTTACTACACAAAAGCGTAAAAGTATAAAAGTATAAAAGCGTTGTAGTAATAAAGTTATTATCTTAAGGGGGATAAAAATGAAGAAGAAAATGTCAATGAGCTTTGCTGCACTTGGATTAATGGGCGCTTTAATGTTAAGCGGCTGCGGCAATAGTGAGAGTTCCGGTGGAAAAGAAGCAAGCGAAAGTAAAGACACATTTAAAGTCGGCATCACGCAGTATGTAACACATCCATCATTGGATGCTGCAACTGAGGGATTTAAAAAAGCGTTGAAGGAAGAAGGCTTAAAGGTTGAATATGATGAGCAAAATGCGAACGCAGATCAAAGTAACGTCCAGAATATCGCGAACAACCTTGCGGGAGACAACGTTGATCTAATCTTTGCGAATGCAACACCTAGCGCTCAAGCAGCATTAAATGCAACAAAGGATATTCCTATTGTGTTTACCTCTGTAACGGATGCAGTTGGCGCACAGCTTGTTAAATCAATGGAAGAGCCAGGCGGGAATGTAACGGGAACAATTGATAACCACCCAGAGGCAATACCTAATACGGTGAAGTTTATCAGCGAAAACTTTCCTGATAAAACAATCGGAACGGTTTACAATGCAGGTGAACAAAACTCTGTAGCACAGGTAGATACGATTAAAAAGTCAATCAAAGAATTAGGCTTAAAGGAGCTTGAGACAGCAACTGTTTCTACATCTGCTGAAGTAAAACAGGCGGCTGAATCCCTGATTGGAAAAGCAGATATTATTTACATTATTACAGATAATACAGTTGTTTCTGCACTTGAATCGGTTATCCAGGTTGCACAGGACAATAAATTGCCACTATTTGTAGGTGAGCTTGATTCAGTTGAACGCGGCGGCTTTGCAGCATACGGCTTTGATTATGAAGATATCGGCTATGAAGCAGGCTTACTGGCAGCGCAAATTCTTAGGGGAGAAAAGAAACCATCTGAGTTACCTGTTCAATACCCACAAAATTTAAAGCTAGTAATCAATAAGAAGGCTGCAGAAAAGATGAATATCGAGCTTAAAGAAGAATGGAACGATCAAGCTGAATTTATTGAGTAATTGTATAAGAGGGGTTCTACTTGGGGCCCCTCCTTTTGTTCATTAGAAGGCAGGTCCTGCTACAGGTTTTTCGTTTTCTGAAATGAAGCTTGCTACAGTGTCTGAGATTTGCAGAAAGGAGAAATATAATGTTTAATGCCATTTTTGGCTCCTTTGAGGCAGGTGCCATTTATGCACTAATGGCTCTAGGAGTCTACTTATCTTTTAGAATATTAGATTTCCCTGATATGACCGTTGATGGGTCATTTGTTACTGGAGCATCTATTGCGGCGGTATTAATAGTAGGCGGTATGAACCCGTTTTTGGCTACAATTGCCGCTATACTCGCTGGTTTTATTGCAGGCTGTGTGACAGGACTACTTCATACAAAAGGGAAAATTAACCCCTTATTATCAGGAATTCTAATGATGATTGCACTTTATTCTATTAATTTACGTATCATGGGGAAATCGAATGTTCCGCTCCTGCAGGAGGAAACCATCTTTACAAAGCTGACAAATTTTTGGCAGAGCTTGAAAATTGATGATGCCATTAATGGCCTAATGCAAATGCTTGGAATGGGCGATTCAGTGCCAAAGACATGGGGAATACTCGTTGTCATGCTTTTATTAGCGTATATTGTGAAAAAAGGTTTGGATTTCTTTCTTAAGACAGATATTGGCTTGGCGATCCGGGCAACTGGCGATAATGAAACGATGATTCGAAGCTTTTCCGCAGATACAGACATGCTGAAAATAGTGGGACTTGGTCTTTCCAATGCCGTTGTTGCCTTTTCAGGTGCATTAGTAGCACAATACAGTGGTTTTAGTGATGTCGGTATGGGTATTGGTATGATTGTGATTGGCCTTGCATCTGTTATTATCGGTGAAGCAGTCTTTGGAGCAAAGAAAATTGTCAGGGCAACGCTTGCTGTTATCGGAGGATCCATTTTATACAGATTGATTGTGACAATGGCACTTCGAGTTGATTTTTTAGAAACAGGAGATATGAAATTAATCACTGCCATTATTGTTATTTTTGCCTTAATACTACCGAAAATTAATAGCAGTAGAAAAGAAAAACAGCGGAAAAAGAAGCGAATGACACAGTCGTTAGATAAAGAGCAAGCTATTAAAGCATGACAGAATGGAGGTGGATCGCTTGCTGCACTTAAACCAAATTTTTAAAGTCTTTAATGAAGGAACACCTGATGAGAAAATTGCTCTACATGAGTTAACACTCCAGTTAAATCCAGGGGATTTTGTAACTGTTATTGGAAGTAATGGAGCGGGTAAATCCACATTAATGAATATTATTTCCGGAAAGATGATCACGGACCTCGGAACTGTTTATATCGATGGTAAAAATGTGACAAGTGTTCAAGAACATAACCGCGCAAGATTAGTAGGTCGTGTCTTCCAGGATCCAATGGCCGGGACAGCTCCTACGATGACGATTGAGGAGAACTTAGCCATCGCTTATTCGCGGATAAAGACTCGCGGACTTCGAATCGGCGTGACAAAAAAACGTCGGGACTATTTTAAAACGAAGCTGGAATCACTTCATTTAGGCTTAGAAAATCGTTTGGAGGCAAAGGTTGGTTTGCTTTCCGGGGGGGAAAGACAGGCACTTTCATTGTTAATGGCTACCTTTACAGACCCGAAAATACTGTTGCTTGATGAACATACTGCAGCACTTGACCCTTCACGTGCTGAGCTAATTACTAACCTTACAAGGGAAATTGTCCAAAAGAATAAGCTAACGACACTCATGGTCACGCATAATATGCAGCAGGCTCTTGATTTAGGGAATAAGCTTATTATGATGGATAAAGGTCAAGTAATCTTTAAAGCAAACGAAGCGGATAAAAAACAATTAACAGTTGAGAAGCTACTAGAAGAGTTCCAGCGCATCCGCGGTGAAAAAATGAATAGTGACAGAGCAGTATTAATCTAGGAGACTGACCATAGCTGTCAGCCTCCTTTTTATTTGGCTTTGTTAAAGGACAATGTTGATTTTTGGCCTTTGTTGATTGTAGTGGAAGGCACGAAGACTCCTCGAAAATTCTATCGAATTTTCTCGTGCGTGGGCGGATTCGAGGAAGTAATTCAATGTCCTGCGGTCGCCCTAAGGTGCGCGAAGTGCCTGGAACGGAGATTAACAACTAAATGTAACAGTACTTTTAATTGATAAACACATAAACTTGTTCTAAATTATCTCATTTTAACTACACTAATAATAAGGGGTTTGTACATATTTTTCGAGGAGGGGGGAGGCAAATGGCAAGAAAGATTGGTCTGTATGGAGTTTTAGCATACTTCCTTTTTGGATTATTTTTTTATTGGTATCTGTTTTATTTTGCCGACTCAAGTTTGCCATTTGAATATCAAGGCTCTCAAGCGGACCCAGCCACGTTTTTAAATGAACGGGAACTTTTCCTGAGTGAAGAGTACTCACGAATCCGCTATTTATTGTACTTTTTATCCACACCATTCGAATGGCTTTTTTATTTGTTTATTTTATTGCTTGGCCTGTCAAAAGCATTTAAAGACTGGTCCGAAGTGACAACTAAAAGAAAATGGCTGCAAACCGCTGTTTATTTATTCTGGCTTTCAATCTTTTCATATGTTGCTATGCTTCCATTGAGCTATATTAGCTATCATTTATCAAAAAGTTACCATATATCCACGCAAAGCTTCGCGTCTTGGATGAAAGAGGAGCTAATAGACTTTTGGCTGAATTATGGAATTACCTTTATCCTTGTTATGGTTCTATACTGGCTTATGAAGAAAAGTACAAAACGCTGGTGGCTGTATGGATGGCTGCTTTCAGTTCCCTTTACCTTGTTTTTAACATTTCTACAGCCTGTTGTCATTGACCCTTTATATAATGATTTTTACCCCTTAAAAAACAAGGAGTTAGAGACAGAGATTCTTGAATTGGCAAAAAAGGCAGATATCCCTGCGGATCATGTATTTGAAGTGAATATGTCAGAGAAAACGAACGCTTTAAATGCTTATGTTACAGGGATTGGATCGAATGCACGAATTGTTCTGTGGGATACGACGTTGGATAAATTGTCTAATGAGCAAATTCTATTTATTATGGCACATGAAATGGCCCATTATGTTGAGAAGCATATTTATGTCAACATAGCAACAAGTTTAGTATTCTCATTAGCTGGGATGTATTTGACGTATAAATTAATGAACTGGACAGTAGTCCGATATGGAAATGCTTTTAAAATATCGGCAGTCTCTGATTTACGATCCCTGCCTCTTTTCTTGTTGATTATATCTATGCTGCTGTTTATCTCAAGTCCGTTGTCAAACATGATCTCTAGGTATCAGGAAACAAGAGCGGACCGATATGCGATTGAAATGACGAAGGATACGGAAGCTGGGATCACTTCTTTTCAAGAATTATCTCGAGCTGGATTAAGCCAAGTAAATCCACCATTTTTGGTGAAGTTTTTTATCTATGGACACCCAACAATGCTTGAGCGAATTTCTACTCTAGAGGAGTATGAGCATAAGCAGAGGGGGACAAAAGAAATCGAAGGAAATTAATAAAGTCCTTGGAAAAGGAAAAACATCCTCCTATAAGGATAAGGGAGGATGTTTTCTTTGGAAAAAGGGAACGGTTCAGTTGTTAACTAGACAGGCAATAGGAGAGTTATGGAGGGGTTAAAACGTTTAGTAAGACTCCAAATAATCCTACGTACCAAAGCGTTTGCTAAGTTCTCTGAATTGCTCAGAAAGCTGATAAAAGTTTTCTGTGTTTCGCTCATCAATTGCTTTGTCAATTCGCGCCAATAAACTTTCTTTCTCCGCTTTTAATAGGATTTCAGTTAGGAACATTTCAATGTACAGATCTAACATGTAGTTTTCTTTTAGTTTCTTTTTGTTCATGGCACTGGATTTCATCAATTCTGTGTAAGAATTATCTTTCATGAAAATCACCTCGGGTGCTTTTTTATATTATATGGAATAATGCTTCATTAATCAACTGAATTTTGAAAATTTTTAGAAAATATTTAGTCATATCGACAAATATGTATATATTAAGAAAAAAGAATGATTATATAGTAAATAATGGAATATAAATGGTATGATGGTAATTGATTTTGATATAAAAGGAGATGAGATTTGACATGGTAAAAACCGTTATCACCGAGGAATATCAGATTAGTCGTTCAACACTTGCAATACTTCCAATTGAGTATGGAAGTAAGTTGTATTCACAGATTTATGATCTTGAAAACGATCAATTTTCTCCATTAAAGCCGCTTGACCTGATTAAGAAGGGCTGCCGTTCATTTTGTTCAAGCTATGAAGGTCGTAAAGAAGGAAGTAGACAACTAATTGGCTTCACACACAAAATCCCCGTTACAATTGATTCCACAAATATGATGTACTTTTTTCCAACAGCTTCTCCTTTAAGTAAGCGCTGTGCCTGGGTTTCTCACGCTCATGTACTACATTATGAAAAAGTTGATTCAATAAATACACTTGTATATTTTAGAAATAAAAAAACAGCCATAATCCCTGTCTCATCCTATACATTTGAAAATCAAATGCTGAGAACGGCCTTATTACGTACTAATCTGATGCAAACGAAAAAAAATGGCGGCCATGATCGAAACACGATCTCCAGATCTCGCTATATATTCAGGGCATCTGAAAATAGTCTTGATTACAGATCAAACAAAGAAGAGTAAAAGGTAGAATGAAACAGAAGTATGTGAAATATATAACATACTTCTGTTTTTCTATTTTTAGCTGTTTTATTGGATTGTTTTTTCTGTTTTTGGAGAAATATATCTTTTAAATAGATAGAAGCTTAGCATTTCTTGAACCTTGTTTCGAATACGGGGATTAAAATAATTATGCTGTTCTTCAAAGCCTTGATACATGAATAGAAAACCAGTAAAAGCATTATCGTGGCTGACCTGCATGACTTTTAGTTTTTGTTGTAGCATATATTGCTTAATTTCTTTCAATTCATATTGAATGACCTTCATGGTTTCTTCGATTAACTCTGCGTAAGGCTGTTTTAATTTAAAGGGACTTGTGTTTACTATTGCAAGGTCGCGATTAAGAATGGTTAGTACCATAGGTAAATAAATTGCCTGCTCCATAATATTTCGGTCGTACTCCGGGATTCTGGTCATAGCCCCAAAACCTCCTTTAAATAAGTAAGAACATTTGTTCTTATTTAATCATAAAGGAAATGATTACTTATTTCAAGTTATTTTGCACTAATGCAATGCACCTGCAAAGAAGAAATAAATCTAGTAATGTATAGGTCTCCAAGTTATTTTTAATGTAAAATGAAAATAGTAGATTATTAACTTATATAAGCATAAACTGGAAGATGATTACAGTTATATACTGTTATCATTTTAGGAAGGGTTAATGGATATGAGATATGAAAAAAAACAGCATGAAAAGAAGCTTCAGAAGAAACGAAAAAGAAAGAGATTGCTTAAAACAACTGTTTTAGTCTTATTTTTGCTAATGGCTGTTACCTTTGGATTTGCCTATTTTCAATATAAACAAGGCATAAACAAAGCGGGGGAAGAGTCAACGATTGATCAGGAAGTATACGAATTTAATGGTGTAAAGGACCAATATGGCGGTACAAACATTCTTTTGATAGGAAGTGATTCAAGAGGTGAAGAAAGTGCCCGCTCAGATACAATCATGATTGCACAGTACCATCCGAAAAAGCACAGCTATAAATTGATTTCCATTATGCGGGATACCTATGTAGATATTCCAAACCATGGGAAAAACAAAATTAATGCTGCCTTTGCCCTCGGAGGACCGGAATTATTGAGACAGACCATAAAAGAGAACTTTGATGTTGATATAAAATATTATGCCATTGTTGATTTTGATGGATTTATTCACTTAATTGATGAAGCTTTTCCAACGGGGGTCGAAATCGAGGTGGAAAAAGCCATGTCAGCTTATGTAGATGTACCATTAGAGCCAGGTCTGCAGCGTCTTGATGGGGCGCATCTCCTTTCATATGTTCGGTTTAGACATGATGCGATGGGGGATTTCGACCGTGTTAAACGACAGCAAAAGGCATTGAAAGAGGTATCTTCCCAATTTGCTTCTTTCCAAACCCTATCAAAGCTGCCAAAATTAGTTGGTGTTATGAAACCTTATGTGAATACAAATATGGATACTTCAGATATTATATTTATAGGAAAAGATTATATCTCAAAGGATAATCGTGATATTGATACATTTCGGATTCCAGTTGATGGAACCTTTAATCCAGAAAGAATCAGTGGGATAGGGGAAGTGCTCCGGCTGGACATTGAAGATAATGCAGACGCAATCGGAGATTTTTTAGCAAAATAGGAGTTATTCTTTTCCATTTTTTTAGACCAGGTGTAAAATGAGATAAAGGGCTATTTCATTCGTTTTTAAGTTAGTAATATAACCCATAGAATATTATCTGTTATTATGAGAACAAATGAAATTCGAGAAAATAGGTGGGTACATCAAATTGAAGAATCTGTGTTGTTCTGAACCGGGAGTTACTATTAATGGATTTTAATGTATTAAAAGAATGGTTTACATTTGAAAATATTATGGCATTGATTCATGAATATCGATCATTTGGTCCGCTGCCAGGTATATTACTTCCAATGCTTGAAGCCTTCTTGCCTTTCTTACCGTTATTTCTGTTTGTCATGGCCAATGCAAATGCATTCGGGCTATGGTTTGGATTTTTATTTTCATGGGTTGGAGCCTGTACAGGTGCATTTCTTGTCTTTTTACTGGTTAGAAAGTTTGGTCAAAAAAGAATCCTGCAGTTTTTAAAACGTCATCCACAGGTTCAAAGGCTGATGCTGTGGGTAGAACGTCATGGATTTGGCCCGTTATTCATCCTTCTTTGTTTTCCATTTACTCCTTCGGCGATTGTTAATATTGTTGCAGGGCTTTCCAAAATCAGTACATATCAGTATATGTTAGCGGTTATGTCTGGGAAACTCGTGATGATTTTTATCATAAGCTTCGTTGGGCATGATATAAAATCGCTTATGACACAGCCAATTAGGACTGCTATAGTGGGCCTTGTTATTTTTATTCTTTGGTATGTTGGGAAGATAATCGAAGTAAAAATAAATAAGAGTATGGATAAAGAGCATAGCAGACAAAATGGATAAACGTCTCGAGTGTATTTTAACTTTATTCAGCAAAAATCTCCGACTTCTAAAAGTGGGGGTAAATGAAAAAAATATTCTAATTTAGAGGGGGTAAACCCTGGCTGAATAAAGTTAAGCCTCCGGCGAGCCTTGCGATTTTTTACGGAAATTTATCGAGCAAGCTCGATAAAAATCCGGGCGCAAATTCGGCGGGCGAATTTGATAGTGGAGGAATCAGTCATATGAGGGAGGAAATCAAAAAGGAAAGCATTGAATGGATTAAAGCACTCGCGATTGGCATTGTGATTTTTGCATTTATACGAATGTTCTTTTTCTCGAATTATGTGGTTGAAGGCGAATCAATGATGCCAACACTCCAGGATGGGAATAAGCTTGTTGTTAATAAGATCGGTTATCAGTTTGGTGAGCTGCACAGGTTTGATGTAATTGTTTTTCATGCGAATGAGAGTGAGGATTATGTAAAACGAGTAATTGGGTTGCCTGGTGACGAAGTAGAGTATCGTGATGATCAACTATTCATTAACGGAAAAAAATATGAAGAACCCTATTTAGAAAAATATCGTAAACAAACATTTGGCGGAAGACTGACCGGTAATTTTTCTCTTTTTGAGTTGACGGGGCAAAAGAACGTCCCAAAGGATATGATATTTGTGTTAGGGGATAATCGTCTTGGGAGCAGGGACAGCCGTGAATTTGGTTTTGTTTCCGTTGAGCAAGTTGTAGGAAAGGTAAACCTTAGATACTGGCCAATGGATGAGGTAGCTGTCTCATTTTAATTATTGATAGGAAAAGATTCGTGATAAAACAGCGAGTCTTTTTTTATTGCCTTAATATGATAAGATATTTAATAGACTGTACCTAGAGAGGGTGAGTAAGGATGTCAGTACGTTTACTAATTGGTCGATCGGGCAGTGGGAAAACCACAGCGTGTCTCGATGAAATACGAGCGAAATTAGCAGCTGATCCTGAGGGGGATCCGCTTATTTATTTAGTGCCGGACCAAATGACCTTTTTATCTGAATACCAATTAATTAATACACCTGGGCTTGGTGGAATGATACGTGCACAGGTTTTCTCTTTTACGCGTCTCGCATGGAGAATTCTTCAAGAGACAGGTGGCATCAGCCGCTATCACTTAAGCACTACAGGCATTAATATGCTGATTCAAAAAATAATTGAAGAGAAAAAGGAAGAGCTGCATCTATTCGGACGTGCTGCTGATAAAACAGGCTTTATCAGTCAAATGGAGCAAATGCTTGTAGAATTTAAGCGTTACTGTGTGCAGCCGGAGGAATTGGCAGAGAAGAGCCAGCAGTCTGAGCATACATTAAAGGATAAGCTCCATGACCTGCAGCTTATTTATGAAGGCTTTGAGGCAGGCTTATCAAATAAATACGTTGATACAGAAGATTATTTTCGGCTGCTGTCTGAAAAGATCGGTCAATCCGACTATTTAA
>Ga0180215_1004477_pt1 | contig 12413 bp, 9 predicted proteins | sample eDN3rd37CBELigBY_FD_128871 | JGI IMG/M metagenome (GOLD analysis project Ga0180215, IMG submission 128871) | Enriched backyard soil microbial communities from Emeryville, California, USA - eDNA 3rd pass 37_C BE-Lig BY (version 2) (version 2) | ecosystem: Environmental > Terrestrial > Soil >...
AATTCCCTGGCGCGCGCGGCGAATTCGACGGGGCCGAGCACATTGGCGGGCTCGTTGACCAGATCGCGCGCCAGCATCACCCCGTCGGCTACAGCCTGCAGGTCGGCAAAAGCCTTTTTGGCGGCCGACGGTTCGGCGCAATGAATGGAGATTTTTGCGGGTTTGGAAGGCGTGTCCTTGCCGTTGGCCTCGTCCTTGCGGGTCTTGTACTTGTCGAAGCCGTAGCTGCGCAGCACGATGCCGGCCGCCAGTCGCGCCACATCCGCAGGTGTGATCGCAACCCCGGCAATGTCTGCCACCACGGCCACCTCGGTGGCCTTGCGCAGTTGCGCGGCAATCGTGCCGCCGAGCTTCAGCCAGGCATATTCATTGAGGTCTTCCGCCTTTCCCGCGCCGATGGCGACGAGGCGATCCAGCGACGAGCCCTCCGGCGCCAGCACATCCACGACGCTGCCCGACTTTCCGGAAAATTCCGACACGGAAAACGCCCGCGCCAGAATCTTGCCTGGATCGCAGGCGGCAGCCGCATCGCCGAGGGCACCGCCTTCGCCGGCCAGAACGATCGCAAGGCCCTTTTTGGGTGCGGCATATTTGACGAAGCTGATTGTCGGCATGAATGTCATCGGTAAACCTGCTTTCGGAAAGAGTTTCGCAAACGAAATTTCACGGGAGATTTCGTCGTTTTACGTCATTTGGCAAGTCACGCCGCCGAACGGCCGGCATTTCGCTGCAATCTCACACTTCAGTGAAAGGCTCGCCCGAGGCGTCTGCACCTGCTAAAGCAGCGTCCGAATCGACGTTAATATCCGGTTAACCAGCTTTTTTGGCGGTTTCTTAGCCACTCCCGACGAAGACTCTCATGCGCCGAACATTTCAGAACGGACGGGCTCTACATCGAACCGATTGTGCCGCCTGCACGGTGCGGATACCTTGCCGGGAACGGCGCTCGGGGAACCGTCGCCATGAACGATCAATAGAACGGAACACCCGCGGCATATGAAGGTCGTTGAACGCTACATACTGCGCCGGACGTTCACCATGTTCCTGGGCGCGCTGCTGTGGACCCTGGCGATCTCATGGACGACGCAGGTGCTGGCCCGCATCAATCTCGTGACCGACAGCGGCCAGTCGGCGCTGACCTTCTTCGAGCTTGCGACCCTCATCCTGCCCTCGGTCATTCCGATCATCGTGCCCTTCGCGCTTATCATCGCGGTGGCGCAGACGCTGTCCACCATGAACACCGATTCCGAGCTGGTGGTGGTAAGCGCGGCCGGCGGGTCGCGCTGGATCCTCATGCGCCCGATACTGGTTCTCGCGGTGCTCGCCAGCGTGTTTTCCTTCGCGGTGGACAACGGCATCGACCCCTATGCGCGCGAGCGCGGACGCCAGCTCGTCGCGGCCGCGCGCGCCGACCTGCTTTCGCTGGTCATCCAGGAAGGCACTTTCCGAAAGGTGGATGACGGGCTCTATGTACAGGTCGCCGAACGGCTTCCCGACGGGCGGCTTGGGGGGATCTTCGTGGCGGATTCGCGCCAGGAGGGCATCGATCTCGTCTATTACGCCAAGAGCGGCGCGGTCGTGCAGGACAGCGAAAAAAGCATGCTGATCATGAGTGATGGCGTGGTGCATCGCAAATCGCCGGAAGGGGAGCTGTCGGTGATCCGCTTCACCTCCTACGCCTTCGATCTTTCGGCCTTTTCGGCGGCGGCGGGAACGATCACCATGTTCCCGAAGGACCGCACGCTGTCCTATCTGGTCAACCCCGATCCCAACGACAAGATTTACCAGAACAACCCGCAATCCTTCCGCGCCGAACTGCACCGGCGCCTGACGGAGTGGCTCTACCCGCTGGTCTTCGCACTGATCGCGCTTGCCGTGGCGGGCGATGCGCGCTCGCATCGCGAAAGCCGCATCAACCCGCTGGTGACGTCGATCACGATCGCGCTGTTCGTGCGCTGGCTGGGCTTTTTCGTCACCAATCAGGCGCAGAGCAATCCGTTGTTCAGCCCGCTGGCTTATGCGGTGCCGCTCGCCGCCTCCATCATCGCGCTGGGCTTTATCCGCTCCAACCGCACCATGGAACTTCCGGTGAGCTGGGCCGAGGGCCTTTCCGACTGGACGCGCAAATCGGGTGATCGCATGACGATGACGTGGCTGCGCCTTACCGGCCGCGCCGGCGCGAGCGGAGGGCGGGCGTGATGGGCTGGACACTCGGTCTCTATTTCTTCCGGCGCTATGCCGCCATCACGGCGTGGTTCTTCATCGGCATCTACGCGCTGATCTTCCTCATCGATTTCACCGAATTCTCCAGCCGCACCTCCGGCCTGCCGAACTTCACCTTTTTCGCCGCCCTATCGGTATCGGCGCTGCGGGTGCCGATGATCGTGCAGCAGACCGTGCCGTTCGTCGCGCTGTTTGCGGCGATGGCCACGCTGATCTCGCTCAACCGCAAATACGAACTGGTGATCGCACGCGCGGCCGGCATCTCGGCCTGGCAGTTCCTGTTCCCGCTCTGCATGGGTGCGCTGCTGTTCGGCATCCTGACCGTCGGCGTCCTCAACCCGATTGCCGCACACGGCCTGTCGCGATCCGAGCTTCTGGAAAGCGACATCCGCTCCGGCGCGTCCAACAAAGTATCGGCCGCGAACGCTCCGTGGCTGCACCAGAAGGCCAATGGCATCGACACCATCATCGGCGCACGTGCGGTTCTCAAGCAGGGGCTGGAACTGTCGGACGCCGTGTTCTTCACCATCGACAAGAACGGCGACATCGTCGAGCGCAAGGATGCCGCTCGCGCCGTCCTGGGCGATGGCTACTGGAAGCTCAAGGACGTGAAGGTCTATCGCGACGGCCAGAACGCCGAATCACGTCCGAACGATCGCGTGGCCACCAACCTCAAGCCCGAATATGTGCAGGAACGGCTCGCGCAGCCCGAAACCATTCCGTTTTTCGAGCTTCCGGCCAAGATCGAGGCGGCCCGCTCCTTCGGCCTTCGGGCCAATGCGTTCGCCATGCAGCTTCACTCGCTGATCGCCATGCCGCTGCTTCTCGTCGCCATGACGCTCATTGCTGCAACAGTCTCCATGCGCTTTGCCCGAATGGGGCAATCCACAACGATGATTCTGGGTGGCGTCGTCGCCGGCTTTCTGCTTTATGTCGTTTCGGTTTTGGTCAAAGCATTTGGCAATGCCGGATTCGTGCCGCCATTCGTGGCCGCATGGTTTCCGGTGGTTGTGGCTATGTTTTTCGGAGTAACTTTCCTGCTATACAGGGAAGACGGTTAGTTGGGGGACGTGGTGACATCAGCGAGAAAGACGAACCGCATGGCTCGCCTTTACGGCGCGACGGCGCTCGCCTGCCTTTTCGCCTACGCGCTGCCGGTCGCGACGCCTGCCTGGTCGCAGGAAATCAGCGCGCCTGAGGTGCCGGAAGGCTCGCAGATGCTGCTGGAGGCCGACACCCTCGTCTACGACAACGACAAGAACACCATCACCGCCGTTGGCGGCGTGCGAATCGACTATGGCGGCAACCGGCTGGTCGCCCAGCGCGTGGCCTATGATCGCAAGACCTCGCGTCTCGTGGCCTCGGGCAATGTCGAACTGGTCGACAGCAGCGGCACCAAGGTCTATTCCGACGAGATCGACGTTACCGACGACTTCGCCAACGGCTTCGTCAACGCGCTGCGCGTGGAAACCGTCGACAAAACCTATTTCGCGGCCGAAAGCGCCACCCGCACCGGCGGCGTGCTGACCACCTTCAACAATGGCGTCTACACGGCCTGCAAACCCTGCGAAGCCAAGCCGGATCGCGCGCCGATCTGGCGTATCAAGGCACAGAAGATCATCTGGAACGGCACCGCCAAGACCGTGCGCTTCGAAAAATCGCGCTTCGAGTTCTTCGGCTTCCCGATTGCCTATCTGCCGAGCTTCGAGATCGCCGACCCCACGGTCAAGCGCAAGAGCGGCTTCCTGTTTCCGGGCATCAACTACAAGTCGAACCTCGGCGCCAGTCTGGCGGTTCCCTACTATTTCGCGCTTTCGCCGACATATGACCTCACGGTCACCGCGCACGGCTACACCAAGCAGGGTTTCCTCGGTGAAGCTGAATGGCGTCAGCGCTTCAACTCAGGTGAATACACGCTGAAGATCGCCGGCATTCGCCAGAACGATCCGGGGGCATTCGACCGGGGCGTCAACTCCGGCCCCGTCGACGATCCGAACCGCTTCCGTGGCATGGTCGGCTCGACCGGCCGCTTCGACATCAATCCGCGCTGGCAGTTCGGCTGGAATTTCCTGGCGCAGACGGACAAGAACTTCTCCTACACCTACAATATCGATGGCTATGACAGTTATATCTATCGATCGGAAATCTACCTGACGGGCCTCAACGACCGGAACTATTTCGACCTGCGTGCGATGAAGTTCGACGTGCAGGAAGATCTTCTCGACTCCAATCTCAGCGCCCGTAACGACAAGCAGCCCTGGGTGCTGCCTTCATTCGACTATTCCTTCACGCCGGACGAGCCCGTCTTCGGCGGCGAGCTGAATTTCGACGTCAATTCGCGCGTCGTTCACCGTGACGATCTGGACGTCGGATTTGGGCGGAACCCGCTCACCAACCAGAACTTCGTCGAGCGCGTCCGGGGCATCGACGGCACCGACGGCCGCGTGACCGGGCTTGCGGAGTGGAAGCGCTCCTTCATCACGCAGGGCGGGCTGGTGGTCACGCCGTTGCTGGCCTTCCAGGCCGACGCTGACTATGTCAACCAGACTTCGGCTTCCGTTCTGGCCATCGAACAGATGGCGCAGGTCCAGGGCGTTGCGGCCGACGTTCGCTCTTCCTTCTTCCGCAGCATGGCCACTGCCGGCCTCGAGCTGCGTTGGCCGGTTCTGTTCTCCTTCAGCAGCGGCTCGCAGATCCTGGAGCCGATGGCGCAGATTTTCGCGCGACCGAATGAACGCTATGCCGCCTCGCTGGGCATTCCCAACGAGGACGCGCAGAGCTTCGTGTTCGACGCCACGACCCTTTTCGAGCGCGACAAGTTCTCCGGCTTCGATCGTGTCGAGGGCGGCACGCGCGCCAATGTCGGCCTGCGCTATTCGGGCACCTTCGACAATGGCTGGACCACGAACGCCCTGTTCGGCCAGTCCTATCAGCTTGCCGGACGCAACTCCTTCGCTTCGCCCGATCTCGTCAATGTCGGCGCCTATTCCGGGCTTGAGTCCGATACGTCCGACTTCGTCGGTCTGGTCGGCTTCGCAACGCCTTTCGGCGTTTCGGCTTCCGCCAGCGCCCGTCTGGACGAACAGACGCTGGAAGTCCGCCGCGCCGAGGTGAAGGCAGGCTATTCCACGCGCCCACTGAGCCTCACGGCGCAATATGCGTTCATCCAGGCGCAACCGCTCTATGGCTTCAGTACGGACCGGCAGGAAGTCACGCTCGGCGCCTCCGCCCGGTTCCACGAAAACTGGCGCGCCTTCGGCTCCGGCACCTATGATTTCGAATCGGGCGTTGTAACGCGCGACGCGATCGGATTTGCCTATGACGACGAATGCTTCTCCTACAGCATGTCGATGCTGACGAAGCGCGACCCGCTCAAGCGCCAGGACGATGAACGGACTTTCGGCTTCACCATATCCTTGCGCACGATCGGAGACTTCGGCTCGACGACCGGTCAATTCGCGCAGCGATGACAGTACAACCAAATCGTCATCCTTTCGCCGCATAGAACCGGCATCCGGGGCTTATGTCTTTCCGGCCGAAAATCGAGGACGAGGGATCAGTTAGTATGACTTTGATCAGGAAATACCTCTTTTCCGCAAGCTTTGCCGCGCTGGTGGCGCTTGGTTCCGTTCCCGGAATCATGACTGCAACTCCGGCTGTCGCCAGCGAAATCAAGTATGTCGTCAACGGCGTGCCAGTCACCAGCTACGACATCCAGCGGCGAACGGCATTCCTGAAGCTGCAGCATCGCAAGGGCAATCTTGCCAAGGAAGCCGGCGACGAAATGGTCGACCAGACGCTGCGCGCAGCCGAAATTCGACGGCTCGGCATCAAGATTTCCGACAAGCAGATCAATGAAGCGTTCGGCCGCTTCGCAAGCTCCAACAAGATGAGCGCGGCCCAGCTTACACAGGTGCTGCAGCAGGCAGGTGTTACGGCACAGCACTTCAAGGAATTCATCGGCTCGCAGATGGGCTGGAACCAGGCTCTGTCGGCTCGCTTCAAGGCGCAGAACGGCAGCATGAGCGAGCAGGACGTGGTCCAGCGCATGCTTCAGCAAAAAGGCTCCAAGCCGAGCGCCACCGAATATATGCTGCAGCAGGTGATTTTTGTCGTTCCCGCCAAGGAACGCGGCCAGATCGGCAAGCGCAAGCGCGAAGCCGAAGCCATGCGCGCCCGCTTCAGCGGCTGCGACAAGACGCGTGAATTCGCCAAGGGATTGATCGACGTCACCGTGCGCGATCTCGGCCGCGTGCTCGCGCCCGAGTTGCCGCCCGAATGGGCCGACCAGATCAAGAAGACCAAGACCGGCGGCGCAACCACCGTGCGCGAAACCGAACGTGGCGTCGAGTTCATCGGCATTTGCAGCGCCCGTGAAGTTTCCGACGATCAGGTCGCCAAGATGGTCTTCCAGTCGGAAGGCACCAAGGATCAGCAGGCCGAACAGCTGAACAAGACCTATATGGAAGAACTGCGCAAGCGCGCACGCATCGTCAAGCGTTGACCATTGTGGCACGCGCCAGCAACGCTCCCATACTCGCACTGACCTGCGGCGACCCATCCGGCATCGGTCCGGAGATCGCCATTGCCGCCTGGCAAGCGCGCGACAGCGCCGCTGTTCCACCTTTCTATCTGCTGAGCGATCCCGCGCTTGTGGTTGCGCGCGCGCAAATGCCCGGGCTGGAGATCGCAATCGAACACACCACGCCTGAAAAGGCCGCCGAGGTGTTTTCCCGCGCGCTGCCGGTGGTGCCGCTCAAGGCGCGCTTCCACGACAGACCCAGCCACCCCGACACCGCCAACGCCGCAGGGATCATCGAGGCGATAGACCGGGGCGTTGACGATGTCTTCGCCGGCAGGGCCGCCGCGGTCGTGACCTGTCCCATCGCCAAGAAGCCACTCTACGATGCCGGCTTCCGTTTTCCCGGCCACACCGAATATCTGGCTCACCTTGCAAGCACCAAAGTCGGCAAGGCCGTCACGCCGGTGATGATGCTTGCCGGGCCGGACCTGCGGGCGGTGCCGGTCACAATCCATATCGCGCTCAGCGAGGTGCCAGGCGCCCTCACCCGCGACGCCATCGAAGAAACCGCCCGTATCACCGCCCAGGACCTCAGGAGCCGTTTCGGCATCGCGAAACCGCGCCTGGCCGTTTCCGGGCTCAATCCGCATGCCGGCGAAGGCGGCGCCATGGGACACGAGGATGAGGCCGTCATCCGCCCCGCCGTCGAAGCCTTGCGCGCCGAAGGCATCGACGCTTTCGGCCCCCTGCCCGCCGACACCATGTTTCATCCGCGCGCCCGCGCCGGCTATGACGTGGCGATCTGCATGTATCACGATCAGGCGCTGATACCGGCCAAGGCGCTGGCCTTCGACGAGACGGTGAACGTCACGCTGGGCCTGCCCTTCATCCGCACCTCCCCCGATCACGGCACCGCCTTCGACATTGCCGGCAAGGGCATCGCGCGCGCCGACAGCCTGATCGCCGCGCTGAAGCTCGCACGCCGGCTCGCGGACAATGAAAGCCATGCATCATGAGCCTCGACGGGCTGCCGCCGCTTCGGGACGTGATCGAGCGTCACGGCCTGCAAGCCAAGAAATCACTCGGCCAGAATTTCCTGCTTGATCTCAACCTTACCGGCAAGATCGCGCGCGCGGCCGGCGATCTGTCCACCTCGACGATCATTGAAGTCGGCCCCGGCCCTGGCGGGCTGACACGGGCGCTGTTGATGAATGGCGCGGCACGGGTGGTTGCGATAGAGCGTGACGAACGCTGTCTGGAGGCGCTTGCGGAAGTTTCCGCGCACTATCCGGGCCGGCTGGAGGTCATTCCCGGAGATGCGCTCAAGACCGACTTTGCCGCTCTCGCACCCGGCGAGAAGGTCAAGATCGTCGCTAATCTGCCATACAATATCGGCACGGAACTGCTGATCCGCTGGCTGACGGTGGAACAGTGGCCGCCCTTCTATGCATCGATGACGCTGATGTTCCAGCGCGAGGTGGCACAGAGGATCGTGGCGAAACCCGGCACTGAGGCCTATGGACGCCTCGGCGTACTCGCCGGCTGGCGCACCGACGCGCGCATCGCCTTCGATGTGCCGCCGCAGGCTTTCACGCCGCCGCCCAAGGTCACGTCATCGGTCGTGCAACTCCTGCCCCGCGAAAACCCCTTGCCGGCCAATGTACGCATGCTGGGGCGCATCACCGAAGCCGCCTTCGGCCAGCGCCGCAAGATGCTGCGCCAGAGCCTGAAAGGCATCGAGGGCGCCCGCCTGCTCGAAGCAACCGGCATAGACGGGACTCGTCGCGCCGAAACGCTGGATATTGCCGAATTCGTGGCGCTGACCAACGCGGTGTAGTGTAAGTGTAGTGTAGCGCAGCGCTTCCCTCACTCTTGATGAGCGCGCGTAGCGTCGGGATGGAGGTGGCGGTGAATTTTTACCCTCACCTGCCACGTCATGGCGACCTCCCCGCGCAGGAGAGGTAAAACCGGTCACTCGGTTTCTTCTTCCAGCAGCCCTGCGACGAAATCGAACAGGCCGGGCCGCCTGTCCCGGCGCAACCGCTCGGCGGAGACGACCGCACGCACCTCCGAGAAGGCGCGGTCGAGATCGTCGTTGACGATGACGAAATCGTACTCCGTCCAGTGCTCGATCTCGTCGCGCGCGTTCTTCAGCCGCGTCTCGATTACCGCTTCCTGGTCCTCGGCGCGGCGCTTCAGCCGCGCCTTCAGTTCCTTCATGGACGGCGGCAGGATAAAGATGGAGACGATGTCGCCGCGCATCTTCTCCTTGAGCTGCTTGGCGCCCTGCCAGTCGATGTCGAACAGCATGTCGCGGCCCTCGGCCATCGCGCGCTCGGCCGGCTCGCGCGGCGTGGCGTAGAAATTGCCGTGCACCTCCGCCCACTCCAGCAGCTCGTCATTGTCGCGCAGGATCTCGAATTCCCGTTGCGTGCGAAAATGATAATGGATGCCGTCGATCTCGCTGCCGCGCCGCGGCCGCGTGGTCACGCTCACCGAAAGCTCGAATCCCTGATCGCTCTCGATCAGGTTGCGCGCTATGGTCGACTTGCCAGCGCCCGAAGGCGAGGACAGCACGAGCATCAAGCCCCGGCGGCGGATGCGGGAACCGGTGTCCTTGGGCACCATAAGCTACTCCAGATTCTGGACCTGTTCACGGAACTGGTCGACCACCGCCTTCAGTTCCAGCCCGACGGCGGTGACGGCGGCGGCGTTCGACTTCGAGCACAGCGTATTTGATTCGCGGTTGAATTCCTGCGCCAGAAAGTCGAGCTTGCGACCGACGGCGCCGCCCGCGGCAAGCAAGGCACGGCCCGAGGCCACATGCGTCTTCAGCCGGTCGATCTCCTCGCGTATGTCGGCCTTGGTGGCCAGGAACGCAGCTTCCTGATGCAGCCGCGCCTCGTCCAGATTGGCCGAGGCGTCCATAAGCAGCCGCACCTGCTCGGCGATGCGCGCGCGAATCGCGGCGGGCTCGCGCGAAGGATCGGCCTCGGCCCGCAGCGTCAACGCCTCGATGTCATCGAGATGGCCGGCAAGCAGATCGCCCAACGCCGCGCCCTCGCCGCGGCGGGCGTTCTCCAGCCCGGCAAGCGCATCAGCCAAGGCGGCCTCGATCGCCGCGTCCAGTGCGGCACGTTCGTCGTCGCTCTCCACCGCATCGGGCATCTCCAGCACGCCGCGCAAGGCAAGCAGACCGTCGGCGGTGGCGGGCGCGGCGCCGAATTGCTCCTGCAGCCGCTGCGCCAGACCGGCCACATCCTTCAGGAATGCCTCGTTGATGACCGGCTGGCCCTGCGAAGCACCCGTGCGCGATACCGCCAGCGCGGCCTGGAAACTGCCGCGTGCAAAGCGCTTCTGCACGGCCTGCCGCAGCATAGGCTCAAGCCGCTCGAAACCGGGCGGCAGGCGCAACCGGATCTCAAGGCCCTTGCCGTTGACGGATTTCACTTCCCACGCGATCGCGGCGCCCGCATGGTCGGTGGAAGCGCGCGCAAAACCGGTCATGCTCTGCAAGTTCATGGCACCCCCCTTGACACCTCTGCCCCGACAAATTCGCAATGCCGCCGGCTATTGCGAGGTGTCGGGCTGTGTGCCGGACTGACCGTCGCCGTCCGCCCCGGGTTGCGACGCTGCGGCCTTGGCGGCTTCCTCGGCCTGCTTCTTCTGCAGCGCGCGATAGCGGGCGACGTTCTGGTTGTGCTCTTCGAGCGTGGCTGCGAATACATGCCCGCCATTACCGTCGGCGACGAAATAGAGGTCCTTCGTCTGCGATGGGTTGGCCACGGCTTCCAACGCCGCGCGGCCGGGATTGGCGATCGGCGTCGGCGGCAGGCCATTGATCTGATAGGTGTTGTAGGGCGTGGCCTTGTCGATGTCGGATTGATAGATCGGCCGGTCGGCCGGCTTGCCCTTGCCGCCGAACAGCCCGTAGATGATGGTCGGGTCCGATTGCAGGCGCATGCCCTTGGCCAGCCTGTTCAGGAACACGGCGGCGACGCGCGAACGCTCGTCGCTGCGGCCGGTCTCCTTCTCCACGATCGAAGCGAGGGTGACGAAATCCTCGACATTGGCGATCGGCAGGTCGGGCGCGCGACGCAGCCATACCTCCTCCACCAGCTTCTTCTGGTCGGCCAGCAGCTTGTCGACCATCTGCTGGCGCGTGGCGCCGCGCGTGAAACGTAGCGTGTCGGTGGCGAGGCTGCCTTCCTGCGGCAACTCAGCCGGCATGTCGCCGGTCAGTTCGGCCTGGGACGCGATGCGTTCGAATGCCTGCTCGACCGTCAGCCCCTCGGGGATGGTCAACGAATACATCACCGACTTGCCACTTTTCATCAGGTCCATGATGTCGTGCATCGAGGCGTGCGGATCGATCGCATATTCGCCTGCCTTCAACGCGGAATCATTGCCATAGGCACGCACGCCGATGCGGAATATGCGCGCGTCGCTGATGAGGCCGCGCCGCTCCAGTTGGTCGGCGATTTCGGCCACCCGCATGCTGGGCTTGACCAGCACGGTGCCGCCGCTGGCCGAAGAGCCGGGTTCGTTGAAGGCCTGTCGGCCGAAATAAAGTCCGGCGCCCACCGCCAGTATGACCAGGACGATGCAGGAAAAAAGGAAATTCAGGAACACCACCGTCTGGCTGCGCGATGCGCGCGAGCGCCTGGGCGGAGGGGGCGTGCCGGCCTCGGGCCGCAACGCCTCGCTCGCCGTCTTCGGCACGAAGGGCGCAGCGGGACGGGCGTTTCCCTCATTGTCCGCAGGACTGGTGTTCATGGCACCCTACCGCTTGATCTTCCGGCGATTCCCCGACTGCAGAGTAGGAGGGAATATGGCAAAATTTCCGGCAGGGCCTTCCCGGCACGCGGATCAGCCATCGTATCGCTGGAAGACGAGCGAGGCGTTGGTGCCGCCGAAACCGAAGGAATTGGAGAGCGCGACGTCGATCTGCCGCTTGCGCGGCGTGTTCGGCACGAGATCGATCTGCGTCTCGCGCTCGGGATTGTCCAGATTGATGGTGGCCGGCGCGATGTTGTCGCGGATGGCCAGAATGGAAAAGATCGCCTCGGCCGCTCCCGCCGCACCGAGCAGATGGCCGATCGACGACTTGGTGGACGACATCGACACTTTCGGGGCGGCATCGCCGACCAGGCGCTCGACGGCGCCGAGTTCGATCGTGTCGGCCATGGTCGAGGTGCCGTGGGCGTTGATATAGTCGATGTCGGCGGGCTTCAGTCCCGCACGCTTCAGCGCAGCGCTCATGCAGCGGAACGCGCCGTCGCCATCTTCGGCCGGAGCGGTGATGTGGTAGGCGTCGCCGGTCATGCCGTAGCCGGTAACCTCGGCATAAATCTTGGCGCCGCGCGCCTTGGCGTGCTCCAGTTCCTCCAGGACCACGACGCCGGCGCCCTCGCCCATGACAAAGCCGTCGCGGTCGCGATCATAGGGGCGCGACGCCTTTTCAGGCGCGTCGTTTCGCTCGGTGGAGAGCGCGCGGCAGGCTGCGAAGCCGGCCAGGGAAAGCCGCGTCACCGGCGCCTCGGCGCCGCCTGCCAGCATCACGTCGGCATCGCCGAACTGGATCAGACGGGCGGCGTCGCCGATGGCGTGCGCACCGGTCGAGCAGGCGGTGACGACGGCATGGTTAGGGCCTTTCAGCCCGTGCCGG
>Ga0180215_1004486_pt1 | contig 12387 bp, 10 predicted proteins | sample eDN3rd37CBELigBY_FD_128871 | JGI IMG/M metagenome (GOLD analysis project Ga0180215, IMG submission 128871) | Enriched backyard soil microbial communities from Emeryville, California, USA - eDNA 3rd pass 37_C BE-Lig BY (version 2) (version 2) | ecosystem: Environmental > Terrestrial > Soil >...
CACCAGCTTCGGGGTGAACGCCTGGTGCACCAGTGTCCGTAGCCGCTTGTGTTCCGGATCGTCCTTGAACACCATCGTTTCACTGAGCAGCTTGAGGGTTTGCGGCAGTAGCCGGTTGAACCGGGAGGAGCCCCCGTGCTTCGAGGAGTCGGTGGAGAACCGGTTGTCGCAGTGCAGTGCGAGGACATCGGCGTGGCGGGTCACCATGTAGCCGGTGCCTCGTACCATCATCGGGGCCTTGACCATCGAAACCGGTTCGTGCTCACGCAGATACGCGTATCGCGGGTAGGGGTTGTAGTACATCACCGGGTCGGCCAGGTTGGTCACGGACATCGGGGCGGCCGCGGTTCGCGTCATCGAGTTACCTTTCGTTCGTGTCCGGCAGGACGGTCGCAGACCGCTCGAGACCATCGCGAGCGCGGCGTGCGGGGCGACCACGGCACCCGCTACTTCTCCGGCAAAGGTTCTCCACAACTCCCCCTGGTCGTGTCGATATCCCGATTCCGCGCGCCAACAGTAAACTGATTTGTATGATTTCTACCACAGGCTCAGCGGTAAGTGAACCGCATCACGCAACTGCAGGAGGGCATTCGTGAGCATCGACATCACCACTTCGGACCTGGCTACGATCGAGTTCGAGGTGGCCGATGACCACGTAGCCACGATCACGCTCGACCGGCCGGACGCCCTCAACGCCGTCGACGACCGGATGGCGGCCGAAATCGAGTGGGCGTGGCGGACGATCCGCGACGACGACTCGATCCACGCGGTGGTGCTGCAGGCCAACGGCGATCGCGCCTTCTGCACCGGCGCGGACATCAAGTCCGCGTCCTGGTTCGCCAAGTCGAACGTGTGGAACACCTTCGACCCGGGCATGACCCTGTCCCCCAAGCTCCACCACCGGGTCTGGAAGCCCGTGGTGACGGCCGTGCACGGCATGGCCGCCGGCGGCGCCCAGTACTTCCTCAACGAGTCGGACATCATCCTCGCGTCCGAGGACGCGGTGTTCTTCGATCCCCATGCCAACGGCGGCATCGTCTCCGCTCTCGAACCCATCGGGATGCTGGCCCGCGGCGTCCCGCTGGGCGACGTACTGCGGTGGGCGCTCATGGGCACCGAGGAACGCATCACCGCGGACACCGCACTGCGACTCGGCCTGGTCACCGAGGTGGTGGAGCGGGATCGGCTGCGCAGCCGCGCGCGGGAGATCGCGGCGTCGATCGCGGCGCGCAACCCCGTGGCGGTGCAGGGAACGGTGCGCGCGATCTGGGAGTCGCTCGACATGACCCGCAGCACCGCGCTGCAGAACGGGATGGCATACACCCACATCGGCAATCCCCCGGTGGCCGAGCGGCGTGCGACGCCGCGCCGGAACGACCCCCCGACCTACCGGTGATCCGGCCTCGCCGGGGACTCGTGCACCGACAACCGACAGATCTGATCCGGAGAAACTCGGTAGGAACCGAGGCGGAGGCTCACGTGGAACACCTATGGGATCGGCGACTCGGGTTCTGGTGGATCGCCGAGGATCACCCGGACCGCCCGGCGATCGTGGCATCGCCCGACGGCCGGTCCATGTCCTTCGGCGAGCTCGCCGCGGCCGCGCACCGTCTGGTCCACGCGTTACAGGCGCACGGCGTCGGCGCCGGAGACATCGTGGCGTACGCGCTGCCCAACGGTGTGGAGCCGATCATCTGGCAGCTCGCCGCGCTGGAGACCGGCATCCGGTACCTCGCGCTCAACCCCGCCCTCTCGCACGCCGAGTTCACCGACATCCTGACCCACTCCGGTGCGGCCGCTGTCGTCGTGCACCCCGACTACGCGGACCGGATGGGCAGTGTGAACGACATCCCCACCATCCGGCCGGCCGTGGCCGTCGGCGGGGACATCCCGGGGTTCGTGCGGTACGAGGACCTGGTCGCCGGACATCCCGACACCGTGCCGGCGGATCGCACGCCGGGTGGCGCGATCACCTACTCGTCGGGGACCACCGGCAAGCCCAAGGCAATCCTCCGGCCGCTGTCGCCGCTGGAGCCGTCGGCGGCCGCCAATGCCATGTCCACCTTCGGGCGCGCGTTCACCTTTCTTCCCTTCGACGGCGTCCACCTGGTCTCCACCGGAATGAATCACGGTGGCTGCCAGAGCTTCTACCTCGGCGCGCTGAACGTCGGGCAGGCACTGGCCATCGGGGGCAAGTTCGATCCCGAGGCGACTCTGCGGATGATCGAGGAGCACCGGGTGACGACCGCGTACATGGTGCCCACCCAGTTCGTCCGGTTGCTGAGGCTCCCCGACGAGGTCCGCGACCGGTACGACCACTCGAGCCTGAAGGTGGTCGTGCACTCCGCCGCCCCCTGCCCCCTCGATGTGAAGCGGCAGATGCTCGACTGGTGGGGTCCGGTCGTCTGGGAGACCTACGGCGGCATGGAGGGCGCCGCCACCATCGCCAAACCGCACCGCTGGCTGGAGAAACCGGGCACCGTCGGGCGGGCGGTGGCGGGCATGACGGTGCGCATCCTCGACGACGACGGGACCGAGCTACCGGCCGGCGAGATCGGGAACGTCTACCTCGAACCGCGGACACCGGGCTTCGAGTACCGCGGCGACCCGGTGGCGACCCGCTCCGCCTACCGTGGCAAGGCGTTCACGATCGGCGACGTCGGCTACCTCGACGAGGACGGCTACCTGTTCATCTGCGACCGCGCGAAGGACATGATCATCAGCGGCGGCGTCAACATCTATCCCGCCGAGGTCGAGGGTGCCCTCTCCGCGCACCCGGCCGTGGCGGACGCCGCGGTGATCGGCGTCCCGGACACCGAGTGGGGCGAGCAGGTCAAGGCGCTCGTCCAGCTCGCCGCACCCGCGACACCCACGGACGAACTGGCCGACGAACTGATCGCCTGGTGCCGCACCCGCCTTGCCGGATACAAGTGCCCTCGAAGTGTCGAGTTCCGAACGTCCCTGCCCCGGACGGAGGCCGGAAAATTGCTCAAACGCACTCTCCGCGAAGAGTTCTGGGCTTCGAGCGGCCGCCAGGTCTGATCCGATCCACCGAGAGAAGGAAGCACCTGCATGAGTGACTCTCGAACATGCGTCGCGGCACCGCCCGCACCGACCGGTGCCGCCACCCGCGCAGGCGGCGTCCACACGCGGGTGTTCCGGTGACGGCCGACCGCAGCACCGCCTCGACGGCGCGGTCGCACTCGGTGGCCGCGTCCGGCCCGCTGGCGGCTACGGTCGCCGAGGCACTGATGCTCACCGCGACCGGACCCGACACCTTCGTCGCGGCGAGGGCCGGCGCCGACGATCCTCGCGGACTCTACGGGGGCAGGCTCACCGCGCAGGCGCTGCGCGCAGCGTCCCACACTGTTCCCGACGAGCGACTGGCGCACTCGCTGCACAGCTATTTCCTCGCTCCCGGCGACGCCACCAAGCCGATCACGTACACGGTCGGCCGAGAGCGCGACGGAGGCCGCTTCTCGATTCGGCGGGTCGTTGCCAGCCAGGAGGACGTACCGATCCTGAACCTCGAGGCGTCGTTCCAGCAGATCCAGCCGGGTGCCGACTACCAGGCGGAGGCGATGCCCGATACGACTCCGCCGGAGGCGTTGCCGTCCGTCTGCCAGGACCCGCGGATGCTCGACCTCGACGTCCGCATCCCTCACGACGACGAGGCCTATCACCGATGGCCGACGCGGCTGTGGGTCCGGATCAAGACATCTCTGCGCGACGATGCGAACCTCCGCGCCTGCGGGCTGGTCTTCGTCTCCGACATGTGTACCGGGCTGTCGAAGGCCCCACTCGTCAAGCAGGTCGGCATCCTGCCGAGCATCGACCACAGCGTGTGGCTCCATCGTGGCTGCGATCCGAACCGGTGGCTGCTGCTCGATCTGGCCCCGGAGTCGACCTCGCACGGACGAGGCATGTACACCGGGCACATCTACGACGAGGATCAGGTGCTCGTCGCGAATCTCGCACAGGAGTCGCTGTTCCGGCTCCGCAACTCACACGGGCGCCCCGGACCGTCGCGGACCTGACCCTCGCGGGTGTCGACACCGGAACGCTTCCGGATTCCGATCCGGATCGGCGCCGGGGCGATGCTCCGGGGCCGAGGAACGAAGACCGCCGGAGTCAGTGCCGGCCGGGCAGGTCGACCTCGTCCACCGTCTTGTCGGCGCGTAGTCCCCGCCAGCTCGGATGTCGCAGGCTCCCGCCCGCGTACTCCCGGTACTCGACCTCCCCCACCAACGTCGGCTCCACCCAATGGACACCGTGGGTCTCCCGCTTCGGCGGTGCGACGGACAGCGGGCTGGTGGACCGCTCCAACGGACGCAACCGGGACCGCAACTCCCGGCGGGTCGCGGCAGCGAACCCGGTGCCGACACGACCGATGAACACCAACCGGCCCTCGTCGTCGTACGCCCCGAGCAGCAGCGAGCCGATACCTCCGGCGGCTTTGCCCGCCCCTGGGGTCCAACCGACGACCACCCCCTCGGTAGTGCGGCGCAGCGGAGTCTTGATCCAGCTCGGAGCGCGCGTGCCCGGCAGATACGGGCTGTCGGGGTCTTTGGCGACGATGCCTTCGAGACCGTTCTCACGCGCCGCCTCGAGCATGGTCGCGGCGTCGACGTCGCGCCAATAGGGCGACAGCTGCACCCGGGCCCCGGGAGTGATCAGGTCGTCGAGCACGGCCCGCCGTTCGAGATAGGGCAGATCGATCGTGGAGTCACCGTCGACGGCGAGCACGTCGAACAGGTACACCATGACCGGCACATCAGCGCGCAACTGTTCGGTGGGGCGCTGGACATGCATGCGGCGTTGCAGCCGAGCGAAGGACGGCCGCCCCTCGGCGTCGAGGGCGACGATCTCCCCGTCGACGATGCAGTCCCTGCCCCCGACCGCGGCGAGCAGCGGATCCGGAAGCTCGGGGAAGGTGCGGGTGATGTCGTTGCCGGCGCGGCTGGTCAACCGGCACTGTCCGTTCTCGACGCTGATCAGGACGCGTTGGCCGTCCCACTTCATCTCGAACACCCAATTGCCGCTCGGTGGTTCACCGAGGGTCGCCAACATCGGGGACAGCTGAGGGGACACAGAGGCCATGACCCGAGTCTGCTGCACCGGACCGAATGTCATCGCCGAACCGCGCACCACCTCCGGTCCTCATCGCGGAGGAGTTGCCGAGCCTGTCCGATCAGCGGGGAGGCTCGACATTCCGCATCGACGCCTCGGCGCCGAAGGCCACCCGGTGGAACGCGTCGAGCGCTCGGTCGATGGGATGCGGTGTGGGCCTGCCGGAGTCGTCGAGTTCGCTCCAGCGCTGCCGATTGATCGCCACCGTCATCTGCCTCTTCCCGTCGGCACGCGCCATCGTGATCGCGCCGCCGCCCCACACGGAGCCGTCGTGGCCCCAGAACGTCCCCTGGCCGGGAACGTCCTTGCGGTGCAGGCCGAGTCCGTAGTCGACGATCGTGCCTTCGAACGAGACGACGGGCACGGTCTGCTGCATTTGCGTCAGCATGTCCGGGCCGATGATGTCGCCGGCCAGCAGGGCGGCGAAGAACCGGTTGAGATCGGCGGTGGTGGAGATCAGCGATGCGGCCGGTCCGACCCAGGACATGTCGAAGACGCTGTAGTCGCTCAGTGGAGGGTTCATGCCGAACCACGACTCGTACAACCGTGAATGCGGTCCGTCCACCTCGGGACCGGAGGGGAATCCGGTGTCCGCCAGGCCTGCCCGGGCGATGACGGCGGCGTCGACGTGCTGTTCGGCGGATACACCGGTGATCAGCTCGATGAGTCGGCACAACAGAAGGTAGTTGGTGTTGGAATAGCGGCCGGGTGACGTGCCGGGAGCGGCGGCCGCCGGTGCGCGGACACCCATCTCGATCAGGTCCAGCGGGTCGAATCGTGTGAATCGATTGTCGTCGATGCTGCGCGGTGAGGTACGGGCCACCACCGGGAACGCGGCCAGCGACGTATAGGCCGTCGGCAGGTAGTCGGCGAGACCGCTCGTGTGATCGAGCAGCATCCGCACCGTGATGGCATCACCGCGGTCGCCGGGGACGAGGTTCGGCAGATACCGGCGGATCGGTGCGTCGAGTTCGACGGCACCCCGTTCGACGAGTTGCAGGACGGCGGCCGCGACGAAGGTCTTGGAGATGCTACCGACGCGGTGACGCATCCCCGGGGACACTTGTGCGCGCGTGACGAGATCGGCGACGCCTGCGGCGCCGCGCCACACATCGTCACCCACACGGACTTCGGCGAAGATCCCCGGGATGCCGGCAGCGCAGACGTCAGCGGCAGCGTCTTCGAGGACGGTGACGTCCAGGACAGTGGCTTCCAAGGCGTCGGTTCGGACGAGATCGGTCATCGGAGTGCTTCCTTTTCGTGGGAGGGGCGGCGCCACAGCAGGACGACCGCGACGAATCCGGCCACGCAGGGCGCCAGTCCCATCCACCCGACGGTTGCGGGCAGCGCGGTGTCGCCGGAGGTGTCCCGGACGGTCAGATCGAACAGGGCGATGCCGGTGGCGACGACCCACAGGCCGGTGGCGAGCAGTCGCGCCCACGATGCGTTCCGGCGGGCCACCCAGAGGGTGGTGAGCCAGCCCAGGGTGCCGAGGACACCCAGAACGATCAGGTAGGTCAGATAGATGTCGGTTGCCGCATCGATGCGGTCCTGAGTGAAGGACGGGTAGCCCGCGCGGACGTGTGCGGTGAGGATGCCGGAGGTCGTCTGGCCGCCGTAGACGGCGATCGCAGCGACAACCGTGAGGACGCAACCGACGAGCAGGGCCACTGTCGAGGATCGGGAAATGCGTGTGGTGTTCATGACGAAGGCTCTTTCCGACGCCTAGTCTTACGATGTAAGTCTTGCTCCACCCACGGTAGACTTACGCCGTAAACCTGTCAACGGATCGAGGAGCCACAATGCCCGGTCACCGCCCCCACGGACAGCATGCGGGACTGAATGCTCAGGTCGTCCTGGACGCGGCCATCGAATTGGCCGACTCGCAGGGACTCGCGGCACTGTCGATGCGACGCCTCGGCGCCGCGCTCGAGGTCGAGGCGATGACGCTGTACCACTACTTCCCGAACAAGGCCGCACTGCTGGACGGCATCGTCGAACGGCTGGTCTCCGCGGCGGAGCTGCCGATCGGGACCGACACGGACTGGCAGGACGGACTGCGTCGCTACGCCCGATCCGGGTTGGACACCCTGGCAGCCCACCCGAATCTGGTTCCGCTCATGCTGTCCCGGCCCGGCACCACGGCCGGAAACAACCAGGTGATGGAGACGCTGCTCCAGGTTCTGACCCGGGCGGGATTCGATCCCTGCACCGCGCTGGACCTGCTGTACGCACTCAACTCCCTGATCGTGGTCCACGGTGCCATACGCGCCGGGACCGATTCCCCGCAGCCGCACGGCGAGGAAGGCCAGACCAGCCGCCTCGCCGAACTCTCGCCCGAGGACTACCCCCTCCTGACCGCCGCCGCCAGGGACAGTGCCGGACGCCGGCCGACAGCTCGGTTCGACGCCGCCGTCGACGCGTTGATCACCGGATTCGCCGGGGCTCGGACGAAGACGGACAGCGTCGGAGCATGACCTCACGGATTCGGCGGCCCCTCGGCGACGACGGCCCGCCCGACGGTTGCCCGCTGCCGTGCCCGCACGTGATTCAGCAGTGCAATGAGTTATCTGATTTGGAGCCGCGAAAAGGCTCCGAATCAGTCGGCTCGCTGCTACGGTCGGCCAGGTGACAGACGATGTCCCGAGCCCGGACGAGATCACCGCCGACACCCCCTTCACACCCGCCGACGACATGTATCACCAACCGCCGGACGACGATCCGTACTGGGTCGAGACCAACTGGTGGTCCTTCAACATCCCCGAACGCCACATCGGCGGGTGGCTGCATGCGCGGTTCGACGTCAACCGTGGAGTGGTCACCTGGCGCGTGTTCGTATGGGACCCCAGCGGCGCCGACCTCGGTCGCCTCGCCTACTACCGCACCGGCGTCGATCAGCCCATGCCGGAGCACCCTGACCTGCGGGACATCACGTTCCCCGGCGGGGGGTTCTCGGTGAAGATGGTCGAACCGCTGATGCGCTACGAGATCGGTTACACCGATCCGGACAACGGTTTCGCCGTCGCGTTCGAGCACAGGGCCGTCCACCTGCCCCGCCGGTTCACCCCGGGCGAACCACCCGCGATGTACAGCCCCCACCTGGATCAACTCGGACACCAGGTCGGCGAGCTGGTCCTGCGGGGCGAGGCGATCACCATCGACTCCTACTCGATCCGGGACCGCACCTGGGGTCCCCGCGGCGGTCACCACATGCGAAGCCGCAAGCCGGCCTACCAGCGCGGGGAGCATCGAGTGCTGCATCCGGGTGGTCCCCGATGGCGTGAGATCGAACGCGAACGCGGACGCGGCCGGATCCAGTACATCTTCGGGCACTCCGGACCGAACACCGGGTTCCTCGGATTCGTCCGCCCCCAGGACGGGGACGCGGCGGGCTGGTCACCCCTCAACCACGGATGGTTGTTGCGGGACGGCCGGTTCGAGAGACTCGACAAGACGGCGTCGCGGATGCGCAACTTCCGTGATCCTCGGACCGGCTGGAGCGCGCACATGGAGGTCGACCTGACGGATCTCACCGGACGCACCATGACCGCCGAAGGCTTCTCCGTGGCCCACATGTGCGAGGGCGGACGGGGCAGCAACGCGCTCATGCGGTGGGAGTTCGACGGCGAGATCGGCTGGGGCGAAGACCAGGACGGCTGGACGCTGTCCCACTGGAGGAAGTTGATGAACGCCCTGCGTGCGACCCGAAGCCAGGAGGCGTGAGCGAGGAGTCCGCGCCCCGGCGTCGGGACGAGCACACCGACGATACGAAAGCCGCACTCCTACAAGATGTTCCGTGTACGGCCGGACTCGAACGTCAGGTGAAGAGGTCGACGACCGACTCCGAGGCGAACCGGCCCCAGAGCATCTTCTTGGCGGACGTGGCCATGTGCCTCTGCCAATTCTGTTCCGCCGCATCGGCATCGCCCGCCTCGACGAGTTTGACGGTCTTGCGGAACACCCGGATGGTGCGCTTGAACTGCGTCTCGACCTCGGCCGTATCGGTCGTGCGCGACACCACCCGGGACATATGGGTCGACACCACGTCACCGATGATCCGGCCCATCAGACCGAGCGTCCGATTGCCGGCACGCTCGAGGATGAGGTCGTGGAAGCGGAAGACCGTCGCGGACCACTGGTCGAGATCGGCCCCCTCCGTACCCGCGTCGACCAGGATCGCGAGCTTGTCGACGATGGCAGTGAGGTCCTTGACGTCCTCTTCGCTGCGCCGGGTCGCCAACATCCGCACCGCGGCCGGCTCGAGTACGGTGCGTGCCTCGTACAGATCGGCCAGAGTCGTGCCCTCGATCTGCAAGAGCAACCCGACGTACCGCGCGGCCACCGCGACGTCCGGAGACACGACCTGCACACCACCGCGCGAACCGCGCCGCACCACGATCAATGATTCGTTCTCGAGGATCCGGAACGCCTCGCGCAGGGTGGGCCGGGAGACGTCGAACCGCTGCCCCAACACGGTTTCGGGCGGAAGTGTGTCGCCCGGCTTGAGGACGCCGCGCACGATCTGGCTGCGAAGCTGCTGGGCGATCACCTCGGCGGTCTTCGGCACCTGGATCCGGCGGGGAAGTTCATTCTCATCGACGGAGCGGTTCGACAATTTCTCAACGCCTTCCGAATTCCCTGATCAGCAAGCCGGATCAGCCTAACACCGACGGACGTCACTTCACTTCGCCGTTTCGGCACTCGGATCAACTGCACCATTGTACGGTTGAATCAGATAACTCAATTGCAGAATTGCGGGGGTGCGCGCATGGCGGGTGAGCGAGCAGGGCAGCTCTACATCGGGGGCAAATGGGTCGACGGCCGGGGCACGGAAACGCTCACGGTCGTCAATCCGGCGACCGAGGCGGTGATCGGCACCGTGCCCCAGGCCACGGCCGCGGACGTCGACGACGCGGTCCGTGCGGCGCGGACCGCCTTCGACGAGGGACCGTGGCCGCAGATGAGCCCGCGTGAACGGGCCGCGGCCCTCCGGCGGATGGTCGACGAACTCCAGCGCCGACGCGCCGAACTCGTCGACCTCAGCATCGCCGAAGCGGGCTCGACCCGCACGCTCGCCGAGTTCATCCAGGTCGGCACACCGATCGACCATTTCGCCGACCTCGTCGACCGCGTGATCGGCGCCTTCCCGTTCGAGTCCCCGATGCCGCCGATGCTCGGCAACGGCATCGGCCAGGGCACGGTGGTCCGGGAGCCCTACGGCGTCGCCGCCCTGATCACGCCGTTCAACTTCCCGTTCTTCCTCAACGTCTTCAAGGTTGCACCGGCACTCGCAGCCGGATGCACCGCGGTGCTCAAGTGCTCGCCCTACACCCCCTTCGAAGCACTCGTCTTCGGGGAGGTCGCCGAGGCCGCGGGTCTTCCCGACGGCGTGCTGAACATCATCACCGGCGACGTCGAGGCGGGCGAGGCACTGACCACACATCCCGGTGTCGACATCCTCAGTTTCACCGGCAGCGACACCGTGGGCACCAAGGTCTACGGGCAGAGCGCCCAGAGCCTGAAGAAGGTCGTGCTCGAACTCGGCGGCAAGTCCGCGAACATCCTCCTCGACGACGCCGACCTCGACGACGTGATGCAGAGCGTGCTCGGCGGCTTCATCACGCATGCAGGACAGGGCTGCGCCCTGCTGACACGGATCCTCGTCCACGAGTCCCTGCACGACGAACTCGTCGCCCGGGTCAAGATGGCACTCGACTACGTCACGGTCGGCGACCCGGCCGATCCCACGGTGACGATGGGACCGCTCATCCGTGAAACACAGCGCCGGCGCGTGGAGGACCTGATCCGGGTCGGCCAGGACGAGGGCGCCGAAATCGCCTACGGCGGTGGCCGTCCCGCCGGATTGGACAGGGGCTTCTTCGTCGAGCCCACCCTGTTCGTCGGCGTCGACAATTCGATGCGCATCGCGCAGACCGAGGTCTTCGGCCCTGTCGGTGTGGTGATCCCCTTCCGGGACGACGAGGACGCGGTCCGGATCGCCAACGACAGCCCCTTCGGTTTGGCGGGCGGTGTGTGGTCGTCCGACCCGCTCCGCGCTCACGGCATCGCGCGACGGCTGCGCACCGGCATGGTCGTCGTCAACGGCGGTGGCGGCGGACTGAGTCCCGACGGCCCCTTCGGCGGGTACAAGCGCAGCGGTATCGGCCGCGAGTTCGGCGCGGCGGGGCTCTCGGAATTCCTGCAGCACAAGACAATCCAGTGGCCGGCCGCGCGATGACGATCACCGTCGACCGCAGCGTCACCACGGCTCCCCCTCACTCCACTCGTACAGGAGGGAAACCAGCACGATGGTGAATTCGACAGGCAAGACGACGAGCGAGGACACCGTCGAGGCACCCGCTGCCACGACCACGCTCGAGAGCAGCCCCGCGGGGCGCGATTCTCCCCCGATCGTCTGGCTGGCCCGGGTGGGCGCGCTGATCGTCGCGCTCCAGGCCGTCATCTACATCCGGTGGATTCTCTCCGACGGATTCACGCCGACGCCGCCGGGTGCCGATCCGGTGCCGACGCACACCATCTGGATCATCAAGATCGCCGAGGGGATCTGCGTCGTCGGCACCATCGCGTCGATCGTCTGGCTGGTCCGCAAGACCCGCCGGGAAGGCCGATTCCCCACCATCGGGGTGTTCCTGGTCGCGTGGCTGCTGGCCGCCTGGCAGGACGTCGGCGTCAACGCGGTCCGCCCGGTGTTCGGCTACAACACCGAGTTCTTCCAGATGGGTACCTGGGCCGAGTTCGTACCCGGCTGGGTGAGCAAGGGTCCGGAAACCCCGGCACCGATCCTGTACACGCTCGGGGACTACTTCCTGTTCTTCCCGCTGGCCGTCCTCGGGATCAACGCGCTGGTCGAGCGTGCCCGCAAGCGGTGGCCACGGCTGAACAAGGCCGGAATCGTCGCCGGGTTGCTGCTGCTGTTCCTCGTCCTGGACACCGTCGGCGAGCAGCTGCTGCAACGTCAGGGGCTGTGGACGTACTTCCGGGTCAACGAGACGTGGTCGCTCTTCACCGGCACCATCAACCAGTTCCCCCTCTACGAGAACGTCGTGTTCGGCTCGATCGTGATGGTCCTGTCGATCTGCATCTACATCTTCCGCCGCAAGGACGGCGGGCTGGTCTCCGACGCCGGGATCGAGCGGCTCCGGACCAAGCGGGGCGTGAGCATCATCCGCATCCTCGCGCTGACCGCGGTGATCAACGCGATCATGCTGGTGTTCAACCTCGGCTACAACCTGGTCA
>Ga0180215_1004487_pt1 | contig 12385 bp, 9 predicted proteins | sample eDN3rd37CBELigBY_FD_128871 | JGI IMG/M metagenome (GOLD analysis project Ga0180215, IMG submission 128871) | Enriched backyard soil microbial communities from Emeryville, California, USA - eDNA 3rd pass 37_C BE-Lig BY (version 2) (version 2) | ecosystem: Environmental > Terrestrial > Soil >...
ATGGAGACGATGCCGATCCGCTGGTGTCCCAATCCGATGAGGTACTCGGCGAGGCGTCGCATCGAACCGCGGTCGTCGATGCCGACGAGCGGTGCGGTGGCGATGCCGCGCGGCTGATCGCACACCACGATCGGGAGGTGCCGTTCGAGGACGGCCGCCAGGTAGGGGTCGCCGTCGGGTACCGAGTAGACGACGAAACCGTCGACGGAGGATCGGTGCACGACCTGGGCGGCCTCTTCGTCGTCGCGGCCCGGGCCGGCCGGGACGAGGAGCAGACCCTGTCCGGCGGCCTCGCAGGCCTCGGACAGTCCGGAGAGGAAGGTCATGGCAGCCGGATCGCGGAAGGAGTAGCTCAGCGCTTCGGTGAGCAGGACACCGACGGTCCCGGCCTTGCGGGTGCGCAGCGACCGCGCCATCGGGTCGGGTCCGGGATAGCCGCGTCGCTTGGCGACCTCGAGGACGCGTTCGCGCAGTTCGGCGGACAGCTGATCGGGCCGGTTGTACGCGTTGGAAACCGTGGTCCGCGAGATCTTCAGCTCGGCCGCGATCGAGGCCAGAGTGGCCTGGCGGCGAGGCTGACGGGACCTGGGCATGCACGGACCGTAGCTGTGTGTTGCCTGTCACGGCCACCCGGGTCCGGTCAAAAGTCCCGATCCGGTCCGCTAAAGTAGAACGGTAACGGTTTCCAATAACGTTAGGGTTGCCTCCCGCGGACACGCCCGACGTCGAATCCAGGAGTAAGGACCAGTGCGACTGTCCCCCCGCACGCGTGCCGCCACCGCCGCCGCAGCCCTCGCCTGCGCCACCGCGCTGAGCCTGACCGCGTGCGGCTCGGCGAGCGACGCGGATTCGGACGAGATCAAGGTCGTTGCGTCGACGAACGTATGGGGCTCGGTCGCGCAGGCCGTCGCGGGCGACCGCATCGAGGTCCGGTCCCTGATCACGGAGCCGTCCGCAGACCCCCATTCCTACGAGGCCAGCCCGACCGACGCGGCCGCGATCAGCGACGCGTCGCTCGTCGTCTACAACGGTGGCGGCTACGACCAGTTCGTCGACGACGTCCTCGAGGCCACGAACACCGGTGCCGCGACCGTCGACGCCTTCGCCCTGTTCGAGTCCGGCGAGAACAGCGACCTGCACGCCGGGCACACGCACGGAGCGGAGACAGCCGGTGGGAACACCGAGGCGACCGGTGACAACGAGGCGCACGACGAGGGCCACGAAGCCGAGGGCCACGAAGAGGACAGCCACGCCACCGAAAGCCACAGCGAGGACGGCCACGAGGGCCACGACCACGGCGGCGTGAACGAGCACGTCTGGTACGACCTCGCGACCGCCGACGCCGTCGCCCACTCCGTCGCCGACCGCCTCGCGGAACTCGATCCCGAAGGGGCGGACATCTATCGCGCCAACGCCGAGGCGTTCCACACCCGGTTGCACGAGGTCTCCGACGGCATCGCGGCCGTCGCGGCCGAGCACCCGCAGGCACCGATCGCGCAGACCGAACCGATCGCGCACTACCTGGTCCTCGCGGCGACGCTGAACGATCTCACCCCCACCGATTTCACCAACGCCGTCGAGAACGGTACCGATCCCTCCCCCGCGTCCATCGCCGCCACCCGCCAGCTTCTGCTGGACAAGCAGGTCCGGGTGCTGATCTACAACCCGCAGACCGAGGACAAGGTGAGCCTCGAGATGCGCAAGGCCGCGGAACAGGCCGGCATCCCGGTCGTGGAGGTGTTCGAGACGCTGCCCGAGGGCGTCGACTACGTCCAGTGGCAGACCGGCACCGTCGAGAAGCTGGCTGCCGCACTCGGCGCCCCGGCCTGATCCACCCGCTCGAGAAACACGGAATCCGGTGAGCACACACAACCCCGACCGTTCCCCCGCCGTAGAACCCGCCGTGGAACTACGCAACGCGCGGCTGGCGTTCGGCGACCGCACGCTCTGGGAGAACCTGGATCTGACCGTCCGGCCCGGCGAGTTCGTCGCGGTGCTCGGACCCAACGGTGCCGGTAAGTCGTCGCTGCTCAAGGTCCTGCTCGGCCAGCTTCCGCTCAGCGCGGGCACCGCCACCATCGCCGGTACCCCGGCGAGGACCGGGAACGCGCACGTCGGGTACGTGCCGCAGCAGAAGTCCCTCGACGAAGGTGTGCCCCTCCGCGGCCGCGACCTCGTCGGTCTCGGTGTCGACGGGCACCGCTGGGGCACCGGGGTGCGTTTCTGGAAGACGCGGCGCACCGCGGTGGACGCCGCGATCGCCCAGGTCGGCGCCGAGTCGTACGCGAACGCCCCGATCGGTTCGCTGTCCGGCGGAGAGCAGCAGCGGCTGCGCATCGCGCAGGCACTCGTCGGCGACCCGCGCGTCCTGCTGTGCGACGAACCGCTGCTCAGCCTCGATCTCGCCAACCAGCACCTGGTGTCCGCCCTCATCGACCGGCGTCGCCGCGATCACGACACCGCCGTGCTGTTCGTCACCCACGAGATCAACCCGATCCTGCCGCTCGTCGATCGCGTCCTCTACCTCGTCGACGGCCAGTTCCGCATCGGCACCCCCGCCGAGGTCATGACCTCCGAGGTGCTGTCCGAGCTGTACCGCACCGACGTGGAAGTCCTCGAGATGCGCGGCCGCCTCGTGGTCGTCGGCACCGGCGACGCCATCGATGCGCTCGGCAGCGCCGGCGGCCTGCGCCCCGGCGAGGGCGTCCATCACGACCATCACGAGGATCACTGATGAGCAGCAAGTTCTCCGACGCGATGAGCCGCATGTTCGACTGGCAGGACACCGTCGAGCTGCTGCAGTACGACTTCGTGCAGCAGGCGCTGCTCGCCGGTGCGATCCTCGGTCTGCTCGCGGGCATCATCGGCCCGCTGATCGTGAGCCGGCAGATGGCGTTCTCGGTGCACGGCACGTCCGAACTGTCGCTGACGGGCGCCGCCGCGGCGCTGCTCATCGGCGTCTCGGTCGGGATCGGCGCGGTCTTCGGTGCCGTCGTCGCGGCGATCCTGTTCGGCATCCTCGGCACCCGCGCCCGTGAACGCGACTCGGTGATCGGCGTGGTCATGGCCTTCGGGCTGGGCCTGGCCGTGCTGCTGCTCTGGGCCTACGACGGCCGCACCGGCGCCGCGTTCTCACTGCTCACCGGCCAGATCGTCGCTCCCGGCGGCACCGGGATCGCGGTGCTGGCCGTCTGCGCCGTGGTCGTCGTCGGCACGCTGATCTTCATCTACCGGCCGTTGCTGTTCGCGAGCACCGACCCCGAGGTCGCCGCCGCGCGCGGCGTCCCGGTCCGGGCGCTGTCGATCGTGTTCGCGGTGCTGGTCGGCATCACCGCCGCGCTCGGGGTGCAGATCGTCGGCGCGCTGCTGGTGATGGCCCTGCTCATCACGCCCGCGGCGGCGGCCGCGCGGATCGCGAGCAGCCCGCTCGCCGCGACGGCCCTGGCGGTGGTGTTCGCGGAACTCGCCGCGGTCGGCGGCATCCTGCTGGCGCTCGCACCGGGCGTGCCCGTCTCGAGTTTCATCACCGCGATCGCGTTCGTCATCTACCTGGTGTGCCGATTCGTCGGGTCTGCACGGCAGCGGCGGGGCGCGGGCCGGGCGGTCGCCGCGCACTGACGGACGGGTCCGTCGCGATGCACTGAGATCGGGCCCGCCGGAACGGAGTCGATACGCTCCATTCATGGCGACGGAGGACACGGCAAACAAGAATCCCGGGACCGGGCGGTGGGAATTCTGGATCGACCGTGGGGGCACCTTCACCGACGTCGTCGGCCGGCGACCCGACGGCACCCTGGTCACCCACAAACTGCTGTCGGAGAATCCGTCCCGCTACCGTGACGCGGCCGTGGCGGGTATCCGCGTGCTGCTCGGCGTGCCCGAGGGCGCGCCCGTCGGCGCCGATCTCGTCGAGCAGGTCCGCATGGGCACCACCGTCGCGACGAACGCACTGCTCGAACGCAAGGGTGTGCGCACGGCGCTGGTGATCACCGCGGGCTTCCGCGACGCCCTGCGCATCGGCTACCAGAACCGGCCGCGCATCTTCGACCGCAACATCGTGCTGCCCGAGTTGCTGTACGAGCGGGTGATCGAGGTCGACGAACGGGTCCGCGCCGACGGAACCGTGCTGCGGGCCCCCGACCTCGACGCGCTCGAACCGGAATTGCGCGCCGCGCACGCGGACGGCATCGACTCGGTCGCGGTCGTCTGCATGCACAGCCACCTGTATCCCGAGCACGAACGCGCGGTCGGAGAACTCGCCGAGAAGATCGGCTTCGGCCAGATCTCGCTGTCCGCGGTCGCCAGCCCCTTGATGAAGGTGGTGCCACGCGGCGACACCGCCGTCGTCGACGCCTACCTGTCGCCGGTGCTGCGCGACTACGTCGACCGCGTTGCCGAGCAACTGCCCGGGGTGCGGCTGATGTTCATGCAGTCCAACGGCGGCCTGACCGAGGCGCAGCACTTCCGCGGCAAGGACGCCATCCTGTCCGGCCCGGCCGGCGGCATCGTGGGCATGACGCGCATGTCGGAGATCGCAGGGTTCGGGAAGGTCGTCGGCTTCGACATGGGCGGCACGTCCACCGACGTGTCGCACTACGCCGGCGAGTACGAGCGGGTGTTCGACACCGTCGTCGCGGGTGTGCGGCTGCGCGCACCGATGATGGACATCCACACCGTCGCCGCCGGCGGCGGGTCGATTCTGCACTTCGACGGCAGCCGCTACCGGGTCGGTCCCGATTCGGCGGGTGCCGATCCCGGTCCGGCGTCCTACCGCAACGGTGGGCCGCTGACGGTCACCGACGCCAACGTGATGCTGGGCCGCGTCCAGCCCGAGCACTTCCCGCACGTGTTCGGTCCGGACGGCGACCAGCCCCTCGACAGCGACACGGTGCGTGCCGAATTCACCGACCTGGCCGCGGAGATCCGCACCGCCACCGGCGACGACCGTTCCCCGGAGCAGGTCGCCGAGGGCTTCCTGCAGATCGCGGTCTCGAACATGGCTAACGCGGTCAAGAAGATCTCGGTGCAGAAGGGGCACGACGTCACCGAGTACGCGCTGACCACCTTCGGCGGAGCCGGCGGCCAGCACGCCTGCGCGGTCGCCGACGTGCTCGGCATCCGCACGGTGCTGGTGCCGCCGCTGGCCGGTGTGCTCTCCGCTCTCGGTATGGGCCTGGCCGACACCGCCGCGATGCGCGAGCAGTCCGTCGTCGTCGAACTGTCCGACGAGGCGATGCCCCGGCTGCACGCTGTCGCCGGCGAGCTGGAGGCCGACGCCCGTACGGAGCTGCGGGACGAGGACATCCCCGACGACCGGATCGTGGTGAGCCGGTCCGCGCATCTGCGGTACGACGGGACCGACACGTCGGTGCCGGTACCGCTGGCCGACCCGGCGACGATGACCGCGGACTTCGAAGCGATACACCGGCGCACGTATTCGTTCCTCATGGACCGGCCGCTGATCGTCGATGCGGTCGCGATCGAGGCCACCGGATTGACCCGCCGTCCCGATCTGACCGGTCTCGGCAGTGCCGACGCCCGCGGCGAGCAGCCTCCTGCCCGCGTGAGGATGTTCGTCGACGGTGCGTGGCGTGAGGTGCCGTTGTACCGGCGCGAGCATCTGACACCCAGCACCGAGGTCGCCGGTCCCGCGATCGTCGCCGAGGACCTGTCCACCACCGTCGTCGAGAACGGCTGGCGAGCCACGCTGTCCGATCACGGGCATCTGGTACTCGAACGGCTCGAGGCTCTCGCCGGCGCGGACGTCGGTACCGAGGCCGACCCGGTGCTGCTGGAAATCTTCAACAACCTGTTCATGTCGATCGCCGAACAGATGGGCACCACCCTCGAATCTACCGCTCAGTCCGTCAACATCAAAGAGCGGCTGGACTTCTCGTGCGCGCTGTTCGATCCGGACGGCAATCTCATCGCGAACGCCCCGCACATCCCGGTGCATCTCGGGTCCATGGGCACCAGCGTCCAGGAGGTCGTGCGGCGCCGGGCGGGTTCGATGAAGCCGGGCGATGTGTACGCCGTCAACGATCCGTACCACGGCGGCACCCACCTGCCGGACATCACGGTCATCACCCCGGTGTTCGACGCCGATGGCGACACCATCCTGTTCCACGTCGCATCGCGCGGGCACCACGCCGAGATCGGCGGCCTGACACCGGGTTCGATGCCGGCGGGCAGCAGCGACATCCGCGAGGAGGGCGTGCTGTTCGACAACTGGCTGCTCGTCGAGAACGGCAACTTCCGCACAGACGAGACTCGGGAACTCCTCACCTCCGGGCAGTATCCGTCGCGCAACCCCGACACGAACCTCGCGGATCTGCGCGCCCAGGTCGCCGCGAACGCGCGCGGCGTCGCCGAGGTCGGCCGGATGATCGAGCACTTCGGACTCGACGTCGTCCAGGCGTACATGCGGCACGTGCAGGACAACGCCGAGGAGGAGGTGCGCCGCGTCGTCGACCGGCTCGAGGACGGGCACTACCGGTACGAGACGGATTCGGGTGCGGTGATCGAGGTCCGCGTCACCGTCGACCGTGAATCACGTTCGGCGACGATCGATTTCACCGGAACATCCGCCCAGCTGCCGACGAACTTCAACGCGCCGACGGCGGTGGCGCGTGCCGCGGTGCTGTACGTGTTCCGGACGCTCGTGGCGGACGACATCCCGCTCAACGACGGGTGCCTGCGCCCGCTGCACATCGTCATCCCGGAAGGGTCGATGCTCGCGCCCGAGTACCCGGCCGCGGTGGTCGCGGGGAACGTCGAGACCTCGCAGGCCGTGACCGGCGCGCTCTACGCGGCGCTGCGGGTGCAGGCCGAGGGCGCCGGCACGATGAACAACGTCACCTTCGGCAACGCGCGGTACCAGTACTACGAGACGCTCGGCTCGGGATCCGGCGCGGGCGACGGCTTCGACGGCACCTCGGTGGTCCAGACGCACATGACGAACTCGCGGCTCACCGACCCGGAGGTCTTCGAATGGCGGCTGCCGGTGCTGCTCGAGGAGTACTCGATCCGTGCGGGCAGCGGCGGTCGCGGTCGCTGGCACGGCGGTGACGGCGGCACCCGGCGGATCCGGTTCCTCGAGCCGATGACCGTCAGCACCCTGTCCGGGCACCGGCGTGTTCCGCCGTACGGCATGGCCGGCGGCGAGCCGGGGTCGCTCGGCGCGAACCGGGTCGAACGCGCCGAGGGCTCGGTGACCGAGATGGCCGGGTGCGATTCGGTGGACGTCGGGCCGGGCGACGCCCTGGTCGTCGAAACGCCGGGCGGAGGAGGGTACGGGCGGCCCTGACGAAATCCCGGGCACCGGACGGCCCGGTGCGCGAGAATCTCGGTATGGCTTGGCTCGAGATCGTTCGCAGCGGAGCTCTGACCACGATCCAGGACCGTGGACGTGCCGGGGACGCCGAGGCCGGGATCTCCGAATCCGGTGCGGCGGACCTCACCTCGCACGATGCCGCGAACCGCCTCGTCGGCAACGACCCGGCCGCCGCAACCCTCGAGGTGACCGTCGGCGGGCTCGAGATCCGCAGTATCGGGCCGACGATCGTCGCGGTCACCGGCGCCCGGGGCGCGGTGGCGGTGAACGGCCGTCCGCAGGGCGACTACGCGATGCTGCGCCTGAACGACGGTGATGTCCTCACGCTCGGTGCCCCCTCGGAGGGATTACGCACGTATGTGGCGGTGCGCGGCGGGATCGACGTGCCGGAGGTGCTCGGCAGCCGCGCCACCGACACGCTGTCCGGGGTCGGCCCGGCGCCCGTGCACGCCGGGGACCGACTGCTCGTGGGAGGACTCGCCGCGGCGTTGCCGACGGAAGTGCAGATTCCGCCGCCCGCCGAGACCCCCGAACCGGCCGTGCTGCGGGTCCGTCGCGGACCCCAGGAACACTGGTTCACCCCCGGAGCGGTGGAAGCACTGACCCGGGAAATCTGGTCGGTCACACCGGAACTCGATCGCCGCGGCATCCGCCTGCACGGACCGGGACCCCTGCACCGGGCCGGCCGGGACAGGTTCGCCGGCGAGGCGACGGTCGCGGGAGCCATCCAGGTTCCCCGGGACGGGCATCCCATCCTGCTGCTCGCGGACCATCCGGCCGTCGGCGACTATCCGGTGATCGCGGTCGTCGTGCCCGAGGACGTGCACATCGCGGCGCAGCTGCGGCCGGGACACCACATCCGGTTCCATCGCGCACGGTGACGAGGCGAACCCGTCACCGTCGCACAGTACTGCCGTCGCACAGTACTGCCGTTGCGCTGCTACTGCCGTCGCGTGGTCAGCTGCGGCGTTGACGCGCGATGTCGGCGAGGACGACGCCCGCCGCCACCGACGCATTGAGCGACTCGACGTCGCCGGCCATCGGGATCGACAGAATCGAATCGCACGTCTCGCGGACGAGGCGCGACAGGCCCTTGCCCTCGGAACCGACGACGACCACGACCGGATCGGTGCCGTCGAAGTCGTCGAGGCTCGTGTCGCCACCCGCGTCGAGACCCACGACCCGCACCCCCTGGGACTGCCAGTCCTTGAGGGTCCGCGTCAGGTTCGTGGCCCGCGCGACGGGAAGCCGCGCCGCGGCACCGGCGCTGGTACGCCACGCGACGGCCGTCACCGACGCGCTGCGGCGCTGCGGGATCACCACGCCGTGCCCACCGAATGCGGCGACCGAGCGGATGACGGCACCGAGGTTGCGCGGGTCGGAGATGTTGTCGAGCGCCACCAGCAGCGGCCGCTCGTGGTTGTCGCGGGCGGCCGCGATCAGGTCGTCCGGATGCGCGTACCGGTACGGCGGCACCTGGAGACCGATGCCCTGGTGCATGCCGTTCGCGGAGAGCCGGTCGAGTTCGCTGCGCTGCACCTCGAGGATAGAGATCCCCGTCTCGGCAGCACGCTGGACGGCCTCCTTGAGCCGCTCGTCGGACTCGGCGCCGATCGCGACGTACAGCGCGGTCGCGGGCACACCGGCCCGCAGGCACTCGACGACCGGGTTACGGCCGAGCACCATTTCCGGACCGTCCTCGGCCTTCCGGCCGGCCGGCCGGCGACCTCCGCCACCGCCGCGCTGGTCGGCGTTCTTCGCGGCGGCACGCGCACGCCGGGCAGCGGGATGGTACGGCCGGTCCTCGGCCTTCGGGGTCGCGCCGCGACCCTCGAGACCACGGCGACGCTGACCGCCGGAGCCGACGACCTGCCCCTTCTTGCTTCCGCCCTTGCGGATTGCTCCGCGGCGCTGAGAATTGCCAGCCATCACTGCCCTGCTTTCAAGGACCACTCGGGTCCGTTCGGCGTATCGGTCACTTCGATGCCCGCCTTCGCCATCCGGTCGCGCACCTCGTCGGCGACCGCCCAGTTCTTCTCCGCGCGCGCGATCTGACGCCGCTCGAGTTCGGCGGCGACGAGCACATCGAGCGCAGCGAGCGCCGCAGATTCGTCGCGGGACTGCTCCAGCCAGTGCGGATCGAGCGGGTCTAGACCGAGGACGCCGAGCATCGCGCGGACCTGGCCCGCGATGTGCACGGCGGCGTCGAGGTCGCCCGCGTCGAGCGCCTTGTTGCCCTCGCTGCGCCGGCCGTGGATCTCGGCGAGCGCCTTCGGCACACCGAGGTCGTCGTCGAGAGCCGCGGCGAAGGCCTCGGTCCAGGTCCCGAGCGGGACGTCGCCCGCGCGGTCGCGGGTCTTGAGCACGAACGATTCGAGACCCCGGTAGGCGGCGGCCGCCTCCTGCAGCGCCGCGTCGGAGTACTCGAGCATCGAACGGTAGTGGGCACTGCCCAGGTAGTACCGCAGTTCCTGCGGCCGGACGTGCTTGAGCACGTTCGGGATCGACAGCACGTTGCCGAGCGACTTGGACATCTTCTCGCCGCCCATGGTGACCCAGCCGTTGTGCAGCCAGTACCGCGCGAAACCGTCGCCCGCAGCCTTGGCCTGCGCGATCTCGTTCTCGTGGTGCGGGAACACCAGGTCCATGCCGCCGCAGTGGATGTCGAAGGTCCCGCCGAGGTAGTAGCCGGCCATCGCCGAGCACTCGAGGTGCCAGCCGGGCCGTCCGCGACCCCACGGGGTCGGCCAGGACGGCTCACCGGGCTTCTCGGCCTTCCACATCGTGAAGTCGCGGGGGTCGCGCTTGCCCTGGCCCGCGCTCTCGCCCTGGTGGACGTCTTCGAGCTTGTGCCCGGACAGCGATCCGTACTGCGGATAGCTGAGCACGTCGAAGTAGACGTTGCCGTCGGCCGCGTAGGCGTGGCCCGCGTCGATGAGCCGCTGCATCAGTTCGACCATCTGGGTGATGTGGCCGGTCGCGCGGGGCTCCACGGACGGAGGCAGCACGCCGAGGGCGTCGTAGGCGCGGTTGAAGGCGCGCTCGTACGTCGACTTCCACTCCCACCACGGGCGGCCCGCCTCGGCGGCCTTGCGGAGGATCTTGTCGTCGATATCTGTGACATTTCTCACAAAAGCGACGTCCAGGCCTTGCGCGGACAGCCACCGACGCAGTACGTCGAACGCGACGCCACTGCGCACATGACCGATATGGGGCTCGCCCTGCACGGTGGCGCCACACAGGTACACCGAGGCATGGCCGGGGACCAGCGGGACGAAATCCCGCACGGCCCGCGTTTCGGTGTCGTAAAGGCGCAAGGTCACGACCGACGATCCTACCGTTCCGTGCCGAGAGGCAGGACGAGAGCAGTCGCGATCGCCGCCACACCCTCGCCGCGGCCGGTGAGGCCGAGCCCGTCGGTGGTGGTCGCCGAGACCGATACCGGGGCGCCGAGCACGTCGGACAGGGCCCGCTGCGCCTCGTCGCGACGCGGGCCGATCTTCGGGCGATTTCCGATGACTTGGACCGCGGCGTTCCCGATCGTGAAACCGTTCGTGTGGAGCAGTCGCCGGACCTCGGCGAGCATCGACGCACCGCTCGCCCCGGCCATCTCCGGCCGGTCCGTGCCGAACACGGAACCGAGGTCGCCGAGACCCGCTGCGGAGAGCAACGCATCGCACAGCGCGTGAGCTGCGACATCACCGTCCGAATGGCCCGAGCACCCGTCGACACCCTCGAACAGCAGCCCCGCCATCCAGCACGGTTTGCCTGCCTCGACGGGGTGGACGTCGGATCCGATACCGACTCGCACGGTGCTAACGCTCCTGTTCTCGTTCGGCCGATTCCCGGGCTCCGATCTCCGACGCGAGCAGCGCTCGGGCCAGGACCAGGTCCAACGGCGTCGTTATCTTGAAGGCCAGAGGGTCGCCGGCGACGGTGTGCACCCGCTCACCGAGCCGTTCGACGAGGCCTGCGTCGTCGGTGGCGTCACCGGCGTCGTCGTTCGCCCGGCGCAGCAGCGCGACGTCGAATCCCTGAGGAGTCTGCACCGCACGCAGGGTGGACCGGTCCGGTGTCCCGGTGACCCAGCCGTCGGTGTCGATGCTCTTGATGGTGTCGGCGACCGGCAGGACCGGAATCACCGCGTCCTTGCCCTCGCGCAGCTCCCCTGCGACCCGCACGCACAGGTCCGGCGGGGTCAGGGCCCGCGCCGCGTCGTGCACGAGCACGAACCGGGCGTCGCCCGCGGCGTCGAGGCCGGCCCGCACCGAGTCGGCGCGCTCCGCACCACCGGCGACCACCGTCACGCGTCCGTCCGGGACGGCCCCGACGAGTTCGTCGACGGGCGTCCCGGCCAGTTCGGCGGGCACGACGATCACGACGCGGGCGACCGCGCCGGAGTCGATCATGGTGTGCACCGCACGGTCGAGCATCGTGCGGCCTCCGAGTTCGACGAACGCCTTGGGGAGCGATTCCCCCAGACGTACGCCGCGGCCGGCCGCCGGAATGATTCCGACGACCGGCCCGCTGCGATCGTTCAACTGCTGTTTTTCGATGTTCGCTGCTGCCACGCCTCAGGACGCGGCGGCGAGCACCTCGTCGAGCAGCGTCTCCGCCTTGACGTCGTCCGTTCCCTCGGCGAGCGCGAGCTCACCGACGAGGATCTGCCGAGCCTTGGCGAGCATTCGCTTCTCACCTGCGGAAAGTCCGCGATCCTGCTCACGACGCCACAGGTCGCGCACAACTTCTGCGACCTTGTTCACGTCGCCGGAGGCGAGCTTTTCGAGGTTGGCCTTGTATCGGCGCGACCAGTTGGTCGGCTCTTCCGTGTGCGGTGCGCGCAGAACCTGGAAAACCTTGTCGAGCCCTTCTTGGCCGACGACGTCGCGAACACCGACGTATTCCGCGTTTTCAGCAGGTACCCGTACGGTCAGGTCGCCCTGCGCGACTTTCAGAACCAGATATTCCTTCTGCTCACCCTTGATGGTGCGTGTTTCGATTGCTTCGATCAGCGCCGCACCGTGATGGGGGTATACGACGGTGTCTCCGACC
>Ga0180215_1004495_pt1 | contig 12368 bp, 14 predicted proteins | sample eDN3rd37CBELigBY_FD_128871 | JGI IMG/M metagenome (GOLD analysis project Ga0180215, IMG submission 128871) | Enriched backyard soil microbial communities from Emeryville, California, USA - eDNA 3rd pass 37_C BE-Lig BY (version 2) (version 2) | ecosystem: Environmental > Terrestrial > Soil >...
CGATGGTAGTTAGGGGCTGTCCCCTTGTGAGAGTAGGACGCTGCCGGGCATATGAAAGAGCACCTGATGGGTGTTCTTTTTTTGTATGTGGATGATTTATTGAATCCAAATATCTTCTTACTCTTCTTTTTATGATAAATGCATATATGCGTCACTTCAGCTAAAAAAATGCGCCACTCTTTATTCCGCCGTCTGTTTTAAAAGTCAAATCTGTTTTCAGCAAAGATGACTGTGCCAAATGTGAAATATACATAAAACATGCGAGATAAAATCGGATACCTGCTAGGTAAAATCAAAAACCTGTTACATAAATCCAATTCATGTCAGATAACACTGAGATTAATGACTCAGCGGCCCAACAAACCGGCAAAAAAATAAAAAGCCCCTATCAAAGGGCTTACATTTCAAGAAAATATCTCCGGCATGGTTATTTTCCGCAGTTTCTTTAAGTAATAATTATATTTTGGATTGCTTGTATCCGTGGTGACTAAATCTTTTTCACAATCTGTGCAGATAAAAGAAGTGTATAGATGTATTCCCCTGGTTTTTGCCTGCTCGCATATGACACATTCTTCCCCTGCATGTTTTTTTGCTAATAGCGAACCCAATCACTCCACCTCCATACACTTATTCTGCCCAGATCAATGTTATTGTATACAATTTTTCGAATATTCATTGGCGGGTTTTTTGAGGTTACTTGATTTATATTGTATGATGGAAATCTAATTTGGGTGTATGTCTATAATGGATTTCTTTCATAAATTTCCTTAATCCTTTATGGACTGGCGCAGATATCGACCTAATGTTTCTTTTATAGCACGCACATACTTGTTTTGTTAAAATAGGAGAAGAATCTTAGGAAAGTGATGTAGATATGAATCACGAACAGACTCCATTATGGGAACAATTAAAAAAACATGCTTCACATCAGCCTGTATCTTTTCATGTGCCGGGACATAAGAACGGTCAACTTGCAGGCGGTGAGGGAGCAGATTATTTTAAAGATATTTTAAAGCTCGATGCTACTGAGCTTAGCGGACTGGATGATTTGCATTCTCCTGAAGGAGTCATTTTGAAAGCGCAAAAGCTGCTTGCCGATTTGTATGGGGTTCCAAAAAGCTTTTTCCTTGTTAACGGATCCACCTCAGGGAATCTCGCCATGGTCATGTCAGCCGCAAAGGAAAATGAGACTGTACTTGTTCAGCGGAATTGCCATAAGTCCATTCTTAATGGCATTACTTTGGCTAGGGCTAAGCCTGTCTTCTTAGCGCCTGAGTTTAATGAAGAGTGGGGCGTTGCCGGGGGAGTAGCTTTAGAGACCGTTAAAGAGGCAATCAGACAAAATCCGGAAGCAAAAGCGCTAATCTTAACCTATCCCAATTATTACGGAATGGTGTTTAACCTTGAAAGCATTATTGAGTATGCTCATGATCATGGAGTTCCAGTATTGGTGGATGAAGCGCATGGAGCACATTTGATCGGGGGAGATAGTTTTCCCGCTTCGGCCGTTCAGCTTCAGGCAGACCTGGTTGTACAATCGGCACATAAGACTTTGCCTGCTATGACGATGGGGGCTTATCTGCATTTTAATAGCCGTTTTATAAAGGAAGAAAGAGTGTCCAAATATCTGGGGATTCTCCAATCAAGCAGTCCTTCCTATCCCATTATGGCATCTCTTGATTTGGCAAGAGCCTATTTAGCCTCATTCTCGGGAAAGGATGAGGAAGCGCTGCTTGAAAAGGCGGGGCACTTCCGAAAGAATCTAAGTAAAATAAAAGGAATTAAAGTACTGAACTTTGAACATAAAAACGGTGATCCTTTAAAAGTGACCATCCAGTCGGCAGCTGCCCTCAGCGGGTATGAACTGCAGGCTCTCCTGGAGAAGCATGGGATCTTTACGGAAATGGCAGATCCTTATAATGTCCTATTTGTATTGCCTCTTTTGAAAAAAGATATGGATTATCCATTTGAACGGGTTATTCAATGCTTGGAAGAGGAGCTGAAATCATTTGGCCCGGCAGGCCGACATGAAAAAACTCCTTTCAGTAAAAGGCCTGTCTCCGGCCTTGCCCTGGAGCAAAAGGAACAAGACCGATGCACCATTAAAACGGTGGCACTGGAAGAGGCGGTTGGTAAAATATGTGCACAGCAGGTGACTCCATATCCGCCAGGCATCCCGCTTTTATTCCCAGGTGAACTCATCGAAGGGGAAGACATAGCAAGCATAAGATTTCAAATTAAGGCCGGAGCACGGTTTCAAAATGGGGAAAATATAAAAAAAGGCAGCATTAACGTTTATCAGGATCTATATCAGCAGCTGGAGGAAGTAAAATGAAAAAAGGTAAGTTTATTACGGTCGAAGGACCTGAGGGTGCCGGAAAAACAACGATTATAGATATGCTGGCAAGCAATCTGGCAAAGGAAGGCTATCAGGTTCTTCAGACAAGAGAGCCTGGCGGAATTGAGATTGCCGAGCAGATCAGAAGTGTCATACTCGATAAAAATAATACAAAGATGGATCCGCGAACAGAGGCTCTGCTGTATGCGGCAGCCAGAAGGCAGCACCTGGCTGAAAAAGTAAAGCCAGCAATGGATAAGGGATATATCATATTATGTGATCGGTTTATTGATAGTTCTCTTGCTTATCAAGGCTATGCAAGGGGCCTTGGCATTGATGAAGTATACTCTATAAACAGCTTTGCCATCGAAGGCATGATGCCTGAACTGACGCTGTATTTTGATATTGAACCGGAGGCCGGGCTGGATCGAATCAACCAGCATAAAGGAAGGGAAGTGAACCGCCTGGACCTGGAAAAGCTTGATTTCCATCACAAAGTGCGGGAAGGCTATTTGAAGCTAATGGAGCTTTACCCGGAGCGCATCTTTAAAATCGATGCTTCGGGAACATTGGAGGAAGTGTATCAGCAGGCGGAGAGCAAGCTGAAAGAAATAATATAAACATTTGCCTTAAAGATCATATTCTTTAAGGCTTTTTTATAAGCTTGCCAGTCAGTTTTTAAAATAATTTTTCCGGTATTCCCTTAATTTCTGCTTGAAGATAAAATAATTGATATAATAAAAGTAAGATAAAACGGATTAAAAACTTGTAAAGGGGATGGGCTTATGAAATTAATTCTGGCAGTCATTCAGGATCAGGACAGCAATAAGCTAATGAATGCGTTGGTTGACAATAATTTTCGTGCGACAAAATTGGCCAGCACGGGCGGATTTTTGAAATCAGGCAATACAACGTTCATGATTGGGACAGAGGATATCCGTGTGGAGAGAGCCCTGCAGATTATTAAGGAAAATTGCAGAGCAAGAGACCAGCTGGTAGCACCTGTATCGCCAATGGGCGGAAATGCTGATTCTTATGTGCCTTACCCTGTGGAAGTCGAAGTTGGCGGTGCGACGGTATTTGTCCTGCCAGTTGAACAATTCCACCATTTTTAATACATTCAAAGGGAGCTTAATGCCCTTTGCGGAGGATTAGGTATGAAAATTAATCAGGAACTTCGGCTCAAGATGGAAAATGTCCGCAATGAGCAGAAGCAGGCGGCGGGAAACGGCGTGAAATTTTCCGAAATGGTGCAAAAGCAGGACCAGAAAATGCAGGCTTCTCAGCTTCAGGGTCTGTTAAAGGATATAGATGCCGCTGGAGAAAGGCTTGCCCGCTCCAGAACCTTTAAGGATTTAGCCAAATTTAAAACGCTTGTAAAGCGGTTTGTAAAGGAAGCCGTTGACTTTGGGATGGAGCTGAAGCAATCGCACAGCTGGAATCAGCATGGACAGGGCCGTTCTCTGAAAGTGGTAGAAACGGTTGATGAAAAGCTGTCAGAGCTGACGGATGAACTAATGAAAAAAGAAGAATCATCTATCGATATACTGGGGAAAGTCGGCGAGATTAAGGGGCTTTTAATAAATATATATATGTAAGTGAGTGATCATTGTGGGAAAAACGTGGGAACAGCTGGAGGTCATACAGCCAGTTGTATTGAAAATGTTTAAAAATAGCATAGAGAAGGATCGGCTGGCCCACGCCTACTTATTTGAAGGGATGAAAGGAACGGGAAAGCGGGAAGCAAGCATGCTTTTAGCGAAAAGCCGATTCTGTCTTGAACCGCTTGATGGGTATGTTCCATGTGAAACATGTTCAAACTGTAAGAGGATCAACAGCGGCAATCACCCTGATGTTCATATCCTTGAGCCGGACGGGCTTTCTATCAAAAAAAGTCAGATTCAAAGCCTGCAGGAAGAGTTTTCAAAGACCGGGGTGGAATCTAAGCGCAAGCTTTATGTGATTGTACATGCTGATAGAATGACAGTTAACGCTGCCAACAGTTTGCTTAAATTCCTGGAGGAACCCCATGCAGAGACGACCGCTGTGCTTATTACCGAGCAGTCGCAGCAGATGCTTCCTACTATTCTATCCCGCTGCCAGACCATTTCTTTTAAACCATTATCTCCTGCAGAAATGATTCAGCAATTAAAAAATAATGGAGTGGATCCTGCCCAGGCACCATTACTTGCACAAATTACCAATAATTTGGATGAGGCTTTGCAATATAGTTCTGATGATTGGTTTGTACAAGCGCAAAAAATAGTGTTAAAATTATATGAAGTGGTAAAGAAGAATCCGCTAGAGGCGATGGTTGCCCTGCAGGAGGATTGGTTCTTGCACTTTAAAGAAAAAGAGCAGATTGATCGCGGCTTGGATCTATTACTTCTTATTTTTAAAGATTTACTATATATTCAGCTTGGGAAACAAGACCAGGTTGTCCATCTGAACGAACGAAATCGTTTAGAGCAGTTTGCACTGCAATCTTCTACAAAACGTCTGACGGAACAGATGACGGCTGTTTTGGAAGCCAAAAGAAAATTACAGGCAAATATGAATCCGCAGCTGTTGATGGAACAGCTTGTGCTAAAATTGCAGGAGGGATCTTCCTTTGTATGATGTAGTAGGAGTGCGCTTTAAAAAAGCGGGCAAGATTTATTATTTTGATCCCGGAGATCTCTCAATACAAAAGGATGACTTTGTCATTGTCGAAACTGTCCGAGGCGTAGAATACGGAAAAGTGGTAATTGCCCCGAAGCAGGTCGATGAGCATGATGTTGTCCTTCCATTAAAAAAGGTTCTTCGTATTGCAGATCAAAAGGATCGCATGATTGTCGAGGAGAACAAGCAGGCCGCCAAAGAAGCATATGAGGTCTGCTGTGAAAAGGTCCATACACATCAGCTTGATATGAAGCTGGTCGATGTTGAATATACATTTGACCGAAATAAGGTCATTTTCTACTTTACAGCTGATGGCCGGGTTGACTTTCGCGAGCTTGTCAAAGACCTCGCAGCCATCTTCAGGACAAGGATAGAACTTCGCCAGATTGGTGTGAGGGATGAAGCAAAAATGCTGGGCGGAATTGGTCCATGTGGAAGAATGCTCTGCTGTTCCACCTTCCTTGGTGATTTTGATCCAGTATCCATCAAAATGGCAAAGGACCAGAATCTTTCGTTGAACCCAACGAAAATATCAGGTTTGTGCGGACGCTTAATGTGCTGCCTGAAGTATGAAAATGATGAGTACGAAGCAGCAAAAGAACAGCTTCCGGACCTTGGGGAATGGATTCAGACCCCTGATGGAGCTGGAAAAGTGGTAGGCTTGAATATATTGGAGCGTGTTCTGCAGGTTGATGTAAAAGAAGCGGAGCGCGTCCTCGAATATACATTGGATGAAATTTTAAAACAAGGTGCTGTATCAGTTCAGTCCACAGATTAAGAGGTGGAAGTCGTGGATAAAAAAGAAATCTTTGACTCAGTGAGTAATATGGAAACCCAAATTGGAGAGTTATATCAGCAGCTTGGTGAGTTAAAGCAGCATTTGGCAGAAATACTTGAAGAGAATAACTCTTTAAAGCTGGAAAATGAACATTTAAGACGTCATTTAGACATATCAGCGAAAAAGGAAAGTACATCGGCGAAAAAAGGCAAATCAGAGCAATCTGCCGATGCTGCTGATGATGATAAGGTGATTGATATTGGTGAAGGCTATGATAACCTTGCCCGCCTTTATCAGGAAGGCTTTCACATTTGCAATCTCCATTTCGGCAGCCCTCGAAAAGAGGGAGACTGTCTGTTTTGCTTGTCTTTCCTGAATAAGAAGTAAATTTTAGCCTTCCTGATGATAGGAAGGCTATTTTTCCATAGAGGCAAAGAATCAGAGTAGCATGGAGGATCAAGAATGGATTTTTTAAAAGAAGGGGAGCGGCTGGACTATTTGCTGGCTGAAGATTTGAGAATTATTCAAAGCCCGGCCGTTTTTTCTTTTTCACTGGATGCTGTCCTGCTGGCCAGGTTTGTATATGTACCGATTCAAAAAGGCAATCTCATTGATTTGTGCAGCGGAAATGGTGTGATTCCGCTTTTTTTAAGCACACGAACAAAGGGGGCCATTACAGGCGTCGAGATTCAGGAGCGTTTGCATGATATGGCAGTCAGAAGCATTGAATACAATAAGCTTCAAGGCCGGATTGAGATGATTCGCGGGGATATTAAAGAAATACATCAGGTTTTAGGATATGGGAAATTTGATGTTGTGACCTGCAACCCGCCCTATTTCCCTACTCCTTCCCGGGAAGAAATCAATGAGAATGAACATTTGGCGATAGCCCGCCATGAAATCCTCTGTACACTGGAGGATGCGATTAAAGCATCAAGCGGTCTTGCGAAACAGGGCGGCAAGGTAGCATTTGTACACAGGCCGGGAAGGTTCCTGGACATTGTCACGCTCATGCGCAAGTATAAGCTTGAGCCAAAAAGGGTGCAATTCGTCTACCCGAAGGCCGGAAAAGAAGCGAACACCCTGCTAATTGAGGCAGTAAAAAACGGTAATCCGGATCTGAAAATCCTGCCTCCTTTATTTGTATATAATGAAGAAAATGAATATACACCTGAAATGAGAGAGATTTTATATGGAGAATAGCCATTATTTTTATGTTCTCCATTGCCGTGATGGCAGCTTATATGCAGGATACACTAATGATCTTGAAAAACGGGTGAAGGCCCATAATGAAGGAAAAGGGGCCAAGTATACGAGGGGCAGGGGGCCGGTGGAGCTGGTCTTCTCCCGTCCTTTTTTGGAAAAAGGCGAAGCGATGAGAGCAGAATATGAATTTAAGCAATGGTCCAGGAAAAAGAAGGATGAGTTTTTAATGAAAGAGACGGGTGGTACATATGTGGCAGCAAAAAAGCTTTGAACATGAAGAAAAAAAGGGAATTTTATACTTAGTCCCGACTCCGATCGGCAATCTGGAAGATATGAGCTTCCGAGCAGTAAGAATCCTGAAGGAAGCTGACTATATTGCAGCGGAGGACACACGCAATACGAAGAAGCTCTGCAATCATTTTGAAATCGCCACACCCATTATCAGCTATCATGAACATAATAAGGAGGCAAGCGGACAGAAGCTGCTTGAGAAAGTGGCTAATGGCGCAAAGATTGCCCTTGTCAGTGATGCAGGAATGCCTGCGATTTCAGATCCGGGCTTCGATCTTGTAGTGGCGGCGGCTGAAGAAAAGCTGACAGTGGTCCCCCTGCCTGGTGCGAATGCTGCCCTTACCGGACTGATTGCTTCCGGCATTGATACTCAGCCTTTTTATTTCTACGGATTCCTGAACAGGCAGAAGAAACTTAAGAAGCAGGAGCTGGAGAATCTCTCAAAGCTTTCGGCAACCATCATCTTATATGAAGCTCCCCACCGCCTGAAGGAAACTCTATCGCTAATGTCGGATATTATGGGCAACAGGAATATCGCGTTATGCCGCGAACTGACGAAGAGATATGAAGAATTTATCCGGGGAACTGTAGGGGAAGCAATGGAATGGGCTTCGAACGGCGAGGTAAGAGGAGAATTTGTGATTATTATTGAAGGAACTTCCGAGGCTGTTCAGGATGAAGAAACAGCCTGGTGGGAGAATCTCCCGGTTGAAGATCATGTTAGACATTATATAGAAGAAACTGGACTCTCGAGCAAAGAAGCCATTAAGCAAACGGCAAAAGACCGGGGATTAAATAAGCGGGATGTTTACCATGCTTATCATATTGAGGAATAAAAAAAAGCTTCTCACACGCGTGAGAAGCTTTTCTTCATTCTTATTTTGCTAATTCAAAAGTGTTTTGAATTTCTTTTAACAGCTGTTCAGCACCGTCACGGCTTAGAATTAATTTGCCGTTAGCTAAAGAGATATTTTCATCAGATACTTCCCCAGTAACTTGGCAAGTCATGTTTGGCTTGTACTTTTTAAGGATGATTCTTTCGTCATCTACGTAGATTTCCAAAGCGTCCTTTTCGGCAATTCCAAGTGTACGTCTTAATTCGATAGGGATAACTACACGGCCAAGCTCATCAACTTTACGAACAATACCTGTGGATTTCATAATAAAAGTCTCCTCTCAAATCTCCAATAATATTTTTCTCTATCTATGTTGTTTCGTCATTATTCGACAAAATCTTTATTACATTTATAATACCAGCCATTCCCATATACGTCAATTACTTTATTTTCAATTAAAATAGAAAATTTTGGGATGCCAATTGAAGCGTTGATATAACAACGTTTTTATAGAAATAAAGAAGGTTTAATATAGAAAGGGGAAAGAACTACTCAAAAAGCAGTAATATGACTCATTTCGACATTTCGACAAAATTCTACAATTATTATACTTTTGCTATAATAATATTCGAAAGTTAATTTCCTTTTTTAGGGATAGAAAATAAAAAAATTTATTTTAAGAAGAATCCTGCCATCCCTTCTGCCTATTGGTTGCACAATTTCAAGTTTTTAGGTATATTTTGATGGTATAAGAGGTTATGCTGACGAATATAACTTCTTGTAAAATATCGATATAGAAGGCCCAATAACGGCACGATTTTCTGATTAATACTCTCGTCCAAATTGGGCGGGATTTTTTAAAATTTAAGAAAGTATAACGTTAGACTTCGATAACTATCTAGCTCCGGCGCCTACCCCCTCTAGGTACAAGCCAATCCTCCCAGAAAGGCAAAGAACGCCTTTCCGTGAGGATCGTCTTGTGCTTGTCGGGGGTGGGCAAGGCGCTTGCGCTTTTAAAATGAGGGAGGGAATCTTGTGGAGGACAAATTAAAGACGTTTTATTTAACCACTCCAATTTATTATCCTAGCGGAAATTTACATATAGGACATGCCTATACAACTGTTGCCGGTGATGCGATGGCGCGTTACAAGCGCATGCGCGGCTTTGACGTTATGTACCTGACGGGAACGGATGAACATGGACAGAAGATTCAGGAGAAGGCAGAAGAAAAAGGAATAACACCGCAGCAGTACGTAGATGAAATTGTCGCCGGTATCCAGGAACTATGGAAGAAGCTTGATATTTCCTATGATGACTTTATCCGTACTACTCAAGACAGACATAAGCAGATTGTAGAAAAAATTTTCGCTCAGCTTGTGGAACAGGGCGATATTTATCTTGGTGAATATGAGGGATGGTATTGTACGCCATGTGAGTCTTATTACACAGAACGGCAGCTTGTGGATGGAAACTGCCCTGACTGCGGACGTCCAGTTCATAAAGTAAAAGAAGAATCCTATTTCTTTAAGGTAAGCAAGTACGCTGACAGGCTTCTGCAGTATTATGAAGAAAATCCATCTTTTATACAGCCTGAATCCCGCAAGAATGAGATGATCAATAACTTCATTAAACCTGGCCTCGAGGATTTGGCGGTATCCAGGACCACTTTTGACTGGGGAGTGAAAGTGCCGAACAATCCTAAGCATGTTGTTTATGTATGGATCGACGCACTATCAAATTACATCACAGCGCTTGGCTATGGAACCGATGATGATTCCAAGTATCTGAACTATTGGCCTGCTGATGTGCACCTGGTAGGGAAGGAAATTGTGCGCTTCCATACGATTTACTGGCCAATCATGCTGATGGCATTGGATCTGCCTCTTCCGAAAAAGGTGTTTGCTCATGGCTGGCTATTGATGAAGGACGGCAAAATGTCCAAATCAAAAGGAAATGTAGTGGATCCTGTTACCCTTATCGACCGGTATGGTCTGGATGCACTTCGCTATTACCTGCTTCGCGAAGTGCCATTCGGCGCAGACGGAGTGTTTACCCCAGAAGGTTTTGTGGAAAGAATCAACTTTGATCTTGCCAATGATTTAGGAAACCTTTTGAATCGGACGATTGCGATGGTTAATAAATATTTTGACGGTGTCATTCCGTCATATAAAGATTCAAACGGAGAGTTTGACCAGCAGCTGCTGCAAATGAACCGTGAGACGGTTTCCAAGTATGAGGAAGCAATGGAAAAAATGGAGTTCTCTGTTGCTCTTTCGGCAGTCTGGCAGCTTGTCAGCAGAACGAATAAATATATAGATGAAACGCAGCCCTGGGCTCTTGCCAAAGAGGAAGAGAAAAGGGAAGATCTTGCGAGTGTGATGGCCCATCTGGCGGAATCCCTGCGCAGAATCGCGGTGCTTCTGCAGCCATTCCTGACACGTACGCCAAAAGAAGTATTCTCACAGCTGAATGTAAACGAAGAAGCATTAACATCTTGGGAAAGCCTTGAAAAATTCGGTCTTATTCCTGAAGGCACAAAGGTATTAAAGGGAGAACCGATTTTCCCTCGCCTGGATATTAATGAAGAAGTTGAGTTCATTAAAACCAAAATGCAGGGATCTGCTCCTAAAGAGGAAGCAAAGCCGGAAGCAAAAGCAGAGGAAAAGCCGGATAGTGAGGAAATCACAATCGATGACTTTATGAAAGTCGATTTAAGAGTGGCTCAGGTCATTCAGGCTGAACCGGTGAAAAAAGCTGATAAGCTCTTAAAATTACAGCTTGATCTTGGCTATGAAAAGCGCCAGGTCGTTTCCGGGATTGCCAAATTCTATAAGCCGGAAGACCTAGTCGGCAGAAAAGTCATCTGCGTCACAAATTTGAAGCCTGTTAAACTTCGCGGTGAGCTTTCAGAAGGAATGATTTTAGCAGGAGGAAAAGACGGAGAACTTTCACTTGCCACAATCGCTGAATCTCTTCCATTGGGTGCAAGGGTAAAATAATATTATTGATTTCTTCTGTTAAACATAAAAACATAGAAGTGTTAAGCGTATACCGTGGGCATTTCTATGTTTTTTATTTTTGGGAAAAATTATACTTAGAAAGTAATTTCTAGTGAGTTTATTAAATTCGAACCATTCTGCTAACACATTATTTTTGTTACATTCCTGACATAATAGTAATAGAAAAATAATATGAAGAAAAAGGAGTTTTTTGATGTTTTTCGACACACATGCACACCTTAATGCCGAACAATATAACGAAGATTTACAAGAGGTGATTGACAGGGCCCTTGATGAAGGAATTTCCAACATCGTGGTCGTTGGGTTTGACCGTCCAACGATTGAGAAGGCGATGGAGCTGACTGAGAAATACGATTTCATCTACGCAAGTGTAGGATGGCATCCGGTTGATGCCATCGATATGACAGAGGATGATCTTCGGTGGATCGAAGAGCTTTCCAGCCATCCAAAAGTCGTTGCCCTGGGAGAAATGGGCCTGGATTATTATTGGGACAAGTCACCAAAGGATATTCAGCAGGAAGTCTTCCGCAAGCAGATCCGTCTGGCAAAAAAAGTTAAGATCCCCATCGTTATCCATAACCGTGATGCCACAGCAGATATAGTCGAAATCCTTAAGGAAGAAGGAGCGGGAGAAGTAGGCGGCATCATGCATTGCTTTAGCGGCAGCCCTGAAATTGCCAAAGAGTGTGTAGATATGAACTTTTTTATTTCACTTGGAGGCCCGGTGACATTCAAGAATGCAAAAAAGCCAAAAGAAGTAGCCGATGTGATTCCGCTTGAAAAGCTATTGATTGAAACAGACTGCCCTTACCTTACCCCTCATCCATTTAGAGGAAAACGGAATGAACCTAGCTATGTCAAACTAGTTGCAGAGCAGATAGCTGAAATAAAAGGACTATCGGTAGAGGAAGTTGCACAAGCAACCACAGAAAATGCAAAAAAATTATTCGGCATAAACTGATATCTCTTTTTGTCGAAACCTGTGGGAGCTTGTCCAAATTTTTTCTGATTCTAAAAAGTTCTACATGTCTCTGTCTTCTCATAGGATAACCATGTCGATAAGTCTCTCTTTCCTTTCTCCTGGTTTTTTTGCATAATAGGAAATACGTTTACGAGAGGGCTTGCCATTTACTAGAAAAAGTGCTGTTCTAGCACCCCTGCCGATCGAGCGGAGGGCGTTTGCTGCCAGTTGAGGAGCGTGACAGATAGAGAACCGGCAGTCTGAAGGTTTGAGGAA
>Ga0180215_1004496_pt1 | contig 12368 bp, 10 predicted proteins | sample eDN3rd37CBELigBY_FD_128871 | JGI IMG/M metagenome (GOLD analysis project Ga0180215, IMG submission 128871) | Enriched backyard soil microbial communities from Emeryville, California, USA - eDNA 3rd pass 37_C BE-Lig BY (version 2) (version 2) | ecosystem: Environmental > Terrestrial > Soil >...
CGGTCGAGGTCGACGCGCAGACGCACCCGGGTGCCCGGGGCGGGCCGGAAGTCTGGCGGCACGCGCGCGACGAAGCGCGAGGACTCCTCGAGCTCCTCGCCCGCGTCGAGCATGTCGGCGGTGAGCGCGGACGCGGTCGGGGCCTCGAGGTGCAGCAGCACGTCGGAGCCGAGCAGCTCGCTCAGCACGACCGGCAGCTCGAGCTGGCCCTCCGGGTCCGGGGTCAGCGCCTCCGGCCGGACGCCGAGCACGACGTCGCCGCGATGCGAGGTGCGCACCGGCACCCGCTGGTCGCCGAGCCAGACGCCGTCCCCGCGCGCGTGCGCGCGCAAGAGGTTCATGGCGGGTGAGCCGATGAAGCCGGCGACGAACATGTTGGCCGGCGCCTCGTAGAGCTGTTGGGGGGAGTCGACCTGGGCGAGCTTGCCGTCGCGCATGACCGCGACGCGGTCGCCCATCGTCATCGCCTCGGTCTGGTCGTGGGTGACGTAGAGCGTCGTGGTCCCGAGCTCCTGGTGCAGCCGCGCGATGTAGGCGCGCATCTCCACCCGGAGCTTGGCGTCCAGGTTGCTCAACGGCTCGTCCATCAGGAACGCCGCGGGCGAGCGCACGATCGCCCGCCCCAGCGCGACGCGCTGGCGCTGGCCGCCGCTCAGCGCCCGCGGCCGGCGCTCGAGCAGGTCGCCGATCCCGAGCCGCGTCGCCACGCGCGCCACGCGCGCCGCGATCGAGGCCTTGTCCTGCTTGGCGAGCTTGAGGGCGAAGCCCATGTTCTGGGCCACGTTCATGTGCGGGTACAGCGCGTAGGACTGGAAGACCATCGCGATGTCGCGGTCGCGCGGGGCGACGTCGTTCACGACCCGCGGGCCGATCCGCAACGACCCCTCGGAGGCGTCCTCGAGCCCGGCGACCATCCGCAGCGCGGTCGACTTGCCCGACCCGGACGGGCCGACGAGGATCGTGAACTCGCCGTCGGCGATCTCAAGGTCCAGGCCGTCGACGGCGCGGGTGCCGTCGCCGAAGACCTTCGAGACGCCGTCGAACGCGATCGATGCCATGTCAGGTCCTCCTTCCCCGCACGGAGGCGATGTGGTCGCGGTACCAGAGCGCCGAGCGCTTGACGATCCGCTCCTGGGTCTCGTAGTCGACGCGCACGATCCCGAAGCGCTTGTCGTAGCCGTGCTCCCACTCGAAGTTGTCCAGCAGCGACCACGCGTGGTAGCGGCGGACGTCGACGCCCGCGGCGATCGCCCGGCGCAGCGCGCTCAGGTGCTCGGAGAGGTAGGCGACCCGCGACGGGTCCTCGACGACGCCGTCGACGAGCGTCTCATCGTCGAAGGCCGCGCCGTTCTCGGTGATCCAGATCGGCAGCTCGCCGTAGTCGGCGCGCAGCCGCAGCAGCAGCTCGTACAGGCCCTCGGCGTCGACGGGCCAGCCCATCGCGGTCGTGCGCCCGCGCGGGACGGCGGTCTCGGCCTGCAGCGGCGCCTCGTCGGACGCGCGCACGAAGGTCGGGTTGTAGTAGTTGACCCCGAGGAAGTCGAGCGGGCGCGAGATCACGTCCAGGTCCTCGGGGTTGATCAGCGGCAGCGGGCCGAAGACGCTCGTGTAGTGCTCGAGCAGCTCGACGGGGTAGGTGCCGCGCAGCACGGGGTCCAGGAACCAGCGGTTCTGGTGCGCGTCCATGCGCTCCGCGGCCTCCTCGTCGCCGGGGCGCAGCGGCCGCATCGGGTTCAGGTTCAGCGTGATCCCGACCGGCGTCTTGACCCGCGCGCGCAGCGCGTCGACGGCGAGCCCGTGCGAGACCAGCAGGTGGTGGGCGACGCCCAGGGCGGTCGGCCAGTCGCGCACGCCCGGCGCCTTGCGCCCGACCGCGTGCCCGAGGATCGCCACCACCCAGGGCTCGTTGTGCGTGATCCAGCCCTCGACGACGTCGCCGAGCTCGGCCGCCATCAGGTCTGCGTACTCGGCGAAGCGCAGCGCGGTGTCGCGCACCGCCCAGCCGCCGGCCTCCTGGCGCGCCTGCGGCAGGTCCCAGTGGTAGAGCGTCGCGACCGGCTCGATCCCGCGCTCCAGGCAGCCCTCGACGAGCCGCCGGTACCAGGCCACCCCGCGCCGGTTCAGCGGCCCGCGGCCCTCGGGCTGCACGCGCGGCCAGGCGATCGAGAACCGGTAGGACTCCAGGCCGAGCGAGACCATCAGGTCCAGGTCGGCGGCCCAGCGGTGGTAGTGGTCGCAGGCCACGTCGCCCGTGTCGCCGTTGACGACCGCGCCGGGCAGCCGCGAGAAGCGGTCCCAGATCGACTCGCCGCGGCCGTCCTCGCGCGCGGCGCCCTCGATCTGGTAGGCCGCGGTCGCGGCGCCGAAGCGGAAGCCCGCGGGCACCCCGAGCGAGGACTCGGGCAGGGGAGCGGTGGCCGTCATCCCTTCACCGCCCCGGCGGTGATGCCTTTCACGAGCCAGCGCTGGGTCGCGAAGAAGGCGATCAGCACGGGGAGGGTCGAGATCACGCCGGCCGCCATCAACTGGGCCGTCCTTTCCTGGTAGTTGCCGATGAAGTTGCGGATGCCGATCGGGATCGTCTCGGCGTTCTCCTGCGTGAGCGCGGCGACGAACAGCAGCTCGTCCCAGGCGAACAGGAACGCGTAGACGAACGTCGCGACGAGGCCGGGAGCGGCCGCGGGGAGCACGATCTTCACGAACGCGCCGAACCGCGTGCAGCCGTCGACCATCGCGGCCTCCTCGAGATCCTTGGGGATCGCGAGGAAGAAGTAGCGCATGAAGTAGATCGCGACCGGCGTGAAGAACGCCGTGTAGACGAGGATCATGCCGAGGTGGGTGTCGAAGAGCGCGATCGGCGTGTTCTGCTTGAGCCAGATGAAGCCCATGAAGACCGGCAGCAGGAACAGCGACCCCGGGATCAGCTGGGTCCCGATCACGCCCAGCGAGAGCCCGGTCGCGCCCCGGAACTTGAAGCGCGCGAGCGCGTAGCCGGCGAGCGACGCAAACGCCGTCGCGCACAGCGCGGCCACGGTGCAGATGATCAGCGAGTTGAGCAGGTAGCGCTCGAAGTCGACGCTGTCCCACATGCGCGTGAACGCCGTGAACGTCGGGTCGAGCAGGTTCATCGCGCCCGTGGCCAGCTGGCCGTCGGTCTGCAGGGCGGACACGACGAGCCAGAAGATCGGCGCGAGCATGAGCGCCAGCACGAGCCAGGTCAGGGCGTCCAGCCCGCGGTTGATCCAACGCGCGCTCATGTCACGGCCTCCAGGTCGCGCTTGAAGGCCCGGTACCAGACCAGCACCCACACGAACATCGCGATCATCAGCAGCGTGGACGCGGCGGCACCGAAGCCGAACAGGTTGTTCTGGAAGGACTGCCGGTAGATGAGGGTCATCATCAGGTCGGCGTCCGGGCCCGGGTTGGTCCCGAGCATGATGTAGGGGATCGCGAACTGGTAGGCGGCGTAGATGACGCCGAACAGCAGCTGGATCGCGATCAGCGGCCGCAGCAGCGGGAACGTGATGTAGCGGAAGCGCTTGATCGGCCCGGCGCCGTCGATCGCGGCCGCCTCGTGCAGCTCGCGCGGCATCGCCTGCAGGCCGGCCAGGAAGAAGATCATCGCGAACGGGATCCCGCGCCAGACGCTGGGGATCACGATCGCCCACATCGAGTTCTCGCCGAGCAGCCAGATCGGGCGCTCGCCGAGCAGGTGCGTGTAGTCGACGAGGACCTTGTTGATGATCCCGACGTCGCTCTGCCACATGAACTGCCACAGCACCGCGACGACGAAGCTGGGCACGATCCAGGGCGTGAGCATGAGCGTTCTCACCAGCCGCATCCCGCGCATCTCGCGGTTGAGCAGCAGCGCGATCGCCAGCCCGAGCCCGAGCGTCAGCCCGACCGTCCAGAACGTGTAGACGACCGTGTTCTGGACCGCGCCGAAGAAGCCGGAGCGCAGCGGGTTGGCCTCGTCGAAGAGGATGCCCGAGTAGTTGTCCAGGCCCGTCCACGGCGCGTCGAACAGCTGCGCGAACGTGAACGTGTTCAGCCGCTTGAACGACAGCAGGAAGCCCGCCGTCGTCGGCAGCAGGTGGATCAGCACCATGAACGCCACCGCGGGCGCGATCAGCCAATAGGCGAACCGCGTGCGCGAGCGCTCGGCGCTGCGGCGAGGCCGCCCCGCCCGGGAGGGGAGTACCCGGGCGGAGCCGGCCTCTGGGGGCGGCTGGACGGTCGTCTGCGCCACTACCCCGCCGACTGGGCCAGGAGCCCGTCGGCCTCCTTCGCCGCAGCGTCCAGCTGGGCCTTCACGGTCGCCTCGCTATAGGCCTTGCCGACGCCTGCCGCGCTGTCGAGGATGTTCCCGAAGCGCGTCTTGTAGGCGTTCTCGATCTGGCCCCACTGCGGGATCGGGGCGTAGGTGCGGCCGCTCTGGATCGCCTCGAAGAACGCCTTGTGGTTCTCGCTGGACTCGCCCACCTGCTGCTGGGGCTCCAGGCGCGCCGGGAACATGCCGAGCAGCTCGGCGTAATCGATCTGGGTCTGGTCCTCGCTGAGGAACTTCACGAGCGCCCACGCCTCGTTGGGGTACTTCGTGTGCTTGAAGATCATCAGGTCCGAGCCGCCGACGAACGTGTAGGCCTCGCCCTGGGGGCCGGTCGGCATCGGCGCGACGCCCACGTTCTCGCGCGCGGTCTCGTCCCACGTGTCGTCCTCGGGACGCTCGATCGAGCCGAGCACCCACGGGCCGCCGATCCAGACGGCCAGCCGGCCGCCCTTGAACTGGTTCTCGACCTGGGTGCCGTCGCGCTCGAGCTGGCTCTTGTCGAACAGGCCCTCGGGGATCAGGTCGGCCATGAACTGCACGCCGGCCTGGGCCTCGGGCGAGTTGATCGTCGACTTCGAGGCGTCCTCGGAGAGCTCGGCGCCGCCGTTGTCCCACACGAACGGCATCACCTGGTGGACGAGGTCATAGGCCTTCTTGCCGGGCGCGCCGAAGGGCTCGATGTCCGGCACCTTCTCCTTGATCGCCTGCAGCGTGGCCTTGAAGGAGTCGAGGTCCTTGAAGGCGGTGGCGGGGTCGACGCCGGCCTTCTCGAGGACGTCCTTGCGGTAGTAGAGCGAGCGCGCCTCGGTGAACCACGGGATCGCCCACGTGCCGTCCTGGCCCTGGACCTGGGTCGTGTTCCAGATGCCTTCGGCGTACGCGTCCTTGCCGCCGATGTCCTCGACGCGGTCCGACAGGTCCATGAACCCGCCGAGCGCGGCGAAGAACGGGACCTGCGTGGTGCCGGCCTGGGTGACGTCAGGACCCTCGCCGGAGACGGCCGCGTTGCGGATGCGGTCGAACTGGACGTCCCAGCCGACCTCCTGCACGTCGACCTTCACGCCCGTCTTGGCCGTGAAGGGCTCGACCATCTTCTGCAGGTCCTCCTTCGGCTTGGGCGAGTTGGGCATCGTCCAGAGCGTCAGCGTGACGCCCTTCTGCAACTGCTCGGTCTTGCTGCCGGTCGCGGCCTGGTTGTCGGGCTCGTCGTCGCCGCCACAGGCGACGAGCGCGGTCGGGGCCACCAGTAGCGCGATCGCCGACAAAGCGACCGCGAGCCTTCTGGGCACGGGGATCCTCCTCCGGGAAGTGAACAAAAACGGTTTTGGCACGGCGTGTGAAAACGGGCGCTTGCTTCGACGGGCTGCGGCGTCACCTCCGGGCGGTGGTGCCGCGGACGACGAGCTCCACGGGGAGCGTCCGCAGCGGGGAACGGTCGGGGTCGCCCGCGACGCGCGCGACCAGGGCGTCGCCGGCGGCGCCGCCCAGGCCGAGCTTGTCCTGGCGCATCGTGGTCAGCGGGGGGTTGACGTGCGGTGCCAGCCCGATGTCGTCGAAGCCGACGATCGAGACGTCCTCGGGCACGCGCAGCCCCGCCTCGGCGACCGCGCGCATGGCGCCGATCGCCATCATGTCGGCGGCCGCGAAGATCGCGGTCGGCGGCTCGTCGAGCGCGAGCAGGCGCGCGGCGCCCTCCCGCCCGCTCTCGGCGTAGAAGTCGCCGTAGGCCACGTACTCGTCGCGGTAGGCGAGGCCGACCGCCTGCACGGCGGCACGGTAGCCGCGCAGGCGATCGGCGCCCGGCCGCGACTCGACCATGCCGGTGATCGTCGCGATCCGCCTGTGGCCGAGTTCGTAGAGGTGGCGCACGGCGGCGATCGCGCCGCCTTCGTTGTCCGACATGACCACCTCGACGTTCTCGCCCGTCAGGTCCATGTCGATGCCCACGCACGGGATCTCCGCGCGCGCGAGCCGGCGCACCTCGGAGTCGTCGGGGTCGAGCCCGATCAGCGCGCAGCCGTCCACGTTGTGGTGGCGGGCGCGCTTGAGATACGAGTGCGGGCCGTACCCGTTGCCCGGCCGCTCGGAGGCGAACAGCAGCAGGTCGAAGCCCTGGGCGCCGACGCGCTGCTTGAGCCCGCCGAGCACCTCGTGGAAGAACGGATGCTGGAGGTCGGGATGGCCCTCGCCGGTCTCCATGAACACGCCGATGATGTGGCTGCGCTGCGTCACGAGCGAGCGCGCGGCCGCCGCCGGCGTGTAGTCGAGCTCGCGGGCCAGGCGCATGATCCGCTCACGCGTCTCCGGGCGCACGTCGGCGTAGCCGTTCAGCGCCCGCGACACGGTGCCGACGGACACGCCGCTGATCCGCGCCAGCTCCCTGATGGTGACTCTCTCCTCCATCTCCAAAAACGGTTTCGGAAACCGTGGGCGGGAGTATGCACGGAGTCCGGCAGAACGTCAAGGGCGGATCAGAACCGGCGTTCCCCGGGGAACACTACGGCGCAATTCGCGCAGCGTCCGCTTGGACATCCGGATGCAGCCGTGCGAGGCGGCGACGCCCAGCGGCGCGCCGAGCCGCTCGTACTCGTGGAAGGCGATCTGCGGGATCCCGCCCTGGTAGCGGGCGAGGCTGCGCGAGTACGCGGTGATGGCGAGGATGCGGCGCCCGAGCTCGGTCCCGCCCGGGAGGTCGACGGGGGCGTCGACGGCGAACAAGCCGGTGGGCGTCGGCGTGCTCGGTGCGCCGACGATCACCTTCGCGCGCATGACCGTGCGGCCCTTGCGCTGCAGCCGGAGTGTGCGCTCGGAGAGGTCAACGACGACGCGCGTGCGGGTTTGTTCGAGCTCCACCTTGTCGCGGCGGACCCAGCCCGTCGAGCCGGCCGGCATGCGCTTGAGCAGGACCTTGACGTACGCCCGGCCGTCGACGGTCTTGGCGTCGAGCACGAGCAGCACGTTGGGTCCGCCCCACCACGGCGCCCGGGTGCCGACGGTCTGGATGGTTCGGCCGCGGCCCGGACGAACCCGCGCCGCGGTCGGGGCGAGGACGCGCGCGGTGTAGGCGGCACGCGCGGTCGGCTTGACCGGCGGCTCGCCCGGCGCGGGCGGCGCCGCGGCCGTGGGCGGCGCCGACGCGGCGGGCGGCGATGTCTCGCCGCCCGCCTGCGCGGACGCGGGCGCGGCGGCGATGCCGCCGGCCAGCGCCAACGCGAGGGCGGTGACCGCCCGGGTCAGGTGCGGGCTCAGCCCGTGAATCGCGGCCTCACCTGCTGCTTCTTGGCCGCCTTCTTCGCCTTGGGCAACACGAGCGTGATCTGCTGGCGGGTGGTGATCCGCTGGCCGCTGCCGAGCACGGTGTTGATCGTCAGCGTCGCGCGGATCCGGCGGATGCCCTGCTTCTGCGCCTTCTTGACGAACGCGCGCGACAGCTTGAGCTTGACCGTCTTCAGACCGCCCGCCCTCACCTGGACCTTCGAGAACCGCGCCACCGTCGTCGTCGCCGCAGCCGCGGCACGAGCACCGCCGCGCTCCACCGTCAACCGCCCGTCGAGCAGGCACTCCTCATCCGCCGGACACACCAGCGGCAGCGACAGCGTCGGCACCGAGGACGCGCGCGCGTTCGAGCCGCGCGGCACGTTGACCGCGAACGTCGGCTTCCTCGCCGGGTCGATCGTCGCGCCCGGCTTGACCGGCGCGACCGGCGCCGCGACGCCCGTGCCGCTCAGCGCGACGGCGGCCTCGTGGTCGAACGCCAGCGTCGCGCCGTGCCCGCCGGCGGCGCCGGGGGCGAAGACGACCTGGACCTCGCACGAGGCGCCGGGCGCGACCGTCGCGCCGCTGCAGCCGTCGGCGCTGACGGCGAAACCGCCGCCCGTGATCGCCGCGTGCCCGACCGTCAGTGCGGCGGTGCCCGAGTTGGTCAGCGCGACCGCGCGCGCGGCGCGATCACCGACCGTCACCGGCCCGAAGTCGACCGCGGCCGGCGCGTCGGCGACCGGCGCGAGCACCTCGAACGACGCCTCGCCGCTGCCGGGCGCGGAGTACTTGGCGCCGCTGTAGACGACCTTGAGCGTGTGCTGGCCGCCGACCGCAGGGGCGAGCGCGCCGCAGGACGCGACCCCGTCCGGGCCGACGGGCTGCTTGGCGCACGCGGCCAGCGCCTCGCCGTCGACGAAGAACGCCGCGGTGCCGAACTCCACCTTGTCCGCCGCGCCGGCCCCGCCGGCCGAAGCCACTTGGAGCCCGCTCATCGTCGCGCTGTAGGTGACGGCGCCGCGCCGCGGCACCCGCTTCGGCTCGACGCGCGCCGTCACGGGCGTCGGGGCGAGGATCTGCAGCAAGTCGTGGCCGATCGACCCCGCGTAGTGCTCGTCGCCGCCGTAGACGGCGTTGACCGTGGTGTTCCCCGGCGTGCTCGGGGCCTTGCTGGAGCAGACGGCGGTGCCGTTGACGAGCTTGATGTCCTGGCAGCCCGGAATCGGCGTGCCCTCACGGTCCAGCGAGACCGTGCCGCTCGGCAGCGTCTCGATCCCGCACGCCGCGACGGGCCCGCCCGCGCAGCCGACGTACTTGGCGACCGTCGTGGTGTAGGTGACCGTGCTGTTCACGACGGCTGGGCTCGGCTGCGCCTCGACGCTCGTGGTCGTCGCCGACTTGTACGGCTCGGCGGTCGCGGTGCCGGCGGTCGCGGCCGGGATGGCCAGCGCCGCGCTCAAGATCACTACGGCGCGTCGCGCGCCGAGGGGCAGTCGCATTTCGGAGGAGTCCCTTCGTGGTGTTCGGGCGCGCGGATCACGCGCCCTTCAGCACCGTCAGTCGGCTCACGCCTTCGAACATTGAGGGACCCGGTCCCCTAGCGTTGACGGGGTGGCCGGGATCGGTGAGCTCCGCGAAGGACCGCTGCACGCGGCGCTGAAAGCGCTGCTCGCGCGCCCGGGCGACCGCTTCGAGGTCCGCGTCGACAACTACGTCATCGACCTCGTGCGCGCGGACGGCGAGCTGGTCGAGATCCAGACCGGCAACTTCTCGCCGCTGCGGGCGAAGCTCGACGCGCTCCTGGACCGCCACCGCATCCGGATCGTGCACCCGATCCCCGCGCAACGGCGGATCGTGCGCGTCGACGAGGACGGGGAGATCGTGTCCGCCCGGCGCTCGCCCAAGCGTCCCGGCCCCGCGACGATCTTCGAAGGGCTGGTGTCCTTCCCCACGCTGCTCAGCCACCCGCACCTGACGGTCGAGGTCCTGCTCTGCGCCGAGGACCACGTGCGCGCGCCGGCGCCCAGGCGCGGCCGCCGCTACACGCGCGACCCCGGGGAGCGGCGCCTGGTCGAGGTCTTGCAGCGGATCGAGCTGCGCGAGCCCGCCGACGCCGCCGCGCTGCTGCCGATCCCCGACGCCCCGTTCACGACGCGCGAGCTCGCGGATGCGATGTCGGTCCCGGTGCCGCTGGCGCAGAAGGCCACGGCCTGCCTGCGCGCCCTCGAGCTGCTCGAGCCCGCGGGTCGGCGCGGCCGGGCGCCCCTGCACGCGCCGGTGAGCCGGTAGGCCGCGGCGCCTGCACCTAAACCAAACCTTAAGGGGACTGTCCCCTTTATCTTCGCCGCGTCCACACCGGAAAGCCGCGCATCGCTCTGCCGCGCGGGCTTGACCTAAACGCAGCCTTAAGGGGACTGTCCCCTTTAGGTTCCTGCGAGACTGGCGCCGCGGATGGAGTTCCTGCTGCCAGAGGGCGCCGGTCACGACAGCGCGCGACACGCGCTCGAGGAGCACCTGAGCCTGCGCCCGGGCCGCATCCGCCGCGGCACGACGGTCTTCTACGACACCTTCGACGGCCGCGTCCACGGCGCAGGCCTGATCCTGCGACACGAGAACGGCGCGCTCGAGCTCCTCGACAGCGCGACCGGCGAGACCGTGGCGAGCGTGCCCGCCGAAACGCCGAAGCGCATGTTCGCGGCCGATCTCCCCGACCCCATCCGCAAGCGCCTGGCCAAGGCGATCGAGATGCGCGCGCTCACGCCCGTCGCGAAGGTCCGCTCGCACACGCAGGAGCTCGCCGTCCTCAACGAGGACGAGAAGACCGTCGCGCGCCTCGCCGTCTCGACCCACGACGGGCTCCACGGCCGCGTGACCGCCCGCGCGCTGCGCGGCTACGACGACGAGCTCGAGCGCGTCGGCGCGCTGCTGCGCGACACGCTCGGATGGGCGCCCGCGACCGTGCCGCTCGTCGACGAGGCGATCGCCGCCGGCGGCGGCGACCCGGCGGGCACGAGCTCCAAGCTCGACCTGCAGCTCGACCCCGAGATGCCGGCCACCGAGGCCGCGCGGATCGTGTTCGCGCGCCTGCTGGAGGTCATCGACGCCAACCTGCCGGACACGATCCGCGACGTCGACACCGAGTTCCTGCACGACCTGCGCGTCGCGGTACGGCGCACGCGCTCGCTGCAGCGCCAGTTCAAGTCGGTCTATCCCGCGCGCCTGCAGCACTTCCGCGACGAGTTCAAGCGCCTGCAGCGCGAGACGGGCGAGCTGCGCGACCTCGACGTCTACCTGCTCGACTTCCCCGCGCTGAAGGCCTCGCTGCCCGAGCGCATGCGGGACGACCTCGAGCCGCTGCGCGCCGTCCTCGAGCGCCACCGCGGGCGCGCCCTGCGCGCCACGCGCCGCGCCCTGCAGGACCCGCGGACGGGCGACGCGCTCGCCGACTGGGACGCGTTCACCCGCGACGCGCCCACCTCCGAGGTCACGGTCGGCGAGCTGGCCTCGGAGCGGATCGCCAAGGTCTACCGCCGGATGGTCAAGATGGGCCGGGCGATCGACGACGACAGCCCCGCGCAGGACCTGCACGAGCTGCGCAAGGTCGGCAAGGAGCTGCGCTACCTGCTCGAGTTCTTCGCCAGCCTGTACCCGGCCGAGGTCGTCAAGCCGTTCATCAAGACGCTGAAGGGGCTGCAGGACCAGCTCGGGCGCTTCCAGGACCGCGAGGTGCAGGCCAACAAGCTGCGCGAGCTCGCCCCGGAGGTCGCCGACCCGCCGGCGCTGATGGCGATGGGCGTGCTCGTGGACCGCTTCATCGCCGAGGAGGCCGCGGCCCGGGCGGAGTTCGCGGACCGCTTCGGCGCGTTCGCGTCCAAGGCGCAGCGCGCCGTCGTCAAGGAGCACTTCGGGTGATCCTCGCCACCTACAACATCAAGGGCGGGGTGGGCAAGACCTCGGCCGCGGTCAACCTGGCCACGCTCGCGGCGCGCGAGGCGCCGACGCTGATCTGGGACCTCGACCCGCAGGGCGCGGCCACGTACCTGTTCCGGGTGCGCCCGAAGGTCAAGGGCGGCGGCCGCAAGCTCGTGCGCGGCAAGACGGACGCCGAGCGGCTGCTCAAGGGCACTGACCAGGAAGGGCTCGACCTGCTGCCGGCGGACTTCTCCTACCGCCACATGGACCTCGCGCTCAGCGACGCCAAGAAGCCGACGAGCCGGCTGCGCAGCGTGCTCGCGCCGCTGACCGGCGAGTACGCCTACACCTTCCTGGACTGCCCGCCGAGCATCTCGCTCGTGTCCGAGAGCGTGTTCGAGGCCGCGGACGCGCTGCTGGTGCCGATCATCCCGGCGACGCTGTCCAGCCGCACGCTCGAGCAGCTGCACGCCGTGCTCGCCGGCGAGACACCCGTGCTCGGGTTCTTCTCGATGGCGGACCGCCGCAAGAAGCTGCACCGCGAACTGATGGACAGCCTGCGCGCCGAGCACGACCTGCTCGAGACCGTGATCCCGACCTCGGCCGAGGTCGAGCGCATGGGCGCGCACCGCGCGCCCCTGCACGACTTCGCCCCGCGCAGCCGCGCGGCGCGCGCGTATGCGGACCTCTGGGAAGAGGTCCGCGCGCGGGTTACGTAGCGTCTCTCAGCCGCTGCGCTTCCGGCAGCGACTCGAGCTTCTTCAGCGTGTGGTTCTCGATCTGCCGGATGCGCTCGCGCGTGACGTTGAACGCCCGCCCGACCTCCTCCAGCGTGTAGGGACGCGCGCCGGTCAGCCCGAAGCGCATC
>Ga0180215_1004498_pt1 | contig 12363 bp, 19 predicted proteins | sample eDN3rd37CBELigBY_FD_128871 | JGI IMG/M metagenome (GOLD analysis project Ga0180215, IMG submission 128871) | Enriched backyard soil microbial communities from Emeryville, California, USA - eDNA 3rd pass 37_C BE-Lig BY (version 2) (version 2) | ecosystem: Environmental > Terrestrial > Soil >...
CTCCATCACGGGCAGGAGGTAATCCGGGGGCAGTTGCTTGAGCCTGTCGATATCGGAGGCGTCAAAGGTTAGGTCGCCATCGTCGTCAACAACACTTGCGATAACCGCGAGCAACGCGACTTCACCCGATGGCTTGCCGGCGGCGGCGGCCTCGAATTCGAGTCGCTCGCCGACGTTCATCTCACGAATCGTCACGCTCTGGCCCGCGAGATTCACGGTCGCCGTCTTGGGCTTGGGCGCCGCCGCGAAAAAGGCGTCTTTCGGGGATTGCTTGGCCATCGCTTAAGCCTCCGTGGACCAAGTCACCGCGCCCGTAACCTTGATCGTGGCCGAGCCCGTGATCACCTCGCCGGGATCGCCAAAGCCGGGAGAGGCCGCCGTGGCGAAACCTGCGAATGAGATCAGGGTTTTCTTGGGGCTGGTGGGGATCGAAATTTGGAAGTCGTGGGTCGTTCCGGCCGCCGCAAGTCCCATAAGCCAACGCTGTTCGGTGTCCACGGGATCAAGATTGAACTCGAACGTGAACTCGCCCGGATCGGACAAACCGGCCCGAAACTCGCGAGTCGTCGAATCGTAGTCCGTGACCTCGATGGAATCAGCGGAGGCCCCCGGCCCGTCAATACTGGTAATCTGGATAAGCTTGGTCAAGCTGCCGCCGGTGCCAGTCTTATCAACCGACAGCGTCACGCCCTTGGTCAACTGAGTGGACATTTGTATTTTTCCTTATGGGTTCGCTCGGAACCAGATTCGATAATCGCCGATAACTTGGTGGAGGTATTCGTCGTCGCCGGATTGGGGCTTCTCAGGCAGGTCAAATTCGTTTTCGAGGCTCGCGTTTGCGATGCGAACGTCGCCAACTTGGAGCGGGGGAGATTGGAGGATTGTGGCTCGTATTGCGTTAGCGAGTCGTTCGGCGTCTATGAGGCGGGGGGACCATGCCGAGATTCGCACGCGGATTGTCGAAAGGTCAGTCGTGCCGTCGAAGTCTTGGGTGTCGAAGCGGCCAGCCACCACCACGCTGATGCACGGATAGACGGGGTCTTGTGGGAGGCCTCCCGGATGGATGCGATCGTCGACAAGCGAAGCGACATCGGCGTCATTGGCGAGCCAGTTGTAGAGGCTTGCGCGAATGGACTCGGGCCAGCCCCCGACGCCACCCTCGCCGCCCAGGCCGCCGAATAGGCCAAGTGATCCGAACATCAACTTGCCTCCGCGGCCAGAATCACGAGTTCCTCGCGGGCCTCGTCCGTATTCACGACGCTAAAAATCTTGAAGACCCGATCGCGGTTGTTGGCGAGGACAAATCGGCCCTTGGGGCTTACGCCGGGACGCCAGCGGATCGCAATCCGATGCGTGGTTTCGCTTCGGGTCGATTGGCCGTAGTACAGTTCCTTGGCGCTCAGAGGTCGAACCGCGGCCCAACAGGTGAACACGTCGGACCATGTTTTTAGCGGCTGGCCAACGGCGTCTACTTCGGAGGCTTGGGTCTGGTAGACCACTCGCGTTTGCATTTCCCCCGGTTCAATGCTCATCGCGGAATGCCCCCTCCCCAACGAAGCGAATCACAGAGGGCATCAATGTGGATTGGCACGCTGTTTTGGGCGTCTCGACTGGTGGGCGTTCGGCGGGTATACCAGTGGGCGGTCAACATGCGAATAGCCGTTTTCGCGGCATCCGGCACTTGGTCGGACGAAGGGCCGTATCCAGCGACGTACTCGATGACGACCGTTGCCCCAGGGGGCGTAATCTCAATCGTGGCTTCGCCTTGGAGCGGGGGAAGATCGGCAAGTGGCTCGCCGTCAACCTCCACGCTGAGGATCTCGGCGACGGGCGCCCTCAGTAGTTTAATTCGGCCATCGGCCGGGATGGTTCTCGTCTCGCGGAGCGTAGCTTCGACGAACCGCCGGGCCAACTTCGCTTCGAGCACCTCGCGGGCGGCTACAATCAGCGACTCGATAATTCCATCATCATCACTGATGTCTAGATGCATCCGAGCCCATGATTTCGCCTCTTCAATGCTGATCGGCTCCTCAGCCGGGGGTGTTATTGTCTATAGCCTCACGTTGCTTCCCCCGCTTTGTGGCTCGCCGAGCCTGCTTGACTACATACGCCGTGGCTTCGCGGACTTCTTCGACCGGGACCGCAACCCCTTGGTGGATAAGGGCTTTGGCTCGCAAGTCGTCGTCATTGAAAACGGCCGTCTCGCCCACGCCGTAAGTGCGGTCGGCGATTAGAATTTGTCGGATAAATCGAAGGTGCATAGGTTGTTCCTCGTGGAGCGGCGAAGCGAGGGCGGCTTCATACCACCCCCTGCTCCACACGAAGCGTTTAGGAGGTCAAAACATCGGTCGCAATGGAAAAGGCCTTCCCGTGCAGCAATTGGATATCAGCATCGGAAAGGACCGTGACCGTGACCGATCCGTCCTGCCCCGAGATATCATCAAAAAGAACCTCAAGGCCACCGCCGAAGACGGCCAAGGCCATCTCCTCCCAGGCCCCGAAGGCAATCGCCGAGCACTTATCTTCAGACGTCCCCTTGGTCAGATCATCGCGGATACTGTTGGTGGCAGCGGCCGGTCGACCGAGAATCGTCTTAGAGACGGGTTCATAGAGGAAGGTGGGGAAGCCGCTTTCAACGACGGTTCCCTCCAACTTGCCGAAGACCTTACTCGAAGAGACGAAGGCTTGGGTCGCGTCGCTGGCGTTCGAGGCGTCCGAGGCGGCGACGAGTTGCAGCAACTTCGCCCGGTCAAGAGCCGCTCCGTTGGTCCCCAGGGCGACCACGTTCACGTCGGTGCTGGTGTAGCCAAAGAGCCCCAGGGGCATATTGTCGCCTTCGCCGGTGCCGTGGAAGGCCGCGGTCTGGATGGCCTGAGCAATAACATTCGTAAGCTGATTGACGACGAAGCCCTGAGAATCAACCTGGCTGTACAGCAACATTCCGCGGTCGATCGTCACGCGGGCGCCAACCTGATAGGGCGTGAAGGACAGTCCGGCAAGTCCGGGAGACGACTTGGTCGGAGCGGTTCGGCCCCAATAGGCGGTCGCCTCCGAAGCCTTGGGCAACTTCGTGGGGCTGTCGAACTCGAAGACCGGAGCGCCCAACTTGGCCAAAACCAAGCGGTTGCGGAGCACATCGATAATCGTCGGGTAGACCTCTTCGGTGATCGCGCCAGCGCCGGTGGTCATATCCAACGCGCGACTCTTGACCGGGGCGGAAAAGGGCAGGATCAGGCCACGGCTCGCGGGACGCCGCTTGCGGAATTCAGCCTGCGTTTCAGCCTCAAGGCCCGTGAGCTTGCCTTCGCCGTTTCGCTGGGCGTGGTACTCGGCCAGAGCCTTATTGATGTTGTAGACGTGACGGCCGTTGCGGGTATTGACCCGATCGGTATTGGGCATAATCGGGGCTCCGACTCGGTCGTTGGTGTTGGCCCGTTCGGCGTGACGGGTATGGATGGCGGCGAATCGAGCGGACCGGGCTTGCAGCTTCTTGAGCCGCTTCTCGGTCGACTCGTAGTCTTCGAGTAGTTCGTCGATCTTGGCGAGAACCTCCTCTTCGGTGGGCTCGTCCTCGCGGGCTTCGCCGTTCTCGTCTTCGGGGTCGCCCTCGCGGTCTTCCTTGTCGTCGTCCAGCCCCTCGCGGAGCTTGCGGACCTCCTCCATGATCTCGTCGAGCTTCTCGATCAGTTCGATCTCTTTCTCATCCACGGTTATTGATTCCTCTTAAGGAAGTGGTCGACCACCTTGAGGGCGGCGGCCTTGCGGGTCTTGGCCTTGCGGCCGGAAGGAGTCTTGGGCGCGGACTTTCCGGCCCTGGCGATAAGATCCCGGCTCCGATTGGCGACCGAGACGGTGGTGTTGGGGTAGGCTGGGTAAGCTACGATGCTGATGTCGTATAAGTCCACGTCGATCAGCTCGCATTCGGTGACGACAAGGCCGTCGGCTTGCCGGGTCGTGACGATTTCCCCATTGGAGCGGGGAGAGAAGGCGAAGCTGCACTGGCTTAGGTTGCCGAGCCTGAGATTTTCCACAAGGTCTTGGGCGGCTTGGGTTTTGGCCAACGTGAGCCGGAAGAACAGGCCGACCTCGTCCTCGGACAATTCCAGCGTGCCGGCTTGGGTTCGGCCCAGCAGGAGCGACGGGTTGTGGTCGATCAACGCGCGGACGTCTTGGGCCTCGGCGATCGCGTTTTTAAAGGCGCCCGACCGAATAATCTCGCGGACCTCGACATCAGAGTATTTGGACAAAGTCGTCCATTCGTCGAATTTGGCCGCGTAGCCCTCGACAATCACCGGCTTGTCTTCCGACTCGGATCGAAGCCGAAAGTCGGCCGCGTCGAGCCGCCGCTCGTATCGTTGCTTAGTTGGCACTGGAGGCGTCTCCGGCGGCGTCGCCGGTTGGCTCCGCCGAGTCTGTCAGGTTGAGTTGCACGAGGTGTCGGTTGCCCCCGTCGAACGTCGGGTAGCCCTCCTCAACGGCAACTTGATTCGCTGAAAGCACGCCCATTCGATTGAGCTTCTCGAAATAATTGGCTCGCGTCGTCGAATCGCCACGCATGAGTTGCTTAAAATCGTGAACGAAGGCGTATCCGTTGGCTTGTTCGTCGGCCGTGAGGAGCCGAAGGGCGAAGGCTTGCTCGATGTGCTCGGCGAACGGCGAGAGACAGCCCGTGATGAAGTCGAGGTTGGCGGCCTCCGCGGAGTTGTAGGAGTAGCCGGCGTACTCGAACACCTTGCTGGGAGGCACGTTGAACAACCGACAGATTTCGATCGCCTGGTGCTTCCTCGATTCGAGTAGCTGGCTTCGTTCGGGATCAATCTCGGTTCGCTCGAACTCGACGCCAAACGGGATGTAGCCGACGCCAGCGCCGTTCCCGCCCGCCGACATCGCCACGAAGGAAGTCAACATTTCGTCGACCGCCTCCGGGGTTAGCTCGGCTTGGCCCTTGAGATAACCCGAAGCAAGCGGCGAATTGCCCAGCGTCGTTCCGGCCGTTCGATCGGCGGCCAATTGGATCGCGAAGGCTTGGCGAGCCAGCAGGATTGGCGAGAATCCACCAAGGGGCGAAAATCCAAGGGCGTTGATGCGGATGATCTTTTCCCGTTCGACCTGAACGCCGCCAAGCGAAAAACTCAGAAGCCCGTCGGCATCGACCAGGGGGGTAACAAGGTTGGGATCAAGCAACTCAAGGCGTAGCGACCCATCAAGATATCGAACCACCTCGATTGACGCCGATCCCCAAACCAAGCAATGCAAGATCATGGCGCGTCGAAAGTCGGCCGGAGTCGAATTGCCACCATCCATACTTCGCGTCAAAAGGCGGTGAACGGGATGCTCGGTGGCGACCCGGAACGACCCATCGGTTTGCTTTTGCACGAGTCGGAGCGGGAGAGGGGCGAGACCGGACGCGATTGCGTTGACGCAACCAAAGACCACGGGGAGGCTTAGGGCGGAATCGTGCGTGACGGAAACGCCAGTCGTGTTCTCGCCGAAGATTTGGCGACGGCCCCACAGCCGAGAGCTTCGCGACTTGCCGCCGCCGGCGTCGGCGAGCGGTCGTCGTCGTTTACGCTTGTGTTTTGCGAGTTTCACGAGTAGGACTTCCAGGCAAATTTCGCCGTCGTGATGATCTTGGGCGTGGCGACTTGATTAATTTCGGCGTCGATCAATGCCGCGATCGCGTTGACCAGGGCGGCAATCGGGTCGATCTTTTCGTGGCTCTTGTCCTTGGCCAGCATCACGTTGTCGTTTTTGTCGCGAATCGCCACGGCGTTGGACGCGCACCACGTGAGGAGGGGGTTGTCGCCGTGCCGGAGCTTGCCCTCGGCGATCAACTTCTCCAACATCTTCGTGGGCGAGTTGAGCGACAGGAAACCTTGGCGAATAACCGCGAACGGGACGCCGGCGGCCAAGAGTCGGGAGCCGACGAGTTGGGCGTTGAAGAAGTCGCCCATCAACGATTGATAAGGCGTTATCGCGTGGTCGGCCTGGATCTCGGCTTGGATTGCGTCGTAATCGATGCGGGAGCCGGGGGTTAGGGTAATCCAACCTTCGGAGGCCCATCGCGTGAGCGGAATTCCGTTGACCTTCTCGCGGCGGATCGCCTCCTCTTCGGGCATCCAGGCTTTGCAAAAGACATCGATGCCGGTTTCGAGGCTTCCGGTGATCTTGACCAACGCCGTGATATCGCGAGTTGACGATAGATCGAGTCCCGCGTACCACCGATCCCCCGCTCCAACGATTTCAGCTTCCGATCGTCGTGGAGGACAGGCGGCCCAAGCGTCGGCCGAAATGAGACGATTGGCGCCCTGTGACCACACGTTTAGGCGAGTCCGGCAAAAATACTGCCACGATTCGGGGCCGCTTGACTTGGCCGATTCGTAATCACGACGAAAGTTTTCGAGACTGACCGTGTGTCCAAGCGAAGGATTGCACCGGAACCAGGTCGCCTCGTCGTGGGGGTCGAATTCCTCGCCGTCGCGGGGGCCGAAGACGATCCCAAGAAAGCCGATGTCGTCCTTGAGTTCGCCAGATTCAACGGCTATCGCCCGCTTATAAAGCTCATACATAATCGACTGCCGATCGTCACCAGCGGTCGAGATTACGATCTGGAGCGGCTGAGCACGGGCACTTCCCGCTCCCTGGTACACGTTCCACTGCTTTCGGCGGGCTCCGGTCCACCTATGCAGTTCATCAATAACTGAGCATGAAAGATTGGCACCGTCAGGCGAATCGGCGTCACTGGAGTGCGTTTCGATGATGCCGTCGTTCTCGGGGCACTTGATGGTCTTGTAGTATTCGTTGATTATGAGCTTGCTTGAGAGGTACTCCGACCGCCGGACCATACGGGCGATGGCCTCGAAGGTCTGAGTGGCCTGCTTCTTATCACAGGCCGCGAGGGCAATTTTCGGTGCCGCCTCGTTGTCAGCCAAGAGCATGTAACAACTGAGGGCGGCGGCCAGTTCTCCCTTGCCCTGCTTCTTAGGCACGCTGATAAACAGTTGCCTATGCCGCCGATATCCGGTTTCCTTGTGAACCCACCCCCAACAACGCCAAATAGCCTGTCGCTGCCAGCCGAGAAGAATTAAGGGTTGCCCTTCGAATGGTCCAACGCTCTGCCGAATCAATCGCTCAATGAACCGAACGGGCCTGTCAGCACGCGAAGCGTCGAAGATGTAACCCTGTTTCAACGCCTCGTGGTCGGCGGGGGTGATGATCGGGTCAAATTCGGAAACGTCCATAGCTATCGCGGCTTCGCCGTTGGAGCGGGGAAGTTGGGAGTTCGCCGAAAGGCGTGGCGAGCCAGGTTGTTCTTAAGCAAGTAGTTCATCAAGTGTCTTGGCCTTGGCCGCGTCCTCAATCTTGGTGATGCGTGCTCTAGCGGTGGGGGACAACCCAAGCTCGCTTGCGTAGGTCTTGATCTCGCCAGCGGCCCCGGCTTCGACGCCCAGCAGGGGGTGGGCCTTAACGGCGCCCGTCCGCTCGTTGACGCTGACCCACTCCGAGGCCGCCAGAATCTCGCGGGCCTTGACGAAGCGGCTGTAGGCACTGCACAACGCGGCGAGGATCGGCGCGTCGGAAGGGGCGATTACACGGGCGGCGGCCAGATCCGAAACCAAGGCATCCCAAAGTGCCGAAGCCACGGGGTCGGCGGCGATCGTCGCGGGCTTGTCGGGTGCCCCACCACCCAATTCGGGCGAGAGTTGCGGGGGCTGGGGCTTGCGGCCTCGGGTCGCCATATCAGATTCTCTTGTCGTTATATCGTCGTCGCGTGATTCTGGAGTGACAACTTTGGCAAATGCTCTGCAAATTGGCCTGATCGTATTGGCGGCTAGGGTCTTCTCGACGATCAACACGATGGTGGACTTGAGTTGCTGGCTCCTTACGGCCCTCTTCGAGACAAACCTCGCAAAGCGGATTTCGGCGGAGCTTAACGGCCCGTGTTTGCTTCCAAAGCCTGCCCTGATAGAAGCGTTGACGCTCGCGATAGGCTTCGACGTTGGCCGGCGGCTCGAATCGTCGAACGCCCTTGGGCGGGCCATCACGGCGAATTGGCAACTTATCCACGAGTGGCCTCAAGCATCTGAAGTGCGGCTTCGAGTGCCCGTTCCTCTTCCTGGTCCGAGGCCAGATCAGCCCAAGCCTTCAAGTCCCAGATTCCGCGGCGAATTGATTCCGCGACTTCGAGCCAATCAGGTTTCGGCATCACTTGGGGCTCCTGAGAATCGCCAGCACGCCGTCGATCAGCTTGGCGACCAAGTACAGCACGACGGTCGGCAGAGCCGCGAGCGACAGGGCCAGGGCGATCGGCGAGACCACCAGGGCGATGACGATTTGCTCCCCGGTGGTAATCGGATGGCTGGATGGGGTGTCGCCGGTTCTCATTGGTTCGCATCGGCGATGATGCCGCCGGTGATATCCGCGGGCTGAAGGACGAGCTTCGAATAGCCGCGGGCGATAAGTCCCGTGGCGCGGATGATGTTAGCTTGGGGGGATTGGGTCGTCATGAGAAACCTGAAAGGCCGCGGGTTTTGGGGTCCAAAGGGTCGCAAAAAAGTGCGCGGGGAGCGGCTCGGTGAGATAATTATGTGTTGATCAACAAAATCAGGCCCCCTGGGGTGGGGGTTATGGTTTATGATGTGCCCTCTTGGCGGTCTTCTTGGAGCGGGGAGGGTTGGGCGGTCTTCAGTTCGGCGAGTTGTCGTTCAAGCTCGGCGACTCGGGCCTCGGCCTCCGCCCGTCTGATTACTTCGGCGGCCAGTTGCGTGGCGTGGGCGTCGTGATCAGAAAGGTCTTCCTCGCGTTGGGCCGCCCGGAAGGACTTGAACCATTTGATGGCCGCGGGCATCAGCACGGCACCCATCGCAACGATTGACCCGGCGAGTGATAGCATGGTATCTCGCTCAAGGCCAATGGAGGTAAGTTGAGCGAAGGTGCCGCCCCACGAAGCACCGAGGGCCGACCAGGCGATGGGGTTGATGTTGTTAAACATGATGGTCCTGGAGGCGGGAGGCCGGGCGGGAGCCGACGCGGTTGGGTGGTCTTGCTCGCGGCGCCCTGGCCCCCGGCTTTGCTTCAGCGGGGTCGCTTCCCGTCCACGCGGCGAAGTAGTGGATCTTTGGGGTCGATCAGAAGCTCGCGACGACCATCAGCCCAAGAACGATCGCAGCACGGGCAGTATTCTGGATATTTAAGGATCGACTGATCCGTATGGCCGCACTTGGTTTGTGGCGTGAAGGAGCCGCAGGGAAAGAAAGGTTCGGCGTGCATGATTGCTCCCTATCTTAATTATACGATTGAGCGTCCATTTGGGCGTTAAGATTTTGCAACTTGGCCCGGATTTGTTTCATGCGACGCCGGGCAACGGCTTGGGGCATCCTGATTTCAGCGGCGGCCTTGTCGAGATTGCCGAGGGACAGATATGCCCAGACAAGGGCTTGATCGTCGTCGTCTGGGAGTTCGGAGACCGCATCGATCATGGCTTCGGTGTCGGCGTCGGTCTGGCCCCGATGATCGGCCACGTCGAATTCGTCGTCGTCGGAGTACGACAACATCTGACGTGATCGCTCGGCGGCAAGGCCCCGAAAGATGGCCCAACGGACGTTGGAATAGACCCAAGTTTCGAGCTTGACGCCCTTGGCCGGGTCGAAGGACTGGAGGGCGTCGACGAGGCCGAGATAGCCGATGGATATGGCGTCGGGCCACTGGGGGGCGAGTTGGCGAGCAAGAGCATAGACGATGGGGAGGTGGTCTTCTGACGTGGCTGCTTCTTCGTGGGATGGCGACTTATTTATGACGATTGCTCCATTTGTCGGCGAGTAGGAAAAGGCCGAGGAAGATGATCAGGATCAGGTCAGTCATGGTTTCCTCCGAAGGAGTTGGCGATGCCGGTGAATCCGGCGAGACTTGGAGCGGGGAAGGAACTAGGGGGAGTGGCGAGACCGGCGATGTCGGCGGTCGTGGCGATTTCACCACGGCAGTGAGCGGCCCAGATGCGGTTGAGAAACTTTTCGGCCCGGTCGTAGGCGTTGCGGTCGAAGACCCAGTCGACGTAGGGATAGTCCCGCTGGAGGCTGGCCAACCTCTTCATGAGTTGAGGCCCACGGATCTTGAGCCGCCGCTTGATGGAGTTGCCGAGTTGGGACCGCTCCGGGTATTCAGCCAACTCGATCAGGGGAAATTCGCACGCGACCACGGCGAATCGAAAGGACTCCATACGCTCCAACTCGCGGCGAAAGCGGTCGGATTCGACGAAAAGGTTGGCGGCAAATTCCACGGCGCTGGCCTTCCTCTCGATCGTCACGGCATCGGTAAGCCCTTCGATTGAGTAATCTCCCGTTTTGAGCGTAGCGACCACGGTGCCGGCGCAACGCCCCTCGGCCGGGAACCACCAGCCGTTCTTGGGTTTTTCTCTCGAATCACGAATCACGGTGAAGTACGGGATGTCGATGTCGGGCACGGCGGCCTCCAGGGGAGTGGGGAGGGACCGCTTCGTGCGATGTGAGGGTGTCGTACAGACTTGTTGTTAGTTGCGAGCCATTTAACTGGCCTGCCTGCGTTGACCAACTGGCGTCGCCAAGGCTTCTTGGACGGACCAGCCTAAACGGAGGCGGGTGCGAATGGTGCCGCGACCAAACCCCAATTCGTCGGCGACATCGGAGAGGATGCGAGATTGCCCACGCCAGTAGACACGAGTGTTGTCGCTCCTATTTCGCGACTGCTCTGCCTGAGTCGCCCACCGGCAGTTGTTCGGGCAGTAATTATTATCATTGTCGATACGATCGATGCTGGCGCCGGGAGGAGGTGTGCCCATATCGGCGTAAAAATTCTCGAACGTCATCCAGGACTGGCAAACCGAAATCCCACGGCCTCCGTAGTGTTTCCACGACGCGCGGTTGGGATCAGTGCATCGACGCACCATGTCACGCCAAATCCTGTAGACAGCCGTGTCTGACATCCCGTGAGTCGCGTGCGTCTCGCTCGTCCGCTCGCGGCTGAGGCATCCACAACTATTGCTACGGCCGGAGTGCAGGTTGTATCCCAGAACAGTCGTCAACTCCCCACATTCGCAACGGGCCAGCCACCGGGGGTGCCCATGCTTGCCATTCTCCACCCGCTCCAGAACGACTAGGCGTCCGAACTGCTCGCCGATCAGATTCCGTGATTTCACCTTCGCCACGACACAAGCTCCCAGGAATGAGAAGCCGCGTCGTGCGGATTTGCATGATCATCTGTTTTCCCTACCTGTAATTACCCCAACCACCCACTCAACTCGGCCGATTTCCGCCTTTTTTCGAGATTATGGGGAATTAGGCGTCGCCCCGCCATCGCCAGCGTAGGTATTTCGTGGCGGTGTCGAGTGTTTTGTTGAGTCGAGCCTCGCCCCACCGGAGTTGTTGAGCGGCCTTCTTTTTGTTGCCGGTCTTTATGTAGGCGAGCACAACCTGGCGGTAGGGGTCCGGCAGATCGTCGACGACGGCGGCCCGCATCGCGTCGATTTCATCACGTCGATCCACCTCTTCCTCGGCCTGGTGGTCGTCCTCTACGTCGAAATCCAACTCGGGAGTCGCGAATGGGGCCTTGCCGCGAGAGATCGCTCGCCTAACCTGGTGGGCGGCGTTGTACGCGATCCACTTTGCGAGGGGCGTGCCACCATCGGATCGCCACGACCGGAGGCCCTTCACAGCCCCGAAGGTGGCGATTTGAGCCGCATCCTCCCACCAATCGGGGGCGATTTTTCGGGCGACCTTGCAGACTAGATCGTAGTGTTCGGCGAGGAGTTCGCGTTCGGCTTCATCGAGGGCTTGGATGGCGGTTCTCCGGGTAGATGGATGATGTCTACCCTTGAGTTACGACGGCAGTCACAAAGATTGATCACGCGGTCTTGGAGCGGGGAATGGGCGATGTCGTCGAATAGCCCCGTGGCAAAAAAATCTTACATCATATCAAGAGAGAGAGGACATCCAACTCCAACTCAATCATCTATCTCATATGTGTATCATTCCGTACCTGTAACTTTCTCTGGGTGATCATCCTAAGAATTTTTCGTCTACCGCGACAATCTTGGGATGTGGCGGTGTATCTCATGGGTGAAGGGGAAAACCATCATGTCGAACACCGTCGAGAGGAAGTGAATTGGGCCGCAAGCAACAACACAACAAGAAGGACTGGATCTACTCGCCGGATAGGGACTTGGGCGTTCCCGAAGAACTGGATATCCACGTCCGTTGGATGCTCAACTGCGTGTACTTCAACCACGTCGTCTTCAACCTTGATCGCGAGACTTACACGCCGCTCCACTCAGACCTACTCGCTCAAGTCTTCGGCCGCCGCAACTTGGTCGTGCCGGTTCGCCGAGCGTGC
>Ga0180215_1004499_pt1 | contig 12362 bp, 10 predicted proteins | sample eDN3rd37CBELigBY_FD_128871 | JGI IMG/M metagenome (GOLD analysis project Ga0180215, IMG submission 128871) | Enriched backyard soil microbial communities from Emeryville, California, USA - eDNA 3rd pass 37_C BE-Lig BY (version 2) (version 2) | ecosystem: Environmental > Terrestrial > Soil >...
CTTACAAAGGCTAAAACAAAAATAAACAACGACTTCTTCATAAAATCACTTCCATTTCTAAATATCATAATTAAAATCCGGCTCTTCCTGTTTGAAAAATTGCTGATAAATAATGTCTCGATAGTATACAAAATCTGCACTGTTTCGATTTCGGTTTCTAGGTAATTGAATATTCAAAACCTTTCGGATAGTCCCTGGCCGGCTAGACATGATTACTACCCGGTCTGCTAAGTACACAGCCTCATCAATGTCATGTGTAACAAGAATCATAGTCGACTTTTGATATTCACGGATTCTTAGAATTTCATCCTGCATGGTCATTTTCGTTAAAGCATCCAGGGCACCAAAGGGCTCATCTAACAACAGGATTTTGGGTTGATTGATTAATGCCCTAGCAATGCTTACTCTTTGCTGCATACCTCCTGATAATTGATGTGGAAATGCCTTCCGAAATTCTTGCAGACCTACAATGTTTAAGTAATGTCGTATCAATTCCATCTTGGATAATTTATCAACACTATTCGAAATACCAAATTCAATATTTTTTTCTACTGTCAACCAGGGGAATAATCTCGATTCCTGGAAGATTACACCCCGCTCGGTACTAGGTTCAGTGATTGGCGTATTTTCATATAGAACAGTTCCGGTTGTTTGTCTTTCTAAACCAGCAATAATTCGCAGCAATGTACTTTTTCCACAACCGCTTGCTCCGACAATACATATAAATTCCCCTTCCTCTACTTGCAAGGAAATATTATTTAATGCTTTCACTGATCCAGTAGGTATTTGAAATTCTTTATTTACTTGATTAATAGATAAGATTGCCATGTATTCCCACCTCTTTTATTTAAAATAATAGGGATCCCATTTAATGATCTTGGCTTGTAATTTTTTCAAACAAAAGTCAATCGTAAATCCTATAACGGCGATACATACCACACTTGCCAGCATAGAATCTGTCTGGGAAATCTCACGGGAGTAGGACATAAAGTAACCAATACCTGCTGAAGCTGCAATAAGTTCCGCGCCTACTACACTTCGCCAAGCAAAATCCATCCCAGATCTTAATCCAACAAAGATCGAAGGTAAAGACGATGGAAGTATGACTTGAAATATCAATGTTTTTTGATTCTTTTCCAGAACGTTTGCTACTTCCAAAAGTTTAATATCAGTTCTTTTGATGGCATCAATTACATTCAGTAAAACGGGCCAAAAGCTCGCAATCGCAATTACAATGATTTTAGAAGTTTCCCCGATACCAAACCATAAAATGAGAATAGGTATCCAGGCCAGATTCGGAATTGGTCTTAAAAGGCCGATAATAAATGTAGTCGCTGCATCAATCGGTTTAAACAAGCCAGTCGCAATCCCCATGATGATTCCTAAAGAAGCCCCTATTAGAAAACCTTGTAAAATCCGTAAAAGACTGATGAAAATATGGTTGAACATTTCTCCGCTAACTAAAAGGCTCCACAACGTGTCTAGAACCCGGGAAGGCGCTGGTAAAATCGTGGCCTTGACCATGCCTAATTGGCTTAAAACTTCCCATATTATCAAAATGAAAATTGGTACACCAAATTTTAAAGCGAATAAATATTTCCTCTTCCAATCGATGGAACGTTCTTTCCTTATCGACAATTCCTTCAATGTTGTTTGCTCCATACTTTAACTCCTCCTTCAAAGACACATAAAATTTTTAATATATGCAAAAAGACCCCTATCTAAGTAGATAGGAGTCTCTTTATGTATAAGTCGACTTCTGAATATTCAACTGTAATCTTTAGAATCGCTACTCGCTTCTAGTAGACTAGTAGGCAAGTATTTCCTTAAACACAATTTACAATACACCTCATTTAAAGTCAACTATTTTTATAAGAATTATGGGTTTTATTTTCAAGAAATGGTTGAGTATGAATTCCACAGTTTAATTTCCGACAAATTGAACGGCTTTTTTTCCCAACTCAAGTAAAAAACTAATTCCATTACTCATTTTTGTTAATTGCGTATAAATTCCTCTTTACAGTGAAATTCTAAGAAAAAAGTGGAGTTGCGAAATATATGGAAGAAATTACAGCGTTAAAGAAGAAAACGATTGACTCCAATTTAGAGGATACCATTGAAATCTTTAAACAATTTTATTCAGTACCTTTAAACAAAGATATTATTATCCGCAACTTTTCGATTGGTGGATTAGATAAAAAAGCTACTGTCATTTATATCAATAGCATTACCGATAGTGAAAAAATAGAAGAACACATCATTCGGCCATTGCTTATGAATAGTGTCTCTGAAAAAAAACTTGAAAATATAAGCCCTGCCCAATTAATCAATACTTATGAAATTTATGAGGATATACTTCAGGATATTAATAATGGAAATACTGCCCTGTTTATCGATGGTGAACCGAAAGCCTACGTTTTTAGCAGTACTAAATTTCAAGGAAGAAGTGTAGAAAAGCCTTTAAACGAGGTTGTCGTAAAAGGACCAAAGGAAGCCTTTAATGAAAATGTCATTGACAATATTTCCTTATTAAGAAAAAAAATCAGAAGTGAAAATCTAATTTTTGAATCCTATACAATTTCAAAAAGCTCAAAAAATGTGTTGTATATCGTGTATATGAAGGATTTAGTAAATGAAGAGTTATTGAAAAATGTAAAATCTAAAATAACCTCTATTGATGTAAATGCGATACAAAATCTTTCACTGCTGGAGGAATATATTGAAGATAAGAATACATCCATCTTCCCCACTATTTTAAGTACAGAAAGACCGGACCGTGCTACCTCCTATTTAGAAGATGGATATATTGCCTTATTAATGGATAATTCGCCAGATGCATTAATACTGCCTGCAACGTTTTGGTCCTTTTTTCATAATTCCGAAGATCATTATTTGCGTTTTCTATTTGGCAATTTTATTCGTTTACTGCGATTCATGGCATTAATGATTACTTTATTTATTTCTGCAATCTATATTTCTGTAACTAATTATCATGTGGAAATGATACCTACCGATTTGCTTTTGGCAATGTCTGCATCTCGAGAAGTTGTACCTTTTCCCTCGATCATAGAAATACTCCTGATGGAAATAGCATTTGAACTTATAAGAGAAGGAGGACTTCGTGTTCCGAATCCCATTGGTCCAACGATTGGAATTGTAGGAGCATTAATACTTGGACAAGCAGCGGTAGAAGCCAATATTGTCAGTCCTCTTGTAGTTATTATTGTGGCTCTTAGCGGATTATGTTCTTTCGCGATAGGTGATATTAAATTAAACTTTTCTGTTCGGCTCGCTAGGTTTATCTTTATTTTTGCAGCCGCTTTTTTCGGTTTTTATGGAATGACTGCCTTATTTACGATCGGCCTATTCTATATCGTTTCACTTTATTCTTTCGGAGTTCCTTATTTAGCTCCAATGACGCCAAAATATATTTCGTCAAAAGACACTTTTTTTAGAAAAATATTAAAGAATGAACAATATAGACCTGGATACTTAAAACCAAAAGATATTGTAAAGAAGAAGGAAATTCAATAGATGAATAGCATGGACAGTACAAAGGGGAAAATCGGTCTAAAGGAACTTCTTGCTTTAATCTTACTGGATGTAGGAACTAAAGTGGCTGATGACACACCCCATACTTTTTATGAAGATTTTGGAAACGCTGCTTGGATTGGCATACTGCTTATCGGACTAATAACGTTAATACCGATATTGCTTCTAACAAAACTAATTAAATTATATAAAGATAAAAATTTAATCGATATTATCCTGCATTTATTTGGAAAATATATAGGATTTGTTCTTCTATTTATTTTGTGGATTATGCAAGTCTTCGCCAATATTTCTAATTCAGCTATATATACGGACATTATTGGAACAATGTACTTTAATAGAACGCCTGTAGTTGTCATCTATGTTGTATTGGTAGCAGTTGCCGCCTATGGTGCCAAGAAAGGTGTAGAATATATCGGTTCGAGTGCTTGGGTAATTCTATTTTGGGTGATTCTTTCTTTGCTTATTATATTAGTCGTTACGTTTGTGCAAGGAGAATTTACTTATATATTCCCAATTCTAGGAACAGGTGGATGGGAAATAGTGAAGGGCAGTTATAATCACTCATCACTCCTAACAGATTTTCTGTATTTTGGTTTTATCGCATCAAATGTAAAAAATAGTACTGTATTTAATAAAGGGATATGGATCGGTTTTAGTATCGTCATACTATCGTTTGTTCTTGCATTGATTGGTTATGTCATGCTATTCGACTATTATGGCGTTCGAATGTTTGATTACCCTTATCACGAAACGATTCGTTATATAGAGATTGGATTTCTTACGAATGTAGAACTACTTTTTTTCCCTTTTTGGTTAGTTTCTTCTTTTATCAGATTTTCCTTCTATTTGTATTTAAGTGCCCTGCTTTTTGGTGCGCTTTTTAAAATTAAGCATTTTGAATATGTTGTACCAGCTTTAGCTGCCCTAACCATGTTAGTAGGATTAATGCCTGAATCAGCAGTATTCTCTATGAATAAACTCAAAATAATATTTTTGAATGTGATTGCTCCAGTATTTTTACTGTTGCCAATCCTTTTATGGATAACGGCAAAACTAAAGGGGGATTTTAAAAAGTGAGGAAATTTCAGCATTTAAGTCCCATTCTTTTCTTCATTTTCATTATCCCCTTACTTAGCGGGTGTTGGGATCAGACATCTATCGAAGAAAGAGCTTATGTCGTTGCTATAGGATTAGATAAAAGTAAAAGCGGTAATGAAAATCAAATTCAAGTCACTTATCTTTTAGGGAATCCAGAGTTTTCAAAGAAGGAAGCCATGACGAATGAACCGCCAATGGAAATGATTACCTTCGATACAAACGATGTAACTGTTGGAAAAAATAAAGCCAATACGGTCATTGCAAAAGAAATTTCATTTAACCTATTAAGCGTTATTCTTGTTTCTGAAGAATTTGCAAAAGATAAGAACTTTATCAGATGGATGTACGATACTACGAAAGAAAGAGAAATTAAACGCAAGACGCCTGTAATCGTCACAAAAGAAGAAACTACCAAATTTTTCAAACAAAACCGTCCTAAGTTAGAGTCGAGAATTCATAAATATTATGATTATATTTTAAAATACGGCAGCGAGGCTGGAATGATTCCAAATTCCGAGTCAAACATAGGGAAATATTACCGAACTACACAGGCGGACGCAAGCCTCTATTTAGCCATATATGGTACAAGCGAAAAGTCGGATTATTCAAGGAGCAATGAAGAGGATTCTTTTATGGCAGGTGAAATGAAAGTTGGTGAAGAAACAAATAAAGTCCAATTCATGGGTTCTGCTGTTTTTAAAGAAGGGAAAATGATTGGAAAACTTACAGGCGAAGAAACCCGAGCTACAGTACTTCTAAATGACACATTGGAGATGGGTGCCATTTTAGCAACCTATAAAGATCCTTTTGATGAACGGTATAGAATTACAGCTAAACTACTAAAAAAAGAAAAAACTGATGTGAAAATGGATTTAAAAAATCCGTTGCCTAAGATCAATGTATCTATTCCCATCTATCTTGATATATTGACACAGCACAGTATGGTTGACTATGCAAATGATAGCCAAAAAAGAGAGCGCTTAAAACAAAGCATTGAAGAAGAAATTTCTGATACTCTCGATGCATTAATAAAGAAAACTCAAGAAGAATTTAAGGGTGAACCTTTTGGCTGGGCGACACTGGCAAGAAAGCAATTTCTAACAATTAAAGAGTTTGAAAACTATGACTGGATGAAAACCTATCCAGAAATAGATGTAAACATTGAAGTAAAGGTTAATATAGGGAATTTTGGTAACCAAAGTGATGTGCCTAATCTCGAAGAAATGAGGGATTAATTTGTTAATAACTGTGTGGATAGTAATCATCCTTATTTTCATATACACAATTGGTTTTTCCCTTAAACTTTGGAAAGAGAAAAACAAATTTGGATCGATTGCCGTTATTGCTATAGCATTAATTATAATAATCCTTCCCTTCTTTTCGAGATTCAGGTAATTTCTCAGTCACCCCTAATAAATTTCTTCCTAAACAAAGAGGGTGGGACAAAACCCGAAAACAGCATTTTCCTCAAATAGGAAAATGCTGTTTTCTTGATGTAACTAAAATTGATTTCCATTGCAAGGACGCGCATCCATTGGCACGGCTCGACTCGCCCCTCCACTCCAATCAATTTATAAAGTATCAATTCCCTTAATATAGCTTCTCCCACCATTTATAGAATTTTTCACTTCTGTCCGAGCCTCTTCATTTAATCAGCTACTTAACAAACAAACTATGCTATATGCTTTATAATCTTGGGTCGACTGGATCTGCCTCCATGGCAAGGGTGCCAAGAACACATTCATGAATTCTTTCAATGGATTCCCCATTTACAAGCCTTTGAATTCCCTCTACTCCTAAAGAAAATTCCTTTAAGGCAAGCTTTTGTTTTTTGCCGATATTGCGGGTTTTTAATCTCGCAAGGTTTTCCGGCTGTAGATAGTCCATGCCATATATGATATGGAGATATTTTTGGCCTCTTACTTTTATAGCGGGTTGAATCAGCCTGCCCTTTGATTTTGAAATAAAGGTCTCCGGCTTTATGACGATTCCTTCGTGGCCGTCACTTGTAATTGTTTCCCACCATTTGATGACTGCTTCTTCACTGGCCGCATCATCAATAACCATATATTCCGTTTCAACAAAGAGGTTGTCCATCAATGCAAATTCCTTGTTCATCCCCATATGCCATGTATGCGGCTTATCAAAGAATGTTTCAGTGCTATGAGCTAGTACGTGGAAAGGCGCAATCTGGATTTGATCAATCTCATTGATATCCCAGCAGTATTTTTGGAATACTTCCTTGAAAACATGGGCATTGGCTAATTTTTCATTATATACTTTATGCCAATTTTCTAGACTTTCATTGTTCTCCGCTGCCTTTTCAATTTTTTCTTTAAGCAAGCTGCGATCTAAAATTGCGTTTTCAGCTACATGGGCATATTGACTGCTAATTAATTCTTTCGCTTTCAGATTCCAGGGCATGATTTCGGCATCCATAAGAAGAAATTCTGTATTATGTTTATGGAAATAGTTGCTTGAAGTTAAACTATCATTAATTCTTCTTAGTATTTTGTCCTCTGTTTCACTATCAAAGAATCTTCTGCCGGATCTTGTGTAGATTACGCCAAGGGTTTCCCGACCGACATATTTAAGTCCGGTCTCTTTATCTTTAAATAAATATAAGATTCCTCTACTGCCCATATGCTTCTTCTCAGCAATCATCCGTTCAATTCCCAATTTGCGATAGTACGCAATCGCCTCTTTCGGGTGTTCTAGGTAATTCTCTAAAGCAGAAGGATTTGGTGTCGGACTCATCGTTGGAGGGATATAAACCAGCTCTTCAATCGGCACTGTATAGTGAGACACCGCATCAATAGATGGAAGGGCGTACTCTTTTGGGATTTTAATAGCCCCGAGTACATCCGTCAAAACCGAATACCCATTGATAAATTTAGCGATGTTCGGTGGATTTAACCGTTTTTTCTTTAGCTCCATTAAAGGGTTATTTTTGCCGCCCGAGTAATCGTGTTTTGCTTTAACGGCCACAAATTCTTGCTCTGGATAACGGAATGCTGTCAGCTCTCCTCCAAAAACAGCTCCTTGGTCGATATTAATTGTATTATTGATAACTAGTGGCTTTGGCTTAGGATCATGCCCCCAAACAATTAAAGTGCTCGTTTTGTGATGAATTGTCCAATCCTTGCGAACCGGTCTGCCTGTTTCATCAAGCCCATCATTATCGCCATAACGACAGAAATCGCTGATGTCATAGGATTGCTTTCCAATAAATTCATCTTTTATTCCCGCATGGGTACATACCAATGTCGGCACTCCTTTTTTTGTAAGGACATAATGTGATGGAGCCTTAAGAAGGAAATTTTTCAGTTCTTGTTTTAATAAATCGGTATTTTCCTTATCTAGAACTCGCTCCAACTCTTCTTCCACAAGTTCGTCCCCGTGATTTAAGATCACATTTTTCCCATCGAGCCAACGAGCAATTTTCCAGCCATGATTGCTATCGATCATATAAGCCAGATTCTCTTCCACATGGCGCAAGAAAAATTCCATTGTTTTTAACGATTCTGGACCACGGCTCATAATATCCCCGAGTGATAAAAATCGTCTTCCTTCCGGGTGAATGTAATGATTTTGTGTATTTTTCTCGTACCCTAACTTCTCTAGAAGCTGAACCATTTCTTCATAACAGCCATGGATATCCCCAATAATATCGATTCCATCGCCTACCTCTAGATACAAGGAATTGCTTGTTTTTCTAATGACTTCAATGTCATTGATATCCGATATAATATAGGTCGCTAAATACCCTTCTTTTTTGATAAACCGCTTTTCTCTTTTAAATACTTGGTACTGCTGCTTGATTCGTTTGCTTCCCCGAGGATTTTCACGGGTTTGATCTCTATGCAGTAAAGCTTCCTGGTCTACATCCAATACAAGAGCCATGATTGGTACATGATGTTTTTTGGCAATTTCGATATACTTTTTTCGGTCATCGGGATATAAATGGGTGGCATCTACAAATGTAAGTTTATTTAATCTGCATCTCGCCTCGATTGCCGCATCCATTAAGGCAAAGGCTTCTGCGGATATTTTTTGATAGTCATCATATAAAGCCTCGGACACGTCTTTCCATCTATGTGTCCAGTCGATAAAATCAACATCTCCTACCATCACTCTATAATCATCTGAGCTTAGGACTTCGGAGGGAAGAATCTGGCCCTTCTCTATTTGTTGTTTTAGAAAGGAGGATTTCCCACTATTTGATGGACCTACAAGCAATACAATACCTGCATATGGCAGCGTAATATCCATTTTTACAACTCCTTCCTTGTGCACAAACACATTTGAGTAGGGAAACCGTGAATCTTGTCTTCCTCCCCTATCCCATCAAATGTTAGCTCATAGTCTTGATTTTCGTTCTGCATTTGACACCACTGCACAAATTCTTCTCTTGTCCACTCAAACCGGTGATCTGGATGTCGGTACCCTTCACCCATTCCATATACTTTGTTATACTCCTGGTTCGGTGTCGTGATTAGTAAAAGCTTTGGTCTGTAATCCTGCAAGATTGTCTGCATAATTTTAGGTAAACGGTACTCATCGATATGTTCAATGACTTCACAGAGAATGATTATATCCTTATTTTTTAATCGTTCATCATAGTAAAAAAGAGAACCTAGAATTTGTTTCGGCATGATGAAATCCGGTTTTGGTTCTACTTTTTCAAAACGTCTAAGCGCTTTAAGGCTGGCAGATTGAGATGGTTCGACCGCTAATATTTCCTTCACTCCACTTATAAAACCTAATCTCTCGGCTAGCTTTCCTTCACCCGAACCAAGGTCTACAATGCTTTCTTTGTAATTGAATTGATTAATTTTTTCGATTATTTTATCGTAACGCAGTTCATTTAATCTAATTTTCGGTTCTGTTTTTATAGCCTGTGGTTCTTGAGGTTCAATCTGGCTATAGAGCTCTTCAAATCGCAGTGCTTGCCTGAATATGAACTCTCTTTTGGGATGGTGATCCAGCCAGCCCTCGCCGTATCGTTCAATCTTCTCGACTTCTTTTTCGTCGATATAATAATGTTTATAGTTATCTAATACCGGGATTAATACAAATAATTGCCGAAGCCCCATCTGAAGAGTAGTCGAGCCCTTCAGGGTAATATATCTTGCAGTACTTTCTGTTTTAAAATCCATCTTATAATCCATTTCGCCATAAGTAATTTCAACTTTGAAGCCTAATGGCTGGAATAAATCGAGCATCTCCTGATCAGATAATTGAGAAGCTACAGGCCCAAAGGAAAACGCCAAATTGAAAGAATGATTCACCCAAGGCTCATATTCTTCTTTCGGCTTTCCATTAAGTGCCGTCCCAAGAGCTGTTCTTAAAAGTGTACAGAAGATACTGCTCGCTGCAAATTCACGGTCATTTATATAGGAAGTAATATCATAGACTTTTGAATTATTCCTTGAGAGCTCAATGGAATCAGGTGTCACAAAAAATGTAACTTCCACTTCATTTTCAGTAAATTGGCTGAAAAATCCTCTGACTAAATGGCCGTTTACGCTTCTTTCATAAAGATTGGATGGATTTTTTGCCAATAAATAAGAAAGCATTTGCACATCTTGTCCTATTCCCCGTATGGTCAACTGCATCCATAACACCTACTTTCTAAATATAAACATTCCAGTTTTATACAATATAACATAAGTGAACAATGGAGTTCTAATCTGTAGCGGCTAAGGATTATTTTGAAAGTCTTAAGCAGAATCCGGTTCTACTATTTTTTTGAAAGTAGAAGTAAGTCTTTTGATAATGTATATTAAAGTAAACGCCAAAGTGTGGCAGATTAATTTTATGAGAGGTGTTCCTGGATGATTAAAAGCAACCCAAAAGTTGAGGAATTTTTAAATAGACCTTCACAGTGGAAGGAAGCATATGAAAAATTAAGAAGCATCATTCTTGACTGTGGTGATGAGCTTACCGAGGAATTTAAGTGGATGCATCCATGCTACACATTTGAAAAGAAAAATATCGTGTTGATCCACGGATTTAAAGAATATTGTGCCCTTCTTTTCCACAAAGGGGCTTTATTAAAGGATCCCCATGGCATTCTAATCCAACAAACAGAAAATGTACAAGCAGCACGCCAAATTCGGTTCACCCATCTAGAGCAAATAATTGAATCGGAAGAGACGATAAAAGAATATATTCATCAAGCAATTGAAGTTGAAAAATCCGGCCTGGAAATCGAATTCAAAAAGACAACAGAATTCCCGATGGCGGAAGAATTTGAAAAAAAATTAGAGGAAATGCCTGAGTTAAAAACGGCATTTGAAGATTTAACACCAGGTCGCCAAAGAGCCTACCTGCTGCATTTCTCTACACCGAAGCAATCGAAAACTCGGGAGTCCAGAATCGAAAAATGTATACCTCAAATACTTGCAGGCAAGGGGTTGAATGATAAGTAGATTTCAAAAATTTACATTAAATGGTATAATCGAATAAAAATCTAAAGAGGTACAACTATGGGAGACTATGCGATCGAACGTTTCTTCATTGGTTTTATTTTATATGTATTATTGATAGGCTTGATCGTGATCACAAAGAAGAAAATGATTATTGGAATTACGATAGCAGTATTAATAGGATATGGTGTTTTCTTTGTAATACGGGGCAATCATCTAGAAAAACACTACGCAGAATCAATTGAAATTGTCAATGAACATCTCAAAAAACGTTATCCCGGTGAACAATGGATCGTAGTTGATCAATTGGAAGAAGGGAGAAAGCGACGTGCCGACAAAGTCGAAATCACCTTCGCCAATGAACCCAATATCATCTATGCCTATAAAGTAGAAAACACCGGCAAAGTTGTCCAATGGGAAATCTCTTTTGGCACTAAATCGAATAGTTTAAAAGATTTATTGCATCAGGAAATTTAATCGCTCAATAGCAAGCCGCAGCATAATAAAAAGAAGGGTTTCAAGCAAATAAATGTCTTGGAAACCCTTTTCTAATTAAAGATTCAGCCTTTGTTTTATGGCTTCGATAATATCTGGAATACCAACCTTTTCTGTATCGATATATTCTCCAAAGTTATATTCTTCATAGGCTGCCAAACATTTGTCAGTTTGCAAAAAGCACCAATTGCCTTCTGCCTCGCCTCGTTTCCTTAGCCTTTCATAAATTGTTTCCTTACTTGCGGTTAAACAAAAGTGATAGGTTAGGTCATCTATACTTTTAAACCCCTCACGTACATATTGTAAGTACTCGGATTTTCGGATGGTCATGGGTACAATAAGATCAATTTTATATTTATTTATGATGCTTTTTGCCACATCTACCGTTAAATCCTTCCATAAGTGCAAATCTTGAAAGTCACCTGTCTTTGCTTCCTGTCTTTTGATTTCTTCTGGAATAACAGATCTTAACATATAACCAATTTCTTCAGGATCATAAATCATACTATTTTTCAGCTCTTTTTGAAGCTCATTCGCAATGGTTGTTTTCCCCACACCAAAGGCTCCATTTATCATTATTATCATGACAATTCTCCCTTAAGTATATTTACTTTAATATTACCAAAAAATAGAAAAGAGTGAACTGTAAAAGTCCACCCTTTCCTATTCATAAATACATAAATTTTAAATGGCAAAAAATCTGGACGACAGACGCATTAACAAAGAAAAACCCTTGCCGCAGCAAGGGTTTCTCGCTATTTATCCGATTGAACCTTCCATCTC
>Ga0180215_1004503_pt1 | contig 12348 bp, 11 predicted proteins | sample eDN3rd37CBELigBY_FD_128871 | JGI IMG/M metagenome (GOLD analysis project Ga0180215, IMG submission 128871) | Enriched backyard soil microbial communities from Emeryville, California, USA - eDNA 3rd pass 37_C BE-Lig BY (version 2) (version 2) | ecosystem: Environmental > Terrestrial > Soil >...
CAACCTCCGTGTCTCGTTGCGCTCACCTGTCGCTATCTGGTTAGCATCGACGGCGGTGCTGACAGCCTTCCTGCTGGCGATGACGTTGCCGGATCTCGGTCGCTACCCACGCGTACATGGCGATGACATCTGGGTCATGTCGGCCTCGTACAAACTGGCGACGAGCGGCGTGTTCGGCTCCGACATGTATCGCGGCTTCTACGACGCGGACGAGCACTACGTCATCGTTCTACCGGTTTATCCCTTCCTTCAGGGGTTGAGTTTCACGCTGGCTGGTGCGGGAATCGCGCAGGCGCGGTTGGTGACACTCATCAGCGCGGTCGTCGTGCTCTGGGCAACGACCTGGCTGGCCCTGCGCTGGTATGGGCCGCTTGCGGCTGTCGTGGCGGGGTTGCTGCTCGTATTGCTGCGGGTCAATCTGGTCGATCTCTGGCCGGGGACACCGCTCCTGTCGGTCGGAAGGTCCGGCAGGTACGACACCACTGCTGTCGCGTTCGTCTGGCTCACGGTCGTCTGTCTCGATCTGACCATTGCCGATCGAGGCCGGAAACCGTCCCGCGCGTACCTGACTGGCGCCTTCGCTGGTCTGGCGGCACTGACGCAGTTCTTCGGTGCCTTCGCGATCCTGATTGCACCCGCACTGTTGCTCTGGCGTGGTCGTCCACTCGTGTCGAAGACGATGCTGCTTCGTCTTGGAGTTGGCTGTTCAGCCTTTTTACTGTCATACGCCGTTTATGTCGCGCTGCACTGGTCCGACTTCCGAGGGCAATCAACGTTGATCGCGAGTCGGACCGGATTCCACCGGCCGCTGTTCTACATCAATAACCTTCGCGATGAGCCAGCGCGCTACCAGCACCTGGTCGACGCCGACCGGATTGCCGGCAACGGTGTGGCGACGTGGTTGGTTGTCGTGGCGATCCTGCCGGTCCTCTGCTGGTTGGCGTGGCGTGCGCGTCGTCCTGCCCAGACGGGAGACCGGCTGTTGCTTACGTCGTTGCTGGTCATCGCGCTTGCCCTTGCGCTGGTGGACAGCACCAACGTGCCGATCTATACGATCCCGCTGTGGCCCGGCGTCTGCATCGCCCTCGCGGCCGCGATGGTGGCGGGAGCGTCGTGGATGCGTGCGCAATTCAACGCCAGTCGGTCCGCATATCACCGCCCGGCCATCGCGATCAGTGGCGCGTTTGCCATTGCGCTGGCAGGCGTTGTCGCCCTCGACAGTATCCAGATGTATCGCGATGACCGTGCGGTGGCGCGGAGTGTGTCTTCGTACGAAGCCGTTGCGGAGCAGATTGACGCGGTCATTCCCGAGCAGGCGGGCGTCGTCGGGCACCAGCGCTGGTGGTGGGGACTGCACGAGCGGGACTATCTGGCACTCAACGCGCTGACGCTGGAATGGGAGCGTCAGGAGAACCGGGCAAGGTCGTTCAGCGACCTCTTCGACGCGACCGGTGCGACGGCACTGGTCATCGACGACAACGCTCGGAGCGAGATGGGCCGTTACCCTGAAGATCTCCGTCGCCAGATCGAGAGCTTCATCACGGACGCGACCATCCAGGCAGCCGTCATCTCCGAACCTACCTATGGCCGGTTTGAGATCTATTTACGTCAGGGAAGATGATCCGAATGATGAGCAGCCGGAGAGGTCGCGCGCCCCGTCCGGCTGTGGAAGGTCATCGTAGAGGTGTCCCAGGGGGAGTGTGAAGATCGCGAGGTAGTGCGCGAGGATTCAAGTAGCAACGTCTTAGCAGGATCTTTGCCACGGCTTTCGTTCGTGTCCCTAATCACTTGCGGAGAAGACCGCCCACGGCACGCCGCAGCCACCATCGGCGAACGTCGCCAGTTCTCCCGAGCGGACAAACCAGCGCCAGTCACCATCCACCGTCACCCACTGGAACGGTCGGGTCACGACCCCGTCCGTGCCGCTCTCTTCCTGATAGGCTTCATTCGCCTGGAACGTCGCGTCGATGACCCACGCATCGACGGTTCCAATCGCCTCCTGCGTCCACTCACGCTGGTCGGGATCATCGACCTCGAACGACTCCCAGTTGACCGGGTATCGCTCGCCGCAGTCGATCAGGTGCTCGCGGGTGATGACCTCCTGCTGGCTCGGATGCAGCGTATCCCAGGCATCCGCGTACTGGTCGCTCTCCACCTGCGTCAGCAATTGCTGCATCGCATCGCGGACGGCCGTTTCCTCCTCCGACGGGCCATCGTCACCACCACATGCAACCAGCCCCACCGCGAAAACCAGCACCAGTATCCAGCGCAACGAACGCTCCCAACTCAAACCGACCCACAAACCGGGCGCAAGCGTAACAACTGCGCTACCCGCCTGATGATGACGCTCACTCTCGACACGAATCGGCAAGCGACGTAGAGTGTCGCCAGGAGCGGACTGGTATGAAAGACTCGGAGGACGGGCCCATGGCCGACGGAACCCAGCGACTGCCTGATACGGATCATCTGGATGCCGTCGTCGTTGGCGCGGGCGTCGCGGGTCTCTACATGCTATACCGCCTGCGCGCACTCGGACTCTCGACACGGGTCTTCGAGGCGGGCGACAACGTCGGCGGTACCTGGTACTGGAACCGCTACCCGGGCGCGCGCTGCGACATCGAGAGTATCGACTACTCCTACTCGTTCTCCGACGATCTCCAGCAGGAGTGGGACTGGTCCGAACGCTACGCGACCCAGCCGGAAATCCTGCGGTACGTCAATCACGTCGCCGACCGATTCGATCTGCGCCGGGACATCCGCTTCGAGACACGCGTCACCGCTACCCACTTCGACGAGCGCAACAACCACTGGTCGATCGAGACCGACCGCGGCGACCACGTGACGGCCAGTTTCTGCATCATGGCGACCGGTTGCCTGTCGTCGTCACAGGTACCGGCCATCCCCGGTCTCGACCGCTTCCAGGGGCGCTGGTATCACACTGGCCAGTGGCCGCACGAGGGAGTTGACTTCACCGGCCAGCGTGTCGGAGTGATCGGCACTGGTTCGTCCGGCATCCAGTCGATCCCGGTCATCGCGAGCCATGCAGCGCATGTCTACGTCTTCCAGCGCACACCGAACTTCAGCGTTCCGGCCCACAACGCCCCGCTCGACCCTGAGTACGTCCGACAGATCAAAGCCAATTACGCCGAGCGCCGCCGGAAGGCACGTGAATCGCGCTCGGGGTTCCTCGTTCCGCTCAATAAGAACACCGAGACTCCCGCCCTCGACGTCTCACCCGAGGTCCGCCGCGAGGAGTACGAGGCCCGCTGGGCGCGGGGTGGGTTCGGACTGATGGCGTCGTTCTCCGACCTGTACTCGAACAAGGCCGCTAACGACACCGCCGCCGCCTTCGTCCACGAGAAAATTCGCAAGATCGTCCACGACCCCGCAGTGGCCGAGAAACTGTTGCCGCGCGACCATCCGGTCGGCACGAAGCGGCTCTGCGTCGACAGCGGCTACTATGCGACCTACAACCGCGACAACGTCACGCTGGTCGATATCCGCTCGGCCCCGATCGAGGAAATCACGCCGGACGGCCTGCGCACTCGCGACAGCGCTTACACGCTCGATAGCATCGTCTTCGCGACCGGCTTCGACGCGATGACCGGAGCGCTCAACCGCATCGACATTCGTGGCCGCGGAGGTGAGGCGTTACGCGAGAAGTGGGTCGCCGGACCACGTACCTACCTCGGCATTGCCAGTGCCGGGTTCCCCAACCTGTTCCTGATCACTGGTCCCGGTAGCCCCTCGGTCCTCAGCAACATGATGACGTCGATCGAACAGCACGTCGAGTGGACAACCGAGTGCATCGACTACCTGCGCGAGCGCCGGATCGACACGATTGAGCCGACGCTGGAGGCCGAGGACGACTGGGTAGACCACGTCAACGATCTAGCCCAGGAGACGCTCTACCCGACCGCCGGCTCCTGGTACATGGGCGCCAACATCCCCGGCAAACCGCGCATCTTCATGCCCTACGTCGGTGGCGTCGGCACCTACCGCAAACGCTGCGCGGAGATCGCCGCCAACGGCTACGAGGGGTTCGTACTCACGACGATGTCCGAACGGGAACTGCCCGCCAGCGAATCGACGATGGCAGCGCCATCCCCCCTGTCGTCCTGAGCCGCAGCGAAGGACCGCTTCTGCCCAGGGAACAGGTGACAGGGAGCAGGAGTTGGCCCACGGCGGTTCTCGCTCCTGTTCCCTCTTCCCTATCCCCTGTTCCCTAGACAGAAGCGGTCCTTCGTTGCCGGGTGCCCTCTGGGCGTTGGACGACAGGGCGCATCGATCGAGCGAATGACGACGAACGGAAGACACGTGGGTGATTCTCGGAGAGTTACACCGAAACCGGCCCACCTTGGTCCACAGTACGGTGCTCAGTTCAGCGACGACAGCATTGTCCGTGCCTATCGCCATCGTCCACCCTACCCTGACGAACTCTTCGTTGACCTCGCTCGTCTCACGATGGCTGCCTGCCGTCACGAGGGTAATCAGGCGACAATTCTCGACGCGGGGTGTGGAAGTGGCGATCTGACGATCGGGATGCTTGAGCACATTCCGAACATCGAGCGGGTAGATGCTGTTGATATCTCAGGGGGAATGGTCGACGAAGGACGACGGCGGCCAGGAGGAGATGATCCACGGCTCAACTGGCAGGTTGCTCCGGTCGAGACCGCGCGGCTCAATCCACCCTATGCATTGATAACAGCGGGCGAGAGTTTGCACTGGATGGACTGGCCGGTCGTGATGCCTCGTTTTCGCGATGCGCTGTTGCCAGGCGGAGTCCTCGCAATCGCGGGGCGGCGAGAGCAGCGGTCAGCTTGGACCGACGAGCTGCTGAGGATCATCCAGCGCTACTCAACCAACCGCGACTTCCATCCATATAGCCTGATCGACGAGTTGACATCGAGGCGACTCTTCAACCGGCTTGGATCTTTCGCTACGTCGCCTGTGATCCACACCCAGCCGGTCGCTGACTACATCGAGTCGTGGCACTCGCGAAATGGCCTCTCGCGGGACCGGATGGGTCATGCGGCAGCCGAAGCGTTCGACAACGAAGTGCGTGAACTGCTCGACAGCCACGGAGTTCGCGATGCAGTGACGTTCCAGAACGTCGGCACGTTGACCTGGGGGTTACCGGACGGCTAACCCAGCCATCTGGAGAATTGTTCCCAGCACGCTCTCATCCAGTGCTGTCACCGGCTCGACCGTAACAAACTGCTCGGGTCGTCCAAGCCGGTCGACGACGATCGGCGTTGCTCCGGCCGCCTCTGCCGCACGCAGGCCCGGAACTGCGTCCTCGATCACGACGCAGTCGCTGGCCTCGACGCCCAACGCCTCAGCACCCATCAGGTACGGGCGCGGATCGGGCTTGCCGGTGATCGACTCGTCGGAGGTGATGCTGACCGCGAAGACGTCATTGAGGTCGAAGCGGTCGAGGACGAGGTTAGCTTCGTCGCGTCGCGCGCCGGTCACCAGCGCCAGGGGGATGCCGTGACGGTGGAGTTCCCGGGCCAACCACTGGCCATCCTCGAACGGTGTCACCAGTTCGGCGAATCGTCGCTCGAACCGGGCCAGTTTGTCGGCCATGACGGCCTCGATATCACCGGTCAGTTGATGTCGCAGAAACCATTCAGCGAGGCCGTCGCGGTCGGGCCTCCCGAAGAAGATCACCTCCCACTGCTCGATGTCGGGGGCTGGCAGCCCGAAGTGCTCCAGAGACTCCAGCGAGACTGCGAGATGCGCCGGTTCCGAGTCGACCAGCACGCCATCCATATCGAACAAGACTGCCTTGATCATCGCTTTATGACTACTCCACGTCCCGCATCGCCAAATTTCGGACAAAACGAAAGCCGGCCACAGTGGGCCGGCTTCCTGGTGTTTCGGGCATTCACCCCGAAGGGGACAGACTAGCTGGCCGCCTCCGAGGCGATGCCCGTTGTACCATGACTACTCATGATTTGGCATCACCTCCTTCGCCCTGCTCGGTAGCTTCACTATGGGCGGACCCGTGAACTGCTTCACGGGACAGGTCAACGCGAAAAGCATACCAGTGGGTGAGGGGGCTGTCAACGAGCGGTTTATTAGTCATTAGCTATCAGCCATTAGCCCTTAGCCTGTTTGCTCGTATCGGACGGGTTAGCCCTGTTGATACCGTCAAAAAGGCTAACAGCTAATGGCTAATGGCTGATAGCTAATGACTACTCCCTCAGCTTCAGCTCCTGGCCGATCCAGATGTCGTTGGGGTCGGAGAGGCCGTTGAGGGCGATCAGAGCGTCGAGTTCGATGTTAAAGCGAACCGCAATGCCGTAGAGCGTGTCGTTCTCCTGGACGACGTAGACCGCGGGTGTCTCGTCCGGAATCGTTGGCGTCTGACCGGCGGTCGTTGTTGCGCCAGCGACGAATGGCGTTGGCGTCACGATCTTGAGTGGGGTTGCGCCGGTTGGCGTCGCCGGCGCAGCCGCGGCCTCGGTTGTTGGCGTAGCCGGATTGTCCTCGCCACGCAGGTCCGGGACCGAACAGGCTCCAGTCAGCAGCGCCGCACTCAACGCAACGCCGAGGAGCGTTTTACGAAACAACCGCAACATCATCTGCCCACCGATATGCACCCGGCCGGCGGTTCGCCAGCGACGGGAGTTCGCGCCGAATCTGCGCCAGGACGTCCAGATCGCATTCCGCCAGACAGACGCCTGGGCCGTCGCCCGCCGTCGCGAGGACGACGCCCCATGGATCGACCACCATCGAGCGCCCGTGCGACTTCCAGCCACCAGGGTGATTCCCGCAGGCGTTCGCCGCCAGGACGAAGACCTGATTCTCGATCGCCCGTGCCCGTAGGAGAACTTCCCAGTGGTCCTTGCCGGTGTGGTAGTGGAACGCGGCCGGGACAGTGATGATCTCGGCGCCTTTGAGCGCGAGCAGCCGGTAGAGTTCCGGGAACCGCAGGTCATAGCAGATCGTCAGGCCGAGTTTGACGCCGTCCATGTCGACGACGACGACCTCGTCGCCGGGCGCGACAGTCGCTGACTCCTGCGAGAGGACATCGTCGCCAATCGATACATCGAACAGGTGGATCTTGCGATACTGTCCGGCCAGGTTCCCGTCCGGGTCCAGCACGACGGTCGTGTTGTAGACACGCGGCTCACCCTCGGCGATCTCAAGGACCGACCCGCCATGCAGCCAGATCCGATGCTTACGGGCCACCTCGGCCAACCGCTCGGTCGTCGGGCCGGGAATCGACTCGCCGGCGTCATGCGTGCCTTCACTGTCACCCATGTAGGTCCATGTTTCGGGCAACGACACCAGCGTCGCGCCCATGCCGGCCGCACGCTCGATCAGCCCGATCGCCGTCTCAATGTTCTGCTGCTTATCGGCCCCCGCCGACATCTGAACTGCCGCGACCCGCACACGCTCTGCCACGTCGCACCCCTTCCCTGACCATCGACCACGGTGTCAGTCGATGATACCGGATTGGGGGTGTTGGGACGCGGGACGTGGGACGTGGGACGTGGGACGCGATGTGGCAAGCCTCCGCGTCCCGCGTCCCGCGTCCCGAGCGCCTACATATTCCCCAGCACGCTACAGACTGCCTCAACCCCCGAGGCGTCGGTGGCAGGCTTGTCATCGACTTCGGTGATGACGCCCTGCTCGTCGATGTAGTAGGTCACGCGACGGTGATTGCCGCGTTCGGGGTTGTAGACGCCGTAGGCCTGCCCGACCGCGCCCTTTGGGTGGAAATCGGCCAGCAGCGGGATCTTGAGGTCGCGGGCTTCGCGCCAGGCTTTGTGGCTCCAGACCGAGTCGACCGAGATGCCGAACACCTTGGCACCCGTCGTTTCGACCTGGTCCCAGCCAGCCGAGAAAGCGTCCATCTGGTTCTGGCAGCCCGGGCTCCAGTCGAGCGGGTAGAACGCCAGCACGACCTTACTGCCGCGCAGGTCAGAGAGGGTCACATCTTCGCCATCGCCGGACTTGAGCGTGAAGTCCGGCGCCTGTGTGCCGGGTGTGAGTAGTTCCGTCATCTGGACTATCCTTTCGATAGCGCTGGGCCAGCAGCGATCGGCTGACAGCCTTCAGCGTCGTAACCTGAATAGGTTGCGTGACTCGATTCATCCGGTCAACGTCTGAAACGCCAGGAACGCCAATGGATTCCTCCCCCAACGACCCGCAACGACCATACCGCGTGGCACTGACGAGCGTTGAGACCTCGGTGGACCCAGCGCTGACCCGCGCGTTCGACCTGCTCGGCGAGACACTATCGCTAGCCCAACGGGCGACTGGACTTGTCACGATCAAGCCCAATCTGACCGCGCCGCGTGCCTCTGGCAGCGGCGTCGTGAGCGACGTGGCGGTCGTCGCGGCCTTCGTTCGACTGCTGCGCGAGCGGGCACCGTCGGTCGAGCGAATCGTCGTTGCCGATGGTCCGGGTATGGTGGACACGTTCCGCTGCTTTGAAGTAGCGGGCTACAACAGCCTGCGCGATCTGGGCGTCGAGTTGATCGACTTGAACGCTGCCCCCACCCGGCCAACCTCCGTCCCGGGTTCGCTGCGCTACTCGGTGCTGGAGATTCCGGAAGTCGTCCTAGACGCGGACCTGTTCGTCAGCATCACGCCGCCGAAGACGCATACCGACGGCCTCTATACGCTCCACGCCAAGAACATGTACGGCGTTCCGCCCACCCGATTCTATGGCCGACCGCGCCGCGCGTTCCACCGCGCCGGTGTTCCAGAGGTCGTCCACGATATCTGCCGCGCCCGGCCAATCGACCTTGCCATCACCGATGCAACGGTTGGGACCCAACTCGGCGACCCGATCGACGGCGAGCCAGTGATACTGGGTGCGTTGGCGGTTGGCTGGAATACGCAGGCCGTCGATATCGTCTCCTGCGGGCTGATGGGCGTCGATCCACGCCGCTCTGCCTACCTGCAATACCTGCGGGCAGCCGGCTACGGCCCAATTGACCTCGATGAGATCGACATCATCGGTGATTCGCTCATCGACCTGTCGAAGCGGTTCGCGATCCCACGCCCCGATGACCGTCGCCCGCAGGCCTCGTCAGCGCATTAACGACGGGACTCGGGAATCGGGATTCGGGGGAGTTGAACGCCAGTGAACCCCACCAGGGAACGAGGACGTTAATATCCCCCCGAATCCCGATTCCCGAGTCCTGAGTCCCGCCGATCCCAATACGGCGTGCAACCGAAGTACGCGCAGACGACCTGTTCCTCACGCCGCGAGAACGGTGCGGCCGCGACGTAGGCTGGCGCTTCCTGGAGGACCTCGCGGGTTACCCGAACCTCAGCCGGATCGCCATCGAGCGAGATGTGCTCGACTGGAACGGCTGCCATCCGCCGGCCGATCCCGAGCACGCCGCCGAAACTGACGACAACATAGCGGACGTCCTCGCGGCTAGCAGCGGTGTCCTCGCTCCCAATCTCCGCGATCAGGTTCTCGATCCGGCCACAATCGCTGCCGTCGCGATCGACGATGCGGCAGCCCTTCAGCGACCTTGCCCACTCGACACCATGCTTGCCGTCGATCAGCGTCTGCAGCGGGGCGACCGCGTCAGTCACGACGACGTCGCTGGCCTGGTAGACCTCCGGTGGTGAAACGAGTAACTCGGTCGCAGCCTCGATCACGTCTTCAGCGGTGATCGCTGCGCCAATGTGGACAGCGTTGTCGTTTGCCATCAGGTTACGAGCCATCGCCCGCGTTGATGGGTCGGAAGACGACACCCCGACCATCATCGCCCCCGCCTGCAGGCGGCTTTCGATGTAGGTGATCTCGTCTTCGCCGAAACCGAAGTCACTGAGGATTGTCGCCAGTGCCGAGTCGAGCGCGTCCGGCGCGTCGAGCGTCACAGCCGCCAGCGCTGCGCCGACCGGCCCCGCCACCAGGAATGTGCCTCGCTCGCGAACGATGATCGATGCCAGCCCGAGCAACCAGTTGCTGTGCCCGTTCAGGTCGGCTTCTTCGACAGCCTTGGCGACGACCGTACGACGCTCGGTGGGGCCTCCGGCGTCCGCCTTCCGATCGCGAACGATCAGCGAGACGGCCTCCCGGGGGCAACCCTCTTTGCGGAGCGTCGAGAGGGCATGTCGCGCGTCGATCTGGTCCTCGAAGAGCCCGACAACGGTCGCAAATTCGCGTTGCTGTTCATTCGGAAGTTCAACTGGCTGGTCGTGATCGTCGATGTTGAGCGTCATCGTTTCTCTCCTGATAGGTGGTTAGCGAGGTGGACAATGCGGATCATGCTTCACCGCGACTGCGGAATCTGAAGCGGCGGGGTCGGGTGTTCTGCTCGTCGGTGAAATGGGCAGGCTCTTCCTCAGCGGTCACCGCTCCGGCACCGGCAGATGCGAACCCAGGGTTGACGACATCAACATCATCAATCCGCTGGGCGATCAGGTGGGCGACCAGCACCTGAACGGCTGCTGCCACCGGGATCGCGAGTACCGCGCCAAGGGCTCCCATCAGCGCGCCACCGATGATGACCGCCAGCACAACCGCCAGCGGTGAGAGTCCGACTGCGTTCTTCATCACCCTCGGCACCAGCACAGCACCTTCGAGTTGCTGGATCAGGAAGACGATCACGACCACTGCGACAGCCTTCTCCCACGAATCGGTCAGCGCAATGATGAAGGCCGCCGCACCACCGAGGAATGGCCCGATGAACGGGATCAGTTCGGTGACACCTGCGAAGATGGCCAGTGCCAGCCAGAATTGCAGGCCCAGGAAGTAGTAGGCGACACCTGATGCGAAGCCGATCGAGAGGCAGAGGATCGCCTGCCCCCGCGTCCAGCCACCGAGCTTGTCCTCGATCTCATCCCAGATCGCGTGCGCTTCGTCGCGTTTATCGAGCGAGACGAGCCCGAGAACCAGCCGTTTGATAATCGCCTTTTCGGTCATCCAGTAGAAGGCGACGATCAGCACCGAGAAGACGGTGAACAACCCGCCGACGACGGTCGTCACGAACCGGATCGCCGTCGATTCCTCGACTGGCGGTTCGGAGGTGTAGTCCTCGTAGGCGCGTTCGGCGCGGTTGATGAAGCGGACGCCGGTTGTCTGGATGAAGTCGCTATCGCTTGCCCGAGCCTGCTCCTCCAGGTTGTCGAGGATGTTCGGGATGTCGTTGTTCAGGTCGATCGCCTGCTGGACCAGCGGCGGGATAACCAGGTAGCTGAGACCGCCGAACGACAGGAACAGCGCAAGGTAGACTGCCAGAATCGACTGTCCGCGAGAGAGCCCTATCCGACGCAACCGCTGGACAAGTGGTTCGATCGCTGCCGCCAGAATGATCCCGAGAATCAGGATGACGATCACTGACCGGATCTGAAACAGCAGCCACGCTAGACCGACCACGAACAATACTGCTGCGGTGTATGCCATGACGCGGGTTGGAGACAGCGATGTATTCAACGTCGGTTCACCCTGGTCTATAAGCGACAGGTATCGATGCGCGTTCGTGCCACGTCCCAGATGCAAGCCTCGTGCCAGATGCTGGCAGGCGTCCTGCAACGTCACTTCAGACCGTCTCAGCGGCGGAATCAGCGGCACCCTACACCGGAAAGGACCACCACCTCATGCACGCGCACATCAATATCTGGCAGACGAACGAGGCCGGCCAGTCGTCCAGCGACCGGACCTCTCGCGAAGTGGCTGAACGGCTCCGCGAGCAACCCGGTTTCCATGCCTACACACTGGTCCGTACCGGAGATAGCGAAGTCGTCGCGATTACGATGTTCGAGACACCCGCCCAACTCCACAGCGCCCTCGAAGCGATCAGTGACCTGACCCAGAGCAACATCCAGCACCTCTCCTCCGGCAAGCCAGAGTCGCGCGCCGGGGATGTGATTTTTCACGAGATGGTAGGTGGCTCGTAACGCGGGACGTGGGACGCGGGACGCGGGATTCGGGACGTGGGACACGGGACGCGATGATCTGGTAGGGGCCGGTCCTGTACCGGCCCCATTCGCATCAAGTTAAGCGACGCCGGTCAGTGAGCACGGCTCCTGCGGGACGGTTGGTGTCCGACGCCGACCGATCGCAACAAGGAGCCGTGGATGTCCAGTATAGCCAGCCTCGCCCCGCCACTGCGGCGGATCCTGATCGATGTCGCTGACCAGGCCGCCCGTGAGCACGGCTGCGTCCAACGCGTGCGCCGCGTGAGTGGCGCGACCTTGATTCAGACACTCGTACTGGGCGTGCTCGCCGATCCGGACCCCTCCTTGAGCAGTCTGTGCCAGCAGGCTGCGGCCCGTGGCGTCACGATCAGCCCACAGGGGTTGGCGCAGCGGTTCACCCCGGCCCTGGCGGCGGCCCTCCAGCAGGTCCTGGCCACCATCGTCCAG
>Ga0180215_1004504_pt1 | contig 12346 bp, 12 predicted proteins | sample eDN3rd37CBELigBY_FD_128871 | JGI IMG/M metagenome (GOLD analysis project Ga0180215, IMG submission 128871) | Enriched backyard soil microbial communities from Emeryville, California, USA - eDNA 3rd pass 37_C BE-Lig BY (version 2) (version 2) | ecosystem: Environmental > Terrestrial > Soil >...
CTCTCGTCCGCTTTAGAGCTTCACACCGACCGCACGTGGAAGCCTGTCAAGACGGGTTACGCGGTAGCATTCACAGGCGCAGCCCTGAAGACTCTCGCGGTCGAGAATCTCGATCAGACCGCGGCTATACCTGATCAGGCCCCTGCGCTGCATCGCTTGCGCAAGAAGCGTGACGGTGGTGCGCCTGACGCCCAGCATCTGCGCCAGAAATTCCTGCGTCAGCGGCACGCTGCTGCTTTGGATGCGGTCGCTGGTTTGCAACAGCCAGCGGCACAGTCGTGACGAAGCGTCATGGACAACGTTGCAGGCGGCAACCTGTTGCGCTTCGGCCCACAACAGCTCGGTATAGCCCCCGACCAGCGCGTGGATCGCCAAGTTGTTGCCGGCAACCTGCTCGAAGCGGTCGCCGCGGATCACTGAAAAGCGACCTCCGATCTGCACAGCAGCCCGCGTGAATGAAAAGCGCGGGCCGAGCGCGCGGTGCAGCCCGAGTGCACCTTCCCATCCGATCGTTGCGGTTTCGATCGAGGTGCCGTCTTCGGTGATAACCAGGAGCGAAATCAGCCCGGATTGCGGAAAATAGACCCGATCCATTGGGGCGCCTGGCTCGAAGATCACCGTTCCGTGCTGCAACGAGACCTGTCGCAAATCTCGTTCGAGCGATCCGAGAGCTTCGGCCGAAAGCGCGGCAAGCAGCCGATTGTCCCGATGGCCCTGCGAGAGGGTATTGCACACGACATGCTCCTGGCTGGCCGGCAGACCGACAATGCTCGCGTCGAGTGTGCTGATTAAGCGCCGCTCCACATGCGAGAGCCGCAGGTCCGAACGGGTCTAACTTCCCAGGATTGAAATTGCCGCGGGCGGTTTGCGCGGCCTCGTCGATTAAAGCATGAGCTTCAGATTGGTTCCGATCCATCAAGGCGATGCCTGCGTCTCGTTTCGTCAGCGATCACTACACGTCGAAGCAGCGTCACCATCGCCGTCGCTCTGGCAACGCACGCGTCACCGCGCAAAAATTGACGACCTCTCAGTTGCCTCAGCCATCTCGCGAATCCGGCCGATTGCCAGGTTGGCAAGCCGGAGCTTGTTGGTTTCTCCGCACGCGGCAAGATCCAACAAGATGGAGGCAAGCATTTCTTTCAAGCGGTCGTCATTCAAACTAAGCGGAATGGACCAATCATGGAGATACGCGAGCGCCATATCGTAGGCGTCGCCGACACTGCTCACCAATTTATCATCCAGCACTTCTTTGCAACGCAACATACGCCAACTCCTCTGAGACAATTGCCTCGGGAAGATCAATCTAGAGCGGGCAAAATAATCCTGTCTGTTCGATACCGAACAATGATCGCGCAAACCGCAAAGGCGCAGTCACTTTCACGACCAACGCGTCGTTTGGCGTACAGACCGCTGCGAAGCGCGGGCGATCAGGCCTCATGATCGAAGACGTCTATTTTTCCGCTTATTGTTCGGCTGTGTCCGACCTTGCTCAACTGCGACCTCACCCGCGAAGAATCGGCGAGGCTGTCGGAGATGCTTCGGGACTGAAGATGCTTTCGGGAAAAGCTTTTCGCCTTACCCGCAAGGGGCCTGGTCGGCGTCGTCTCCCAGCAAAATTAGATCAGGCGGTCGGCCAGATGGCTGGGCGCCTGAACACGGAAACGATCCCTGCCCCGCCGACGCCTTACGTTTGCGCCACCCGTCAGCCGACCACCGCCGGCAGCGAAACGAAGCCCCGGAAGCGCGCGCGCGGCGAGCGGATGGGTTCACCGTCCAGCCGGTATTCCGGAAAGCGCGCGAGAAAGCGGTCCAGCGCGATACGGCCTTCGAGCCGGGCAACATTCATTCCGGCGCAGACGTGAATGCCGCTGGCGAAGGCCAGATGCCGGTTGGGCGTGCGGGCGACATCGAAGCGGTCGGGATCGGGAAAATATTTGGGATCGCGGTTGGCGGCGGCGATCGCGATGGTGATCAGATCGCCCTCCCTCATCGGCACCCCACCAAGCACCGTGTCGGCGACGACGCGGCGGTTGCCGAGCTGGTTGGAGCTTTCAAAGCGCAGCACTTCTTCCACCGCCGTCTTCATCAATGAGGGCTGCGCCATAAGCCGTGCTTTTTCGTCCGGCCATTGCAACAGGGTGTGGAGCGCATTGCCGATCAGGTTGGTAGTGGTTTCGTGCCCGGCATTGAGGATAAAGATGCAGTTCTGGAGGAGTTCGGTCTCGGTCAGCTTGCGGCCCTCGTGCTCGCCGATGATCAGGCGGGTCAGCACGTCCTTGTTTGGATCGCCGGGGCGCGCACGCCGGTCGTCGGTCAGGATTTTCAGATAGGCTAAAAACTCGCGCACCGCGTCGTTGCCGGCTTTGGTCTGCGCGTCGGTCAGGACGGGTTCGAGCGCGCCGAGGATTGCAAGCGACCAGCCGCGTAGCGGTCCCCTCTCCTCGTGCGGCACGCCAAGCAGATTGCCGATGATCTCGACCGGAATGGCGGAGGCGAAGTCCTCGATCAGGTCGACCTTGCCCTTGCGTTCCAGTTGCCCAAGCAGCCGGTCGACCAGTTCGATCAGGCCAGGCTCCATCTCGGCGATGGCCCGCGGCGAGAGCGCGCCGGCAATGGCGCGCCGCACCTGAGTGTGCAGCGGTGGATCATTGAATACGAGACTGGTGGTGTGATGCTCGAACAGCGGGGTGTCGCCGAATTTCGGGAGAAACTCGACCTTCTTGTCGGACGAATAGGTCCTGGCGTCCTTGTAGAGCGTCTCGCAATCGTCGTAGCGGGTGATGATGTAGCTGCCGTCGGGCATCCGGTGAACCGGGTCGTATTCGCGCAGCGCGTGAAAATACGGATAGGGATCATCGATGAAATCGCCGGGCAGGCGCTTGAGGTCGAAAGCGCGGGCGGCGGCGGCCGCTTCGGCGGCAGTGGCAAATCTCGGCATTCCGACAGACCCCCGGCTTGGCGCGGGCAACGCGCGAGGCCCGTCCCCGTCGCCCGCATCCGCATCAGAGAATCGACATTGCGGGTGAACAGCCCCGGATATCGCTCCGCTCATCCGGGCCACGAAGCTACGAAGCCGCTAGCCCGCATCAGCGAAGCTCGTCCCGGCTACGAAGGCGGCGGCCCGGAGTCAACCATCGTCTCATGCCCGCCCGTTGCGCCGCCACCCAAGTTACGTCATGTTCGCGCGGGTCCACTGCGGCGGGTTAGCGACGAATTTCGATCATGACGACGCCGACGAAGAGTGCAACAGCGGCCGGCGAGCGACAGTCCAGCCGGGACGCGCCGCTGCGGCTTGAGGAATTCCTGCCCTATCAGCTCAATGTGGTGGCGAGCGTGGTTTCGCAGGCGCTGTCGCGCCTTTATGCCGAACGCTACGGGATCGGCGTGCCGGAATGGCGGGTCCTGGTCACGCTGGGCGAGTTTGAGACCATGACCGGCAAGGCGATCGGCGAACACAGCCATATGCACAAGACCAAGGTGTCGCGCGCGGTCGCGCTCCTTGAGAAGCGGAAATTGCTGGTGCGGCGCGTCAACCGCTCGGACCTGCGTGAATCGTTCCTGTCACTGACCCCGGAAGGCCGGGCCATCTACGACGATCTGGCGCCGGGCGCCGTGGCGTTTTCCCGTGAACTGGCCGAAGCCATCGACCCCGCCGATCGCGACGCCTTCGCGCGGGCGCTGCAGCAACTCATTCAGCGCGCGAAACCGCTCGCCGCCGAGGCCCTGGAAGACCCGGACCGGTAGGTTCGACGCCTTTTGCATGCCGGGCATCGCCCGCCGGGGGCTGGACAAGGCGTGTGCCATCGCGTTTGGTCCGATGTCATTTCCGGGCGTTGCCGGGCATCGGACCCGGAATGACGTCGACATTGGGGAACGCGTCTCGTGAAGCTCTACACCTATTTCCGCTCGTCAGCCGCCTATCGGGTCCGCATTGCGCTCAACCTGAAGGATCAGCCTTATGAGATGGAGTCGATCCATCTGACGAAGGACGGCGGCCGGCACAAGACGCCGCAATACCACGCGATCAATCCGCAGATGCGCGTGCCGGCGCTGACGCTCTCGAACGGCGACACGATCATCCAGTCGCTGGCGATCATGGAGTATCTCGAAGAGGTCTATCCGGAACCGGCGCTGCTGCCGGTTGATGCGCTTGAACGCGCCCATGTCCGCGCGGTCTGCGGGATCATCGCCTGCGACATCCATCCGCTGAATAATCTCGTCACGCTCAATGCGCTGAAAAAGCTGGGTCACGATCAGGCCGTGATCGACGAATGGTACCGGTCCTGGGTGATCGCCGGTTTCGAGGCGATCGAGCCGCTGCTCAAGCCGGGCCCCTATGCGTTCGGCTCGCGCGTGACGATGGCGGATGTCTGTCTCGTGCCGCAGGTGTTCAACGCCCGCCGGTTCAAGACGCCGCTTGAGGCCTATCCGAAAATCCTTGCGGTCGAGGCCGCCTGCGCAAAGCTTCCCGCCTTCGACAAGGCACGCCCCGAAAATCAGCCGGACGCGGAATAGCCGGACGCCACCCGGACGATCGAACAGCGAGCCCCCGCGTGCAGCAACAGAACATCGTCCGCGTCGTTCTGTGGATGACCGGCACGCTGCTGTCGTTCTCGGTGATGGCGGTCTCGATACGCGTGCTGGCCGGCAAGTTCTCGGTGTTCGAGATTCTGGCGGTGCGCGGTGTCGGCGCGCTGGTGATTCTGTTTGCAGTGCTTGCGCTCAATCCGGCGCTTTGGCCGGCGGCGCGCACCAAGCGCATCCCGATGCATTTCTTTCGGGCGGCGGTCCATTTCGCCGGGCAGTTTTGCTGGGCGACCGCGCTGACGCTGCTGCCGTTTGCGACGGTGTTCGCGCTGGAATTCACGCTGCCGGTCTGGGTGCTGATCCTCGCCGTCGTGGCGCTGGGCGAAAAGCTCACCACCGGACGCATCGTCGTGATCGTGCTCGGCTTTGTCGGCTGCCTGGTGATCCTGCGGCCGGGGCTGATTGCGTTTCAGCCGGCCTCGATCCTCGTCCTCCTCTGCTCGTTCTTCTATGCGGTGTTCAACGTCGCCACCAAGCAGATGACGGCGACGGAGACGACGTTCGGGATCGTGTTCTGGATGAACCTTCTGCAATTGCCGCTGGCGCTTGCCGGCAGCGACCCGCTGTTCGTGCTGCGGCTGGAATCCTGGGAATATCTGCCGATCGCCTGCGTCGGTGCATCGGGCCTGGCGGCGCATTATTGCATGGCGCGCGCGTTCCGCTACGGCGATGCCAGCCTCGTGATTCCGCTCGACTTCCTGCGGGTGCCGCTGATCGCGCTGGTGGGCTACCTGTTCTTTGCCGAATCGGTGGACGCGCTGGTGTTCGTGGGCGCGGCGATCATCCTTTCGGGAATCCTGTGGAACCTGCGGCAGGAAGCCCGTGACGCCCGCAATATCGCCCTCCCCGAAGACGAGGGAGAGCCGGAACCGCGCCGCCCGGTGTGATCGAGTTGCAGCTTTACGGCGCGGATTGCCGTTTGATAACCATCCGGTCGCCGCATTTCGGGGGCATGGGACAAGCCGTCGGTGGGGAATTCATGACACGATTGGCCCGTCAATGCGGTCTCGCAGCGCTGGCGCTTGCCGGCAGCATTTCGTCGGCGCTTGCGCAGCAACCGCTGCCGCCGCCGGCCTATCCGCCGGACGGGATCTCCATCAGCGCACGCGAGCAGACCTGCCAGCGACTCGAAGCGCAACTCTCCTCGATGGGGTCGGGCGGCGATTCAGCGCGCGCCGACCAGATCCGCCGGCTTGAAGAAACCATGGGACGGCAGCAGGCCGAACTCGACCGCGTCCAGGCCCAGGCGCGCCAGCGCGGCTGCGAGCAGAGCGGCTTTTTCCAGCTGTTCGGCGGGCTCGGCCGCTCCGAGCAATGCGGCCCGCTCAACACCCGAATCCAGCAGATGCGCGCCAATATCGCCCGCAGCCAGGGCGACCTGCAGCAGCTTCAGGGCGCGCAGGCCGGCATGCAGCGCGACGGGCAGCGCCGGGCGATTCTGACCGCGCTGGTGCAGAACGATTGCGGTCCGCAATATCGCGCCCAGGCGGCGCAGGCCGCACGCGCCACGCCGGGCAATTTCTTCGAGCAGCTGTTCGGGGGACCGGGTTCGACATCGGCCCCCGAGCAGGATACCGGCCTCGGCAGCGGCTATCGCACGCTCTGCGTCCGCACCTGTGACGGATATTTCTTCCCGATCTCGTTCTCGACCTCGCAGGACCGCTTCCACGAAGACGAAATGACCTGCCAGCGCATGTGCCCGGCGGCCGAGGTCATGCTGTTCTCGCACCGCAATCCGGGCGAGGATATGAACCACGCGGTGTCGATCACCGGGCAGCTCTACACGCAGATTCCGAACGCGTTCAAATATAAGACCACCTGGGATGCGTCCTGCACCTGCAAGGCGGCCGGCGAAAGCTGGGCCAATGCGGTGAAGGACGATCCGAACGCGCCGGTCCAGCCCGGCCGGGGCGATATCATCGTCACCGAGGAGCGCGCGAAGATCATGAACGCGCCGCGCGACGCCAAGGGCCGCCCGATCCTTCCACAATCACAGAATGCGCAGAAGAGCGGCGCGGCTCCCGCGCAGCCCGCGCCCGAGGCGGTCGATCCGAACGCGCCGAAGAAGCCGATCCGTTCGGTCGGGCCGAAATTCCTGCCGACGGATTGATGCCGCGCGAACGTCGGCAAAGGCCGGTCTAACGCACCCGCCTTTGCCGTTGAATTTCAGATCGAGAAGAGCTGTCGCGCATTGCCGCCCAGCACCGCCCGAACGTCATCCTCCGGGATGCCCGAACGGCGCACATCCTCGATCGATTCCAGCAGGCTATGCGGGACCGGCGGGAAATCGGTTCCGAGCAGCACCTGGCCGGCGCCGACCGTATCGACCGCGCAGCGAATGGCGGGCGGGTGGAAGGTTTGGGTGTCCAGATAGATCTTGCACAGCGAATCCATGAACGAGTTTTTCAGGTTGTCCGGCCCCCATGGCGGAATGCCGTCGCTGCGGGACACGCGCGTCACCCAGCCTTCCTGAATGCGGCCGGCATACATTGTGATCGCTCCCCCGGTTCGCCCAAGAAACAGCTTGAGTTTGGGAAAGCGCTCCATGTGGCCGGCCATGATGAGCCGCGCCGCGAACAGGGTCATCTCGTTCGGCCGACCCACCAGTTCGACCAGACGATTGTCGTTCATGTATTCCTGGCTGAGGCAGCCGTCGGCATTGTGGACGAACACCACCGCGCCGAGGCTCTCGCACAGTTCGAAGAACGCGTCCGCGCGCGGCGAGTCGAGGAATTCTCCCTCATAGCGCGGCACCACCAGGAAGCCCCGCAGCTTCAGCTGCTTGAAGGCGCGCTCCATCTCGCGCAGCATCGCGTCATCGGCGAACGCATGGGCAATGCCGAGGCCGACGAACCGCTTGCCGTGCCGCACCGTCAGATCCGCGACGAAATCGTTGTATTCCTTGGCCACCTCGGTCGGCGCCAATCCTCCGGCTTCGATGCCGACCTCCATCACGCGCGGTCCGCTGATGACGCTGACGTCGATCCCGGCCGCCGTCTGCTCGTCCACGAGAATCTGCGGGTCGAGCATGCTCTTGGGCAGCGACTTCCCCATGCGGTCGAAGAATTTCGGATCCGCCAAATGGGCATGTGCGTCGATGATCATTTCACTCTCCCCCCTCTGATGCCTTGATCTTGAGGATGACCTTGCCGATGACATCGCGGTTCGACAGCGCTTCGTGCGCCCTTCCGATGTCTTCGAGTGCAAAAACGCCGGCGACAACCGGCTTGAGCTTCCCCTCGCCCCAGAGCGAGACGACCCGGCGCAGGCTGCTGTCCGAGCCGGAATTGACGAACACAATCGATGCGCTCTTGCGCCACAGCGGGCGGGCGTCGAACTCGAGCTGATGTCCGCTGCTGGCGCCGCAAACCGCGACGCGGCCCCCCATCGCAAGCGAGGCGAGGCTGTTGGCGAACGTCGCCCTGCCGACATGCTCGATCACCACATCGACACCACGGCCATCGGTCAGCGCAAGCACGTCTTCCGCCCAGTCCGGACCGCCATAATCGATAACGGCGTCGGCGCCGAGCTTCTGCGCCAAGCCGCGCTTGACGGCCGAACTCGCCGCGGCGATGACGCGGGCGCCGGCCGCCCTCGCGAGCTGAATAGCCGCGATGCCGACGGTCCCGGCGGCGCCGAGAACCAGCACGGTCTCCCCGGCCGCGAGCGCCGCGCGCGACAGCATATGTGCCGCCGTCGAATAGCTGATCGGCAATGCGGCAGCCTCGATCAGGTCGGCGTCGTCGGAGAGTCCTATCAGTTCGGCCGGTTTTGCGACCACGTATTCGGCATTGCCGCCGTCGAAATGCACACCGCGCAACCGAAAGGACTTGTAATGCTCCTGAGGCAGATAGTCGCCCGAGGCAGAAAACTCCGCCTGCCACGGCGTGATCAGGACCTTGCGCGACAGCCAGTCGTCCGAAACCCCGGGACCTGTGGCGGCCACACGGCCGGCAATCTCGCTGCCGAGAACAAGCGGGAAGGCGATGGTCCGGCCCGCACCATTCGCCCGCGTCCGCCCGTCGAGCCCGTGATTGAGTCCGCAGGCCGCAACCTCGACCAGGACTTCCCCGTCTCGCGGCGTCGGGCGGGCGATGTCCACGACGCGGAGGACCTCAGGCCCTCCGTGCCGTTCCAGGACAGCCGCGCGCATCACTTGACCCGCATACCCGCGGCATCGACCACACGTTCCGCAGCCTCGCGATCCTTCGCGATAAAGGCGGCGAATTCTTCGGGCGTGTTGCCCACGAATTCGACCGCGCGCTTGACATGCTGCGCCTGGAATTTCGGATCGTTGACAACATCGACGACGGCCTTGTGGATGGTCGTGATGACGGAATCCGGCGTACCGGCGGGCGCAAACAGTCCCATATAGCTGCGCGTAATGTCGCCCTTATAGCCGAGCTCGCGCAATGTCGGCGTGTTGGGAAGCAGCGGGCTTCGCTTCTCGCCGTCGACCGCAAACGGAACAACCGTGCCGGCGTCAATATAGGCCATCACATTTCCAAGGCCGAGGAAGACCACCGGCGTTGTGTTGGACAGCAAGCCGGAAACGGCATCGCCGCCGCCCTTGAAGGGCACGCGAACGAGATCGGCGCCTTCGGTCTTCTTGAGATGCTCGATATATTGAGCATGCGACAGGCCCGGCGCGGAATAGCTGAGCGTACCGGGTTTGTCCTTCGAATGCTGAACCAGCTGTTCCACCGACTTGGCGCCAAGCGAAACATTGGCTGCGAAGGCCTGCGTGAAGAAGAAGATGTTGGTGATCGGCTTGAAATCCTTGCGCGGATCGAAGCCGATATTCTTGAACATATATTCGTTGTAGGTCACAGGCTCGCCGGGCAGCAGGCAGATGGTATAGCCATCCGGCCTCGCCTCGGCGCAGGCCTTGGCGGGAATGTTGAATGCACCACCGACCCTGTTCTCGATCACCAGCGGCTGGCCGAGCGTTTTGCTGATGTGCTCGCCGATCGCACGGATCATGATGTCGCCGACGCCCCCGGCCCCGGTTCCGACCACGACGCGGATCGGCCGCTCGGGATAAGTCTGCGCCGAGGCGGAGACGACGAAAGCGGGGGTAACGAAGGCAAGCGACACAGCCGCAACGATTGCGGTCGAAATTCTCATTCAGTCCTCCCAGAACGCGCCTTGCGGCCACGCGTGCTCAGTTTGTGCCGCTCCAACGGCCTTGGCGCCCACGTTGGAAATGAACTTTTGTCACAAGTCCAAACGAATATTCCGATCGGATTCATCATTTTTGCCAACCAATGTTTCGCGGCACACCGGCCGGAACAATCCGGACGCGAAACATGCGTTGGCCTGCAACCGGCGCGAAGCGCCTGCGCGTGGAACCTCAGAAATCAAACGCTTCTGATTTCGCCGGCGTTGCGCTGACGATCGAGGTATCCGGCTTCGGCAACGGCGTACCGGGATCGCGAAATTTGTTGGTGATCGGATAGCGGCGGTCGCGGCCAAAGCCGCGCAACGTGACCTTCACCCCGGGCGCAGCCTGACGGCGCTTGTATTCGGCGAGATTGAGCATGCGGTCGACACGCATCACGGTCGCGGGGTCATAGCCTGCCGCCACGATTTCGGCGATCGGCTGCTCGCGTTCAACCAGGCGCTCCAGAATGCCGTCGAGAATCTCGTAAGGCGGCAGCGAATCCTGATCCTTCTGGTTGTCGCGCAGTTCGGCCGTCGGCGGCTTTTCGATCACGTTCGGCGGAATCACGATCCCGTCGGGACCGAGCGCACCCTCCGGCTTCCAGGTGTTGCGCAGCGCACTGAGGCGAAAGACCTCGCTCTTGTACAGGTCCTTGATCGGATTGAAGCCACCATTCATATCGCCATAGAGCGTCGCGTAGCCGGTCGACATTTCCGACTTGTTGCCGGTCGTCATCACCATGGCGCCGAACTTGTTCGACAGCGCCATCAGAATGGTGCCGCGCGCACGCGCCTGCAGATTCTCTTCGGTCACATCGCGCGGCAGGCCCTCGAACAGCGGCGCGACAGTCTTTTCGAGTCCCAGCACCGCGCTCTCGATCGGCAGCACGTCGTAGCGGATGCCGAGCGCCTGCGCGACCGCGGCCGCATCGTCGAGCGACTCCTGCGAGGTGTATCTGTAGGGCAGCATCACCGCGCGGACCCGCTCCGCGCCCAGCGCATCGACCCCGATCGCGGCGACAAGCGCGGAGTCGATGCCGCCGGACAGCCCGAGCACCACACCGGGAAAACCGTTCTTGCCGACATAGTCGCGCAGGCCCAGCATGCAGGCGGTGTAGTCGGCGCGATCCTGCGGCAGCAGCGGCGCGATCTCGGCCTGCTGGCAGCGCCACCCATCGGCCGTGCGCTGCCAGTGCGTGGTCACCACGCTTTCCGCAAAAGGCGGAAGCTGCGCGGCGAGCGAGGCATCGGCATTGAGCACGAACGAGGCGCCCTCGAATACGAGTTCGTCCTGTCCGCCGACCTGGTTGAGATAGACCAACGGCAGGCCGGTCTCCTTCACCCGCGCGACGGCGACGCTGAGCCGCTGGTCGACCACGCCCCGGCGATAGGGCGAGCCATTCGGCACCAGCAGGATTTCGCCGCCGGTCTCGGCGATGCATTCGGCCGGTTCCGGTCCCCAGATGTCCTCGCAGATCGGCACCCCGATCCGCACGCCCCGAAAATTCATCGGCCCCGGCATCGGCCCGACGGCGAAGACCCGCTTCTCGTCGAACACGCCGTAATTCGGCAGGTCGACCTTGAACCGCAATCCGGCAACGCGCCCGCCATCGAGCAAGGCGGCGGCGTTATAGAGCTTGCCGTCTTCAAGCCACGGGGTGCCGACGATGACCGCGGGGCCGCCGGCGCCGGTCTCGCGCGCCAGCGCTTCAATCGCGGCGCGGCAGGCCGCCTGGAAGGCCGGCTTGAGGACGAGGTCTTCCGGCGGATAGCCGGCGATGAACAATTCCGAAAACAGGATGAGATCGGCGTCGCCGGCGCGCTCGCGCACCGCGCGGACCTTGGCGGCGTTTCCGGCAACGTCCCCGACCACCGGATTGATCTGGGCAAGGGCGATGGCGAGCGTATCGGCGGGACGGGCGTTCATGTTGCGATTTTCGGGCGCTCTTCTCTTCCGCTCATTCCGCGCGAGCGGAAATCCAGACTTTGGGCCCCCGGCTTACGGGGACGAGCGGACCCGTGGGGTTTAGCGCGGCCGGGTCGCAGCCCGCAAATGCGTTTCAGCGCAGGAGATCCGACAGCCGCTCCCAGATCGCCAGCAACCAGACCAGCCCGGCGATCAGGAGCGTCAGTCCGACGGCCGCCGAGCCCATGTCCTTGGCGCGGCCGATCATCACGTCATGGTCCTGCGTGACACGGTCGGCCACTTCCTCGATCGCGGTATTCAGCAGTTCGACGACCAGCACGGCCAGCACCACCCCGATCAGGGCGAGCCAGGTCCAGGCATCGGTGGCGACGGCGAAGGCGAGAGGGATCGCGAGCGCGAGCGCGACCAGTTCCTGGCGGAAGGCGGCCTCGCTGCCCGCGGCGGCGCGCAGGCCATTGATCGTATTCCGTGTCGCGCGCCAGATCCGCCGCATGATTCTCCCGCCCGGCGCGGACTAAACCAGAAAATGGCGGCGGTCGAATAGTCCGGCCCGCAAGCGGCCGGTTGCGCATGAGAAAAACCGCCCGAGGGGGCGAGCGCATCCACGCGCGGCGTTCGCGACCGCGATCATGCCTGGCATGACCGCGATCGCTACAACCGCGCCGTGAC
>Ga0180215_1004505_pt1 | contig 12346 bp, 10 predicted proteins | sample eDN3rd37CBELigBY_FD_128871 | JGI IMG/M metagenome (GOLD analysis project Ga0180215, IMG submission 128871) | Enriched backyard soil microbial communities from Emeryville, California, USA - eDNA 3rd pass 37_C BE-Lig BY (version 2) (version 2) | ecosystem: Environmental > Terrestrial > Soil >...
AGATCGTGAGCGTATCTTTCATGTAGTAGATACGTACAGACCGGATGTGATTTACCATGCAGCAGCACATAAACATGTACCATTAATGGAATACAATCCACAAGAAGCTGTGAAAAACAATGTGTTCGGAACGAAAAATGTGGCAGATGCTGCTCATGAATTTGGCGTACCCAACTTTGTACTCATCTCAACAGATAAAGCAGTAAACCCACCGAACGTAATGGGTTCAACGAAGCGAATTGCCGAAATGATCATTCAAAATCTGGCAACAAGAAGCAAAACAAACTTTGCTGCTGTACGATTTGGAAATGTTCTTGGTTCACGTGGAAGTGTTGTTCCACGTTTCAAAAGACAAATTGCAGAAGGTGGTCCAGTCACTGTAACGCATCCTGAAATGACTCGTTACTTCATGACAATACCTGAAGCAACCCGCCTTGTTCTACAAGCGGGAACACTTGCAAAAGGTGGAGAAGTGTTCGTTCTGGATATGGGTGAACCAGTAAAAATCGTTGACCTTGCTCGTAACTTAATCCGTCTGTCTGGTTACTCAGAGAAAGACATTAAAATTGAATTCTCTGGAATTCGCCCTGGTGAAAAAATGTATGAAGAATTATTGAAGCCAGAAGAGATCCAACAAGAACATATCTATCCAAAAATACATGTTGGTCGAGCAACGCCAATGGAACACGAAGCGCTTCATGAACTCCTTACAAAATTGCAATCAATTCATATTGATGAGATTAAAGAAGAGGTTGTTTCAGTTGCTAACGGAAAGTGGAAAAGAACAGTAGATAATGATTCTCTAACCGTTTCTGCGGTTTAGATTGCCAACTAATCCAATAATAATTATTGAAAAGAGGGGAATACGTGTCCACGCAATACCTTCAAACGAAACTATTAAATGAAGAATTATGCAAACTTGATTTATCAAAATATACTACCGCGGTTGCGGAAATCCATCGTCATTTAGAAACAACAAAGGACGAGCCTACAGGTTGGATCCATGCACCTTTAGAAGACAACAGTGAATTAATACAATCCATTTTAGAAGTCGCAAATGAGGTTAAGTTAAATGCGGATGTATTAGTGGTTGTCGGAATTGGTGGATCTTACTTAGGAGCAAAGGCAATCCAAGATGCTCTCACTCCGTACTTCGGAACACACGAAAACGGGATCGAAGTCATCTATGCTGGTCAAAATCTAAGTGGTGCTTATATCCATCAATTAATTAACAGCATAAAAGAAAAGCGCGTCTATGTGAATGTTATCTCAAAGTCTGGTTCTACCATGGAACCAGCTCTTGCTTTCCGTGTACTACGTCAGTATATGGAAGAGCGATATGGGGACGAAGCAGTTCAACGCATCATTGTCACAACTGATCCGGACAAAGGATTATTAAATCATATGGCAGAAAAACACAACTATCGAACATTTGATATCCCTTCAAATATCGGTGGACGATATTCTGTTTTGACTCCTGTTGGTTTACTTCCTATAGCGGTAGCAGGTGTTGATATTGTTGAGTTAATGCAAGGTGCTAAACATGCAGCTCTTGATTTAAAAGAAGAATCTATTGAGAAAAATGAAGCGTATCGCTACGCTGCAATACGTCACGAACTATATAACCAAGGGTACAAAGTAGAAATGCTCGCTTCATTCGAACCAGGTCTTGCCAATTTCCATGAATGGTGGAAGCAATTGTTTGGAGAAAGTGAAGGGAAAGAACAAAAAGGCCTCCTTCCAGTTGCCGCAAACTTCACAACAGATTTACATTCCATCGGGCAGTTTATTCAAGAAGGTAGTCCAATCCTATTTGAAACATTAATACATTTTGAAAATATTTTAGAAGATTACCTTGTTCCATCTGACGTTAGAAATGAAGATCTACTAAACTATTTAAATAATCGTAGTTTTAATGAAATTAACTCCATTTCAAAACAAGGAACAGGCATTGCACATGTAGAGGGTGGAGTTCCTGTAGTTCAATTGACGTTAAAACAGCTCGATGCTTATCACATGGGTTATTTAATTTATTTTTATATGAAGGCTTGTGCAATGAGTTGTTATTTAATAAAAGTAAATCCATTTGATCAGCCTGGGGTGGAAGCTTACAAGAAAAAAACAAAAGATTTACTAAGTACGATTAAAGTATCTAAAGGAGTAACTATTTAATTCGATTTAATAGCATTTTCATGACTCAATTATTCAAGAGAATTGAGTCATGAGATTAATTTTCAAAAAAATGTTTTAGTGGCTTAGTACTTTATTAGAATAAAAAAACAGATTCTTGTTGGGTACTAACCTACTAAATAATAAACACGTTTGAGGTGTATGTTGTGTATTTAAAAATTAAAAGATTACTAGATATCATTCTATCTTTAATAGGACTTATTTTGTTATCTCCAGTTTTTTTACTATTAATTGTAGTGATTAAGCTTGAGTCTAAAGGACCGGTGTTATTTAAACAAAAACGTGTCGGAATCAATAAGACACATTTCAATATATTAAAGTTCAGAACTATGAAAATTGATACGCCTAAGGACACTCCCACACACTTACTAATGAATCCAGAACAATATATTACAAGAGTAGGTAAATTATTAAGAAAAACTTCACTTGATGAGTTACCGCAGATTTGGAATATCTTTGTAGGGGAAATGAGTATTATTGGTCCTCGTCCTGCATTGTGGAATCAGTATGATTTAATTGCTGAACGTGATAAATACAGTGCTAATGATATACGTCCAGGATTAACTGGTTGGGCTCAGATTAATGGAAGAGACGAGTTACCAATAGAAATTAAAGCAAAATTAGATGGAGAATATATAAATAAAATTAGTCTAATGATGGATATTAAATGTTTTTTCTTGACCATAGTTAGTGTTTTAAAAAAGGACGGGGTAGTTGAAGGTGGGCCTAGAGTAAAACATTAAACTTAAGAACAAATGTAGAAGCGCACGTAGGAAGCTAATTAATAGAGGTGAAAGATAATTGTTACTAGTTACTGGTATTACTGGACATAGTGGAAAGTACTTTTTGCAAGAACTGATAGATCATAAATATGAAGGTGCAATTAGGTGTATTGTAAGAGAAAATTCTGACACCTCATTGATTGATAATTCCGGTTTAAATATAGAAAAAGTATATGGAAATTTAGAAGATGAAGAGTTTATGAATCTAGCAATGGATGGTATTAATACAGTTGTACACATAGCATCTATTTTTTACTCAGTTACTGTAATGAAAGCAGCTATTAAAAACAATGTGAAAAGATCTATTCTTGTTCATACTACAGGCATTTATTCTAAGTATAAAAGTGCGTCAGAAGAATACAAAAATATAGAAAAAGAAATTCATGAACTGATTAATGAGAATCGCTCAAAGATATGTCTTACTATTTTAAGACCAACTATGATATATGGCTATATTAATGATAGAAATATGATTGTTTTTATCAAGATGGTTGATAAGTTAAGAATATTCCCTATCATAGACCATGGTAAAAATTTACTTCAACCTGTTAATGGTAGAGATTTGGGTAAAGCATATTTTAAAGTATTGATGAATTCAAATATACCTTCGGGTGATTATATATTATCAGGTGAAAAGCCAGTTACTATGAAGGAATTATTTAGTTTTATAAGCCAACTTTTAGGTAAGAAAACAGTTTTTATAAATGTTCCTTTAAGTTTAGGAGTGTTTCTAGCCAAGATTCTTAAAGTTTGTTCTTTAGGTAAAGTTGATTATATAGAAAAGGTTCAACGAATGGGGGAAGATAGAAGTTACTCTCATGAACTTGCTATTAAGGATTTTGGATATGAACCAATGGCGCTCACTGAAGGGTTGAAAATTGAAGTTGAAGAATACAAAAAAATGGTTCTTTAAAAGTATGGGGGCTTATAGTTAATGAAAATTTTAGTTGTCTGCCAATATTACTATCCGGAACCTTTTCGCATTACTGATGTTTGTGAATCATTAGTCCATATGGGACATGATGTAACAGTATTAACTGGTTTACCAAATTATCCTGAGGGACATATCCTTGATGGGTACCGAAATGGTAAAAAAAGAGCTGAAGTGTTAAATGGCGTTAAAATTTATAGATGTTTTGAATTAGGTCGTGGGAACAATAGTTTAAAACTTTTTCTAAACTATCTCAGTTTTGCTGTTTCTGGATCATTGAAAGCATTTTTCATAAAAGATAAATTTGATGTAGTATTTGTTAATCAACTTTCACCTGTAATGATGGGAATTCCAGCGATGATTTATAGGAAAAAAAACAAGAAAAAAATATTACTTTATTGCCTTGACCTATGGCCAGATAGTTTAGTTGCTGGAGGAATCAAAGAAGGTTCAATAATTTATAATATTTTTAAGATTATATCCAAGTGGATTTATAACTCTGCTGATTCCATAGCAGTTACTTCGAGTATGTTTATAGATTACTTTAATAATAAATTTGGTATAAATAAGCAGAAGATTTTCCATTTACCACAATATGCTGAGGATATATTTACTGAAAGCGTTGAAGTAGAAAAAGATGATAAAAATAATTTTGTATTTGCTGGAAATATTGGAGAAATGCAAAGTATAGAAACAATTGTGAAAGCAGCTAATGAACTGCGTAATCAATCTAATATTATTTTTCACATTGTTGGTGATGGTTCTAAGCTAGAAGATTGTAAGATCCTTGCCAAAGAATTGGAACTAGATAATATCATATATTATGGAAGAAAACCAGTTAGTGAAATGCCATATTTTTATGGGTTAGCAGACGCAATGTTACTAACATTAAAAAATAATAAAACAATTTCGTACACTTTACCTGGCAAAATCCAATCGTACATGGCAGCAGGTAAACCAATAATTGCAGCAATAAATGGTGAAGCCAATAGGGTAATTAAAGAAGCTGATTGTGGATTATGCTGTGAAGCTGAAAATCATATAGAACTTGCAACAATAATAAAGCAGTTTTGTGAAAGTAATCGTAAGAAAATAATGGCTCAAAACTCAAATAATTATTATTTAAAAAATTATAGTAAAGAACAATTTATGAAGGTGTTAGAATACACACTTATTAATATGGAGGAATAAGAATGTTTAAAAATAAAACATTATTAATTACTGGTGGAACTGGATCATTTGGTAATGCAGTTATGGAAAGATTTCTAGATACCGATATAAAAGAAGTTCGTATTTTTTCAAGAGATGAAAAAAAACAAGATGATATGAGAAAACATTATAAAAATGATAAATTAAAATTTTATTTAGGAGATGTTAGGGATTTAGCTAGTGTAAAAAATGCTATGCACGGTGTAGATTATATCTTTCACGCTGCAGCTTTAAAACAGGTACCATCATGTGAATTCTTCCCACTAGAAGCTGTAAAAACAAATATTTTAGGTACTGATAATGTTTTAACTGCTGCCATCGAATATGGTGTTAAAAAAGTAATATGTCTCTCAACAGATAAAGCTGCATACCCAATTAATGCAATGGGAATATCAAAAGCAATGATGGAAAAAGTCTTCGTAGCAAAGTCAAAAACAGTCGACCCAGAAAGAACGTTAATATGTGGCACTAGATATGGTAATGTTATGGCTTCGCGTGGATCAGTAATTCCTTTATTTATTGATCAAATAAAAAATGGACAACCTTTAACGATTACAGATCCAAATATGACAAGGTTCTTAATGAGTTTAGAAGAAGCTGTTGAGTTAGTAGTGTTTGCATTCCAAAATGCAGAAGCAGGAGATATTATGGTTCAGAAGTCTCCATCAAGTACAATTGGGGACTTAGCGCAAGCTGTAAAGGAATTATTTGATGTAGATAATGAAATTAAGATTATTGGTACTCGTCATGGAGAGAAACGTTACGAAACGTTACTAACGAAAGAAGAATACGTAGTAGCAGAAGATTTAGGTGGGTTCTTCAGAGTACCAGCTGATAATAGAGATCTAAATTACGATAAATATTTTGATGAAGGTAATGAAAAATTAACAACAATTGCAGAATACAACTCTGATAATACACACATTTTAACTGTTGAAGAAATAAAAGGAAAATTACTTGAATTAGATTATGTAAGAAAAGAACTTGAGGAATGGCATAAAAAAACTTACGTATTTAATTAAGGGAGAATTGAATAATGAATATTCTTGTTACTGGTGCTAAAGGATTTGTTGGAAAAAATCTTGTGGCAGAACTTCACAATAATGGTTTTGATAATATATTTGAATATACACGAGAAAGTGATTTGTCATTACTTGATCAATATACAAAGGAATGTGATTTTGTTTTTCACTTGGCAGGGGTAAACAGACCTCAACACGAAAATGAATTTATGCAAGGGAATTATGAATTTACATCTATGTTACTTAGTCTATTAAAAAAACATGGTAATAAAGCACCTGTTCTGATCACTTCTTCTATACAAGCGGAAAAGGATAATCCTTATGGTAAAAGTAAAAAAGCAGGAGAAGATTTATTATTCAACTATGGTGAAGAAAATAATATCCCTGTTTATGTTTACAGACTGCCGAACTTATTCGGGAAATGGAGTAAGCCAAATTACAATACAGTAGTGGCTACATTTTGTCATAATATAGCAAGAGGTTTAGATATTCAATTAAGTGATCCAGAGGTGACTCTCAATCTTGCTTATATAGATGATGTACTTTTTGAGTTCTTAAAAGCTATGAAAGGCAACCCTACGTTGGAAGGTAAATATTGTGTTATTCCTACTACACACAATATTAAACTTGATGAATTGGCTAATTTAATCAAAAGTTTTAAAGATAGCAGAGTTAACCTAAATGTACCGGATATGGAAGATTCACTTTCTAAAAAGCTTTATAGTACCTATTTAAGCTTTTTACCTGAGGACGAATTTTCATATAATCTAAAAATGAATGTAGATCATAGAGGTTCATTCACCGAATTTATTCGTACTCCTGAGCGTGGGCAAGTCTCAATAAATGTATCAAAACCAGGAATAACGAAAGGAAACCATTGGCATCATACAAAAAACGAAAAGTTCTTAGTAGTAAGTGGTGAAGGTCTTATTAGATTTAGAAAAATAGATTCAGACGAAATTACTGAATATAGAGTTAATGGAGAAAAACTTGAAGTGGTTGATATTCCTACTGGGTATACGCATTCAATCGTCAATGTAGGGGAGACAGACCTAGTTACAGTAATGTGGGCAAACGAATGTTTTGACCCAGAAAAGCCAGATACTTACTTTGTGGAGGTTTAATAAGTGAAAAAGCTAAAAGTAATGACTGTTGTTGGAACAAGACCAGAAATAATCCGATTATCGGCAGTAATAAATAAATTAGAAGAATCAGAAGCAATTGAACACATACTTGTTCATACAGGACAAAATTATGATTATGAACTTAACGAAGTTTTTTTTAAAGATTTTAATTTAAAGAAACCAGATTATTTTTTAAATGCTGCAACTGGAACTGCAATTGAAACAGTAGGTAATATATTAATAAAAATTGACAATATTTTAGATACAGTTCAACCGGATGCATTTTTAGTACTTGGCGATACGAATAGTTGTCTTTGTGCAATTGCTGCAAAAAGAAGACATATACCGATATTCCATATGGAAGCAGGGAATAGATGTTTTGACCAAAGAGTACCGGAAGAAACTAATAGAAAGATTGTAGATCATACAGCAGATATTAATTTGACTTACAGTGATATTGCAAGAGAATATCTTATAAGAGAAGGATTTGCTTCCGATCGTATTATTAAGACCGGGAGTCCTATGTTTGAGGTCTTAATGTCTAGAAAAAATGATATTGAAGCATCAGATGTACTTGAAAGACTAGGACTAGAAGAAGGGAAATACTTCGTTGTATCTGCTCATAGGGAAGAAAATATTAACTCTGAAGTGAACTTCTTAAACTTAGTAGATAGCTTAAATGCTATTGCTGAAAAGTATAATATGCCTGTTATTGTTACTACGCATCCAAGAACTAGAAAAATGATTGATGCTAAAGGGATTGAATTTAATCAAATGGTAAGAACATTAAAACCACTAGGGTTTAATGATTATAATAAGCTACAAATTAAGGCTAAAACTGTTTTAAGTGATAGCGGGACAATTAGTGAAGAATCTTCTATTCTTGGATTTAGAGCACTAAACATTAGAGAAGCTCACGAAAGACCTGAAGCAATGGAAGAGGCATCAGTAATGATGGTTGGGCTTGCAAAAGAGCGTATCTTACAAGGCCTCGAGATATTGGAAACTCAAGATAAAGATACTTTAAGACTTGTTGGGGATTATAGTATACCTAATGTGTCTGATAAAGTCCTAAGAATAGTATTATCTTATACTGACTATATTAATAGGGTTGTTTGGAGGAAGTAGAATTGTATGATAACTTGGATATTCTATTTATAGGTGGGCTATTCCCAAAAGAAATGGAAAAAGAAATATTACAAAACTCAATTGGTAATGTCCAAAATGCGGCTAATAATTTGCAATGGGGTATTGTAGATGGTTTAGATGCAAACCTAACTAAGAAAGTAAAGATATTGAATTCACTCTATATCGGTTCCTTTCCTAAACGATATAAGAAAATGTATATTAAAACTAATGAATTTTCCCACACCATTAATAATTATCCGGAAGATGTGAATGTTGGGTTTTTGAATATAATTGGAGTAAAGCATATAAGTAGATATTTTTCATTAAAACCTTATGTTAAAAGTTGGGCATTAACAAATAACGGTATGAAAAAGGTTGTTATTGCTTATGCTATGACATCAACGTTTACACGCATTTTAAGATATATTAAATCTTTAAATAGTGAAATAAAAACCTGTCTAATTGTTCCAGATTTACCGCAGTATATGAATTTAACGAATAAAAGTAAGGTTTACGATGTCTTAAAGAAAATTGAGATAAAAAGTATGGATTTAGATGCGAAGTATATTGACAGTTATGTTCTTTTAACAGAATATATGTGTCAAGCATTAAATATAAGTTCTCCATCTGTTGTAGTAGAAGGAATTTCTACTAATCTATTCGAAAAAATCTCCCCTATTCCTGCTGAAGAAGAAATAAAAACAGTTCTATATAGTGGTGGATTAATTGAAAAATATGGAATACTTGATTTAGTATCTGCATTTAAAAAGTTAAAGGGAGATAATTATAGATTAATAATATGTGGTTCAGGTGAAGCTGAAGATATTATTGTAAAAGAGAGTCAATCAGACAAGAGAATTATCTTTAAAGGGTTACTGAAAAGAGAGGAAGTACTTCAGCTTCAAAAGTCTTCAACAGTCTTAATAAACCCTAGACCCAACAATGAAGAATATACTAAGTATAGTTTTCCTTCTAAAATCATGGAATATATGTCATCAGGAAGACCAGTAATTGCGTATAAGTTGGATGGAATTCCAGAAGAGTATTTTGACTATTTTTATCCCGTTACGGAATCTAAAGATGGACTTTATAACACCATAAGGGAAGTGTTATCAAAAGATAAGATTGAATTAAATAATAAAGGAAATCTAGCACAAGAATTTGTATTGACTCAAAAAAATAGTACAAAGCAAGGAGAAAAAATATTAAAAATGGTACTTGGGTTATAGATTATTTGCTTGAACCTCGTAATCCAGGATAGAAATACCAAACCCTTCTGAATTGCTTATTTAACACACATGTCTATCTTATAAAAAAACGGAAGGTGAGGGGAACTGTGGAACAGCTAGAAGTAGAAAAAAAAGGTCTTGATTGGATTTGGCTAGTTATTGTATTTCTGTTTTCAATTAACCTTTTTGAAAAAGGGCATTTATTATTACTTCTTTTATTATTAGTAGGGCTAATAGTAATAAATTATAAAGAATCCAAATTTAAAATTACAATTGATCAATTGCTAATATTTCTGTTTTCAATTAGTTATTTTGTTATTTTGTCAATGCATCGATCACCTGGAACGGGTGCGATGCTTATTTATCTTATTGGTCCAATAACGTGTTATTTTATTGGATACTTTATTATTAAAGTCGACAGTAAATTTATCGTAAAAACAATGCTTTCTATTACTTTAGGGTTGTTTTTATATGGTTTATTAAATATGATTAATTATTTTCAAATATATGGTTTTAACCCTAATCTTACTGGTTTAAGAGTAGTACCTAATATTTGGACTGGGGGAGTTCTTACAGCTACTTTGCAAGGTACCTATTTTGCATTAGTATCGAGTCTTTTGTTTTATAGTTACATTTTATTGAAAAAAGGGAAATACATTCTGTTACCAATTATAATCATAGGCTGTACAATTTTCTCTATTATCTCTTCTTTTATATTAGGAAACAGGACTTTAATTGTGATTGTAATGGTTAGTTTTGTGATTAGTTTTCTAGTATATAGTTTCTTAGAAAGAAAAAATAAAAAAGAATTTTTTAAGGTTCTTCTTTATTTTTCAGGACTATTATCATTAATTTTCATCTTTTTCATTAGTAATTCCTTTGGACTCAAAGACTTTGTATTACATTCTACGTGGTATTCAAGAACCGAAACAGCTTCGATGTTGGATGATGCTAGAATAAAATTTTATAAAATAGCATTAAGTCAGATGTTTGATTTTCCTTTCGGTGGATACAATATGAGCTTCACGTATGCGCATAATTTATTGTTGGACGTATTAAATGCAACAGGTTTAATTCCATTCTTTTTTCTTCTGTTGTACACATTGAATTCTATAAAAGGTGTAGTTAATATAATAATCTATAAATCTATTGATTTACAATTTAAAATATTTACTCTAAGTATTTATTTGGGTTTTTTCTTAGTATTTATGGTCGAACCAATCTTAGAGGGTGTTCCATATATGTTTCTGTTATTTATCTTGTTTAATGGTATGACTAATAAGTATATAGAAGTCTGTAAGTCTATGAGAAAGTCAAAAGGAGAAAAGAAATATGAAAATATTATGGCTAACGAATATCCCTCTTCCAGAAGCATGTCAGTTAATGAATGAAACACCTTCACCATTCGGAGGATGGTTAATCAATGCTTCAAAGAGATTATCAACTATAGAAGATATTCAACTTTCAATCGCTTTTCCCAAATCTCAGTCAAAGGATGTAATTCAACTTACCGGAGAAAATATTAGTTATTATTCCTTTCCTTCTGTAAGTATGAAAGATGAGAGTTCAATTCGAGATAATTCCTATATTAAAAGAATAGTAAGAGAGTTGAAACCTGATTTGGTCCATGCTTTTGGAACTGAATATGCTCATACATTGGCAATGATAAATGTTTGTAAAGATATAGGGATCAAAACAGTAATAAGCATACAAGGGTTAGTTTCGGTCTATTCAAAGCACTATACAGCTAATCTGCCAATACGAGTTCAGAAAAAATATACTTTTAGAGACTTGATTAAAAAGAGCAATCTTATACAACAACAAAAACAGTTTGAAAAAAAAGGTAAGCTTGAGATCGAGGCAATTCAAAAAGCCAATCATATTATTGGAAGGACTACGTGGGATAAGGGTTGTACTGAGCAAATTAATCCAAATGCAAAATATCATTTTTGTAATGAAACATTAAGAGAAGAGTTTTATAAACATAAGTGGTCTATTGATAGATGTGAAAAGCATTCTATCTTCTTGAGTCAAGCGGGTTACCCTATTAAAGGTCTACATTATGTTCTAGAAGCAATGCCGTTAATTCAACAAAAATTCCCTGATACAAAACTTTATATTGCAGGGATTGATATCACATCTTCAGTTACACTTAGTGAAAAATTAAGAATGTCATCTTATGCAAAGTACATTGCGAAATTAATTGAAAATTACAATTTAGTTGACAGTGTTTTATTCACTGGTGTGCTTGATGAAAAAAAAATGTGTCAAAGGTATCTAAGTTCTAATGTTTTTGTTAGCCCTTCATCAATCGAAAATAGTCCTAACTCATTGGGCGAGGCTATGATATTAGGTGTTCCATGTGTAGCGTCTCACGTTGGAGGTGTTCCAGATATGTTAAAGCATAATGAAGATGGGTATGTTTATCAGGCAGATGCACCATACATGTTAGCACATTATGTATGTGAAATATTTGAAAGTGATGAACGGGCATTAAAATTCTCTAACAATTCTAGAACACGTGCATGGAAAACACACAATCCTACAATAAATACAAATCGTTTAATAGAAATATATGAAGAAATATTGCAAAAGAAGGAAACAAGTATTGAAAATAAATAATAAAATTAAGGAAATTCTGAAAAGAATAAAAGGCAATGAAGTTGCCGCAAAGACCATTAATAATGCAAGTTGGTTAGTTGGAGACAAAATTTTCACAATGGTAATTGGG
>Ga0180215_1004506_pt1 | contig 12344 bp, 13 predicted proteins | sample eDN3rd37CBELigBY_FD_128871 | JGI IMG/M metagenome (GOLD analysis project Ga0180215, IMG submission 128871) | Enriched backyard soil microbial communities from Emeryville, California, USA - eDNA 3rd pass 37_C BE-Lig BY (version 2) (version 2) | ecosystem: Environmental > Terrestrial > Soil >...
GCGCCGGCTCGCCCTGCCCGGCGGGGGCGGCCTGCCGTTCCCGCTCGGCCTGGCCCTTCGGCACGAGCACCACCGCGGCGATCACGGCGGTCGCCGCCAGCAGCGGGCGCAGCGGCAGCCGCAGGCGGGCGCGGCGGGGTTGGTGCGCTCGGCGGCGGGCGGCCGCGAGCAGTTCAGCCTCGAGGTCGCTGACGAAGTCGGTCATGGTCCCTCCAGTCGTGCGCGCAGGCCGGCCAGCCCGCGCGAGACGCGCTTGCGGACGACGGCTTGAGACGTGCGGGCGCCGCGGGCAATCTCCGCGTAGTCCTGCTCGTCCAGCACCCGGGCCAGGACCGCGTCGCGCTGGTCGGCGGGCAGCGCCCGCAGGCCTTCCTGCAGCAGCTCCGCGGACGCGTCGGCGGACGCGAGCGCCTCGACCCGTTCCAGCGCCTCGTCGGTGAGGCTGACCGGCGCCATCCCGAGCCGCCGCCGCGCCCGGTCCTCGACCGCGCCGCGCCGGAGCGCGTGCGAGAGCTGGCGGCGCGCGATCCCGTACAGCCACGCGACCGCCGGCCCGCGCTCCGGCCGGTACCGATGCGCACCGTCGAGTGCGGCGGCGAACGTCTCCGCGGTCAGGTCCGCGGAGAGCTCGGCGTTGCGCGTGCGCCGCACGAAGTAGGCGAGCAGCGGCTGCACGTGGCGGCGGTAGAACACCGCGAACGCGTCGGGCTCGGTGCGGGTCGCGGCGAGCAGGTCCTCGTCGGAGCGTTCATCCATCAGCTCCACTTAGTCACACCGCCCGCGGTTGTGACGCGTCAGGTCACGAGCCGCTCGGCCTCGTCGGCCGCGCGCGAGACGAGGTCGGCGACCTCGGCGGCGCTCTGGCGCCAGCGCCCGAGCACGTAGGAGGCGACGATCTCGGGGTCCGTGGAGTCCGGGCGGCCGACGCCGATCCGGACGCGGTGGAAGTCGGGCCCGCCGAACTCGCGCTTGAGCGACTTCAGGCCGTTGTGGCCGGCCAGCCCGCCGCCGAGGCGGACGCGGATCTCGCCGAACGGCAGGTCGATCTCGTCGTGCAGCACGAGCACGCGGTCGAGGTCGAGCTTGTAGGAGCCGCGGGCGGGGCCGGCGGAGCGGCCGGCCTCGTTCATGTAGGTCATCGGCTTGAGGACCGCGACCCGCGGGCCGCCGGGCCCGGTGCGGCCCTCGGAGAGCTCGCCGTTGAACTTCTTCTTCGGCTTGGGCAGCTCCCAGCGGCGAGCGAGCTCGTCCGCGACCTTGAAGCCGACGTTGTGCGGCGTCTCGGCGTAGCCGGGCCCGGGGTTGCCGAGCCCGACGATCAGCCAGTCGACCGGTGTGGAGGAGAAGAGCTTCAGGACTCGTCCGAGGACTCGGCCGACTCGGCGGCCTCCTCGGCGGTGTCGCCCTCGGCCTGGGCCGCGCCCTCGCCCACGAGCTCGGTCTCGGTCTCGATCTCCTCTTCGACCGGCTCGGCGGTCGGCGGGGTGATCGAGGCGATGACCTCTTCGGGGTCGTCGATGAACTTGACGCCCTCGGGCGGCGTGATCGACCCCAGCGTCAGCACCTCGTTGATCTCCATGCCGGAGACGTCGTGCTGGATGACGTCGGGGATGTCGCCGGGCAGCGCCTCGACGTTGACCTCGCGCACCTCCTGCGCGAGCACACCGCCCTCGACGATGCCCGGAGCCTTGTCGGCGCCGACGAGCTCGACCACGACCGTGGTCTGGATCGCCTCGTTCATGTTCACGCGGAGGAAGTCCACGTGGACGATGTCGCCGCGGACGGGGTGGCGCTGCAGGTCCTTGACGAGCACCGGGGCGGCCTTGCCGCCGCCGACGGTCACGTCGAGGATCGCGCCGGAGTGCGCGAGCGTGTTGCGCAGGATGCGCGCGTCGACGGAGAAGTGCGACGGCTCACCATCGCCGCCGTAGATGACGCCGGGCACCTCGCCCGCGCGGCGCAGGCGGCGGGCGGAGCGCGAACCCTCGGGATCGCGGGCGTTGAGGGAAAGCTTCGTGGAGTCGGCCATGATCGTGGTGGTCGTCGCGGGCAGGGGACATCGACGCGGCGAGCGGCCGAGCATGGTAGCGAACCTCAGCCCGCGGCCGGGTTCGCTCGCGGTCGCGCCGGGTAATCATTGAACAATGTCCCCCGACGCGGAGTTGCTTGTGATCTTCGGCGTTCTCCACCTCGTGGCCCTCGTGCTTGGCGGCGCGCTCTTCCTGATGTTCCTGCGTTCAGACAGCGCCTCTTCGTGGTCCGGCGACGATGAGGACGATCCCGGGGGCGGGGGGAACGACCGGATCTCGGACAAGCCGAAGACCTCCCCCTCGGGCGGGATCCCGCTGCCGTTCGCGGTGCAGTCGGACACGCGGTTGCGCTCGGGCCACGACAAGCTCGCCGACCCGGGCCGGCGCCGCGTGCGGACCCGGACTCCCGCCGAGCCCGCACGCTCCCCGCGCCGGATCAGTCCGTCGCGGCGGGGATGAACTGCTGGGTTGAGGTGTAGCCGCGCTGCACGTCGGCGAACGCCGGCTTGCGCACGCCGTCGTAGGTCACGAGCCCCTTCTGGTGGATCGGCGGGTTCGGCCGCGGGTTGCCGCCCTCCCAGTTCGGCCGCACCCAGAACTCGTTGAGCGCCCAGTAGATCGCGCCGCTGAGCCACGGCTTGGTGGCGAAGACGCCGAGCTGGAAGTTGATCCACTCCTGCTGGAAGGCCCAGGTGCCCTTCTCCTCGGCCGGCCCGTCACGGTTGGCCTCGGCGCCGAACTCGGTGATCATCAGCGCCTTGTCCGGGTAGCAGGCGCGCACCGCGTCCAGGTAGCCCGGCAGCTTCGTGCGGTCGAAGATCTGCCCGCTCGGCCCGGGGTACCAGCCGAAGTAGTCGTTGAGCCCGAGCACGTCGATCGCCTTGTACTGCTCGGCCTGGCAGAGCGAGTTGGGGTAGGCGGCGACGGCGATCCCGACGGGCCGCGTCGGGTCCATCTCCTTCGCGAACTTCACCGCGGACCGGATGTAGGCCACCTGGACCGGCCCGGGCTGCGATGACAGCTCGTTGCCGATCGACCACAGCATCACCGACGCGTGGTTGCCGTTGGCCTCGATGTTGCGGCGCAGCTCCTCGACCGCCAGCCGCCGCACGGCCGGCTGCTTGAGCACCTGCGTCTTGACCGTGTAGACCGGGATCTCGGACCAGATCAGCAGGCCCTCGCGGTCCGCGAGCTCGTGCGTGTACGGGTGCAGCGGGTAGTGCGTGCGCAGCGACGTCGCCCCGAGCTCCTTGGCCAGCTTGACGAGCTCCTCGCGGCGCTCGTTGTCGATCGCGAAGCCCTGCTCCTTGGAGTCCTCGTGCAGGCCGAGCCCGCGCGTGTTGACGAACTGCCCGTTGAGCAGCAGCCGCCCGTTGGAGACCTTGATCGAGCGGATCCCGCTCTTGAGCTTGTAGCCCGCGACCTTCTTGCCGCCGACGCGGACCGTGATGGAGACGTTGTAGAGGTGCGGGTTCGCCGGCGACCACAGCCGCGGCTTGCGCACGCGCAGGTTGTCGGAGAACTCGACGATCCCGTTCGGCCCGATCGAGCGCGTCCCGAGCCGCAGGTTCTGGTTGCCGAACTTGCCCGTGACCGTCACCCGCTGCCCGCGCCGCGTGACGTTCTTGAGGTTGATCCGCGCCTGGACGGTCGCGTCGCAGTTCGCGCACGGCAGGACCGGGCGGATCAGCACCTTGCGGAAGTCGACCGTATCCAGCTTGCGCAGGTAGACCTCGCGCTGGAGGCCGCCGTAGTTCCACCAGCCGCCGGTCGGCACGCCCTCGGCGTTCAGGCCCGCGGGCGGGAAGTCGGTGACGCGGCGCTTGGAGTCCACGCGCACGACGAGGCGGTTCGTGCCGCGGCGCTTGAAGCCGCTCGGGTAGAGCTCGAACGGCACGTAGGCGCCGGTGTTCTGCCCGATCGGCTTGCCGTTGAGCCACACGCGGGCGCGGTAGTTGACCGACTCGAAGCGGAACGCCCACTCGAGCGCGGCGTCCGCGCTGGGCAGCGTGAAGTCCTTGCGATACCAGCCGATCCCGCCCGCCATCGACTCGTTCGACGGGTCGCCGAGGTTCCAGACGTTCGGGACCTTCACGCGGGTCCAGCCGGAGCGCGACGTGGAGCGCATCCAGCGCTGCTTGATGCCTTGGTCCTCGTTGTCGAGGCGGAAGTACCAGTCGCCGTCGAGCAGGTAGCGGCCGTCCGGGCCGTCCTGGTAGAGCGCTTGCTCGTCGGGGCGTTGGGCATGCGCGGCGGCGGGCACGACCAGCAGCAGCGCGAACACGGGCAGGAGGTATCGCAGGCTTCGCCTCATCACGGGCAATCTCAACACGGGGTGCGGCGGATAGTTGTGCTCACTGCGGGCAGCTGGCCTCATTGCCGATGGGCGGGGAGATCGACAGCAGCTCCACCCCGGCCCCGCTGAGCGGTCCGTCGCGGCGGACGCGGACGCACTGGACGACCGGCCTCCCCTCCCCCGCGCGCCACGCGACGCGGCCCGTGGCGGTCGAGTTGGTCAGCGGCAGCTGGATCGACGGCAGGTACTGGAGGATCGCGATCTCGCCCGGGCGCTTGAGCCGGGCGACGAGCGCGGTGGTGGCGGCGGCGCAGGCGGGCTCCTGCGCGCAGGCGGGCGTGCGGGCGAGGACGGCGTCGGCGTCGCCGCGCGCCTGGGCGCGGACGACCTCGGTCACGCGCGAGCGCTCGGTCGCCGTCGCGGACAGCGCCCGGGCGAGCATCAGCGCGATGCCGAGAAAGACGAAGACGCCGAACCCGGCGACGATCAGGATCCGTTTCCGCCGCACGCGGCGGACAAAGCTAGCCGGTCTGGGGGAAGTCCTCGCCCGAGAGCTCCAGGAACCGCTGCACCGACGTCTCCTGGCGCCCGATCTGCTCGGCCAGCTCGCGCGCATGGTCGGCGGCGAGCTGGAGGAAGTCCTCCAGGCAGCGCTCGGGGTCGTCCGGCAGCGGGTAGACGCGCGCGACGTCCTGCTGGCCGACGGCGATCCCCATCGGCGGCCGGCCCTCCGCGAGCGAGCGGGCGCTGCAGACGGCGGTCACCACGATCTGCTTCTCCGGCGACACGAGCGCGGTCGGCAGCAGCCGCTGCGCGGGCAGGCGCACGTTGAGCTGCAGGCTGCGGTCGACCCGGACGTGGTCGTGGACCAGGTCCTCCAGCGGCTCGCGCCAGATGTCGAGCACCGTGTCGGCCCCGATCACCGCGTCGCGCAGCGCGGCCGCCTGCTCGGCGAACATCCGCTCCGCGTCCTCGCGGTCCTCGGCCTCGGCCAGGTCGAGGTCGCAGGGGACGCGCAGCAGCTCGTCCTTGCCGACGGCGTCACCGGCGCCACGGCCGCCGTGGGCGATGTAGGTCTGGATCGTCCCGAGGTCCTTGCGGCCGTGGAAGACCACGGTCAGCGCCTCGGACAGGCTGAGCGGCGTCACGCGCAGGGCCACCGACGCCGCCGCGTCGGCGTCGATCAGAGCGCGCTTGAGCAGGTCGTCGGAATGTTCGTCCATGTCGGTACTTCCCAGAGACGAGTATCGGTCCTTGTGCACAACATCATTACCGCCTCGCGGTCGGAATACGCAACGGTCGATTGGACAGGCCGTCGGACCGGGTAAGGTCCGCCCTCGTGGGTCTCATCTACAAGCCATTCGGCATCGTGCTCGGCATCGTCGCCGGCATCCTGGGCAAGCGGCTGTTCAACCTGGCCTGGACCAAGCTCGACGACGAGGATCCGCCCAAGGCCACGACCGAGGAGGCGCCGTGGGTCAAGATCCTCGGCGCGGCCGCGCTGCAGGCGGTGATCTTCAAGCTCACGCGGACCGTCGTCGACCGCTACGGCGCGGTCGGCTGGCGCTACCTCACGGGGACGTGGCCGGGGGAGAAGCGCCCGGACCCCGAAGAATGAAACCGCGTTCGCGGTACTCGGCGAGCGCGTCCTCGAAGCCCGCGAAGTCCTGCTGCAGCAGCCGCTGAAGCGGTGACGGCCGCCCCGCGCGCAACCAGGCGCGCGGTGGCGGCGATTCCTCCAGCAGGGCGAGCAGGATCGAGACCTCGGGCCGCAGGTCCTCCTCGCCCGTGATGACCGCGATCGGGTCCGTGCCGAGGATCGTCAGCAGCTCCTCGTCGGAGAGGCCGAGCAGCGCTTGTAAGCGCGCCGCGCTCAGAACAACTGGTTCTCTCCGCCGAAGACCTCGGCGACCGAGTCATCCGTGAAGATGCGGCGGATCGAGTCCGTCAGCAGGTCGGCCACGGACAGCACCGTGATGTTGTCCGGCGCGCCGGGCTGCAGCGGGATCGTGTCCGTCACGACGATCTTCTCGAACGGGCTCGCGGCCAGCGTCTCGAACGCGTCGCCGGAGAGCACGGGGTGCGTGGCCGCGGCGAAGACGCGGCGCGCGCCCTCGTCCTTGACCGTCTCCCCCGCCGCCCGCAGCGTGCCCGCGGTGTCGATGATGTCGTCCACGATCACCGCCGTCTTGTCCTTGACGTCGCCGATCACGTACGCGATCTCGGCCACCTGCTGGGCGGGGCGCTCCTTGTTGAGGATCGCCAGCTCGGCGCCGACCTTCTCCGCGAACTTCTTGGCCAGCTTCACGCGGCCGGCGTCCGGCGAGACGACCACGAGGTCCTCGAGCTGCTGGTCGCGGAAGTACTGCGTGAGGATGAACGTCGCCGTCATGTGGTCGACGGGCTTGGTGAAGAAGCCCTGCACCTGACCGGCGTGGAGGTCCATCGTGAGCACGCGGTCCGCGCCCGCGGCCTCGAGCATGTGCGCCACCAGGCGCGCGGAGATCGGCTCGCGCGGCGCCGATTTCTTGTCCTGGCGGCTGTAGCCGAACCAGGGCGTGACGGCGATCACCCGGTGCGCCGACGCGCCGACCGCCGCGTCGATCATCACGAGCAGCTCCATCAGCGCGTCGTTGGCGGTGATCCCGGTGGCCGGGTTGCCGCACGTCGGCTGGACGATGAACACGTCAGCGCCTCGGATCGACTCCTCGTAACGGCAGTAGACCTCGCCGTTGGAGAAGGTCTTGAGGGTGACTCCGCCGAGCTCGAGGCCCAGCTTGTTGGCGATCTTCGCGGCCAGCTCGGGGTTCGAGCGGCCCGCGAACAGCATCAGGCGCTTGTCATAGCCGCTGAGCGGCAGCGACGTGGCCGATGAGGTTCTGGGCGACAGGGCGCTCACGGCGTGAGGAAGTGTACGGGGGGTTGCGGTCGTCACTGCTTGCGCCGCTCCGCATAATCCGCGATGTTCGTCTGACGGGCGCGGGCGATGCCGAGCGCGTTCGCGGGAACGTCCTCGGTGATAACGCTACCCGCTCCGGTGTACGCGCCGTCACCGACGGTCACCGGCGCGACGAATGCGGTGTCGACGCTGGTCTTGACATTGGCGCCGATCGTCGTCCGATGCTTCTTGGCGCCGTCGTAGTTGGCGGTGATGTTGCCCGCGCCGATGTTCGTGTTCTCACCGACGTCGGCGTCACCGATGTAGGACAGGTGCGGGACTTTCGTGCCCCTGCCGATCGTCGAGTTCTTGATCTCGACGAACGCTCCCGCCTTGGCGTTGGGGTGCAGGTGGGCGTCCGGGCGCAGGTACGCGAACGGGCCGATCGTGCCGAAGTCCTCCACCGTCGCCTGGACCAGATAGGAGTGCGGGACGCTGACCCCGTCGCCGAGCGTGGAGTCGATCAGCGTCGTCAGCGGGCCGATCGTGCAGTCCGCGCCGATCGAGGTGCGCCCGCGCACGAACGTGCTGGGTTCGATGATCGTGTCGCGGCCGATCGAGACGTCCGCGTCGATCAGCGTGCTGTCCGGGTCGACGATCGTGACCCCGTTGCGGGCGTGGAACTCGTGGATGCGCCGCTGCGCCAACTTGCGGACCCTGGCCAGCTCGACGCGGTCGTTGACCCCGAGCGTGATCGTCGGGTCGGCGACCGGGTGGCCGTGGACGGTCATGCCCGCCTGCTTGAGCTTGGGCAGAACGTCGGGCAGGTAGAGCTCGCCCTGGGCGTTGTCCGTGTCGAGCTGGCCGAGCGCCTCCTTGAGGGCCTTGCCGGCGAACGCGTACACGCCCGTGTTGACCTCGCGGATCGCGAGCTGCTCGGGGGTGGCGTCGCCCTCCGTCTTCGTCTCGACCACGCGGTCGACGTTGCCGTGCTCGTCGCGGACCACGCGGCCGTAGCCCGTGGGGTCATCAAGTGTTGTCGTCGCGACGGTGGCGGCCGCGCCGCTGTCCTCGTGGGCTTTGACGAGCTCGGCGAGCGCTTCGCCGGTGATCAGGGGCACGTCGCCGTTGACGACGACGATCGTCGCGTCGTCGTCGAGGTGCTCTTGTGCGGACGCGACCGCGTCGCCGGTGCCGCTGGGCTGCTGCTGGACGGCGAGGAGGACGCCTTCCGGCAGGTGATCCTCGAGGCGGCGCTTCGGGTTGTCGACGACCACGACCTTGCCCGCGCCGGCCTGCTGGGCCGCGATGACCGGCCAGAGGATCAGGGGGCGGCCGCAGAGCGGGTGCAGGACCTTGGGCAGCGCGGAGCGCATGCGGGTTCCTTCGCCGGCGGCGATGATGAGGACGGTGGGCGCAGACACCGCTCGCATCGTAGTATCGGCGTCACTAGCACTTTCGTTGGGGGGTCGTCCAACTGGCCAGGACGGCGGGTTTTGGTCCCGCAAATCGGGGTTCGAGTCCCTGCCCCCCAGCTTTTCCGTCCGGCCCGGATGCGAACATGTGTTCGTGCCGCGCTACACCGAAGCCGAGCTGCGGGCCGTCGTCCCGAAGTGCAGGACGATGGCGGAGGTGCTGCGGCATTTCGGGCTGCGGCCCGCGGGAGGCAACCACAAGCTGTTGCGCCGCTGGCTGGACGAATGGCAGATCCCGTACGACCACTTCAGCGGTACCCCGCCGCCGGCACGGCGTGAGTCGGTGCCGCTCGAGGAGGTGCTCGTCCCGGGGTCGACCTACCGGCGCTCGCTGCTCAAGCAGCGGCTCTACGACGAAGGGCTGAAGGAGCGGCGGTGCGAGCTCTGCGGGCAGGGCGAGGAGTGGCAGGGCCGGCGGATGGCGCTGATCCTGGACCACATCAACGGGATCGCCGACGACAACCGGCTCGAGAACCTGCAGATCGTCTGCCCGAACTGCGCCGCGACGCTCGACACCCACTGCGGGCGGGCCAACCGCCGGCCGCTCGAGGACCAGGTGTGCGAACGCTGCGGCGCGGAGTTCCGGCCGAAGCGAGCGCACCAGCGCTTCTGCTCGCGGGAGTGCGGGATGCGCTGGCCGCGTGCGGGACGGAGCCGTCCGGGCGCGCGACGGGTCGAGCGCCCGCCCTACGAGCAGCTGCTCGCGGAGGTCGAGGCGGAGGGCTGGTCAGCGGTCGGACGGAGGTACGGAGTCAGCGACAACGCGGTGCGCAAGTGGGTGCGGGCCTACGAGCGCGAGCGGGCGGCTAAGAGATTCGTCCCAAGGAGCCCGAATGGGGCGCGGACCGCCTAGGCTGGCGCGTCGATGCGCAGACTCACGTTCGCCGCCGCGGTCGCGGCCCTGCTCGTGCCCGCCGCCCCGGCGTTCGCGGGTGATCCGATCATGCCGCTGTCGCAGGTGCAGGCGGGCATGCGCTGCACGGGCTACTCGGTGATCCAGGGCACCACGATCAGCTCGTTCGACGTCCAGGTGCTCGACGTCGCCGCCGGCGAGGCGGCGGGCGTCGGCAACATCCTGGTCCAGGTCTCGGGCCCGGCCGTGGACGAGACCGGGATCGGCCCGGGCTTCTCGGGCTCGCCGATCTACTGCCCGGACGCCGCCGGCGTGCAGCGCAACATCGGCGCGATCTCCCAGTCGGTGAACGAGTACGGCGGCAAGGTCGCGCTCGCGACGTCGATCGAGGCGATCCTCGGCACGCCCGTCGACGTGCCGCGCCGCAAGACGGGGTCGCGCAAGGCGAAGAAGTCGGCGCGGACCGCGGGCGCCGCGGCGTCGGCGCGGGGCGCGAGCGCCGCGGCGCGGGGCGGCGCCCCGCGAGGCCGTGGCGCGGCCGCGGCGCGCGACGGCGCGCGCGGTGCCGCGGCGTCGGCACGGACGTCCCCGCGCGTCTCCGCGCGCATGCGGCGCGCGTGGGCGAACGCGAAGCCGCTGGCGGCGCCGCTCACGGTCAGCGGCCTCAATCCCGGGCTCGCGAACGCGCTCACGAAGGCCGCCGCGAAGGCCGGGCGGCCCGTGCTCGCGGCGCCGGCGGGGCCGCCGCTCGGGACCTTCCCGCCGCAGGAGCTGCGGCCGGGGTCGGCGGTCGCGGTCGGGTACTCGAACGGGGACGTGCGGACGAGCTCGATCGGCACGGTCTCCTACGTCGATGGCGATCGCGTGTGGGTGTTCGGCCACGAGCTCGAGGGCAACGGCGGGCGCGCGCTGCTGCTGCAGGACGCCTACATCTACCGGATCATCAACAACCCGCTGTCGCTCGGGCCGATCGCGGCGACGTACAAGCTCGGCGCGTCCGGGCACGACCTGGGCACGGTCACCAACGACGCGTTCAGCGCGGTCGCGGGACGGATCGGGCCGCTGCCGCACACGGTCCCGGTCCAGGTGATCGCGCGCGACGAGGACACCGGCGAGGTCCGCACGCTCAACACCAACGCGGCCGACGAGGCGGCGGTCGATCTGCCGAGCGGCGGATCGTGGACGTCCTTCGTGGCGCCGCTCACCGTCTACCAGGCCGCCGGCGCGGTGCTCGGGAGCACGCCCGGCCGGCTCACGGGCGAGATGTGCGCGCGGATCACGCTGGCCGAGCTCAAGCGCCCGCTGCGCTTCTGCAACCGCTACGTGTCGACGTCGAGCAGCGAGAGCGACGACGGCTCGACCTCCAACGCCGTGCTGACCGGCGCCGCGGCCGACCTCGGCGGCGCGATCGCGACGATCGACGCCTACCTGGGCAAGCCGCCGCGGGTGAGCGGCGTCAACGTCCTGCTCAACGTGCACCGGGGCACCGACCAGGCGTTCATGCGCAGCGTCAAGCTGCCGCGCAAGGTCCGGCCGGGGCAGCGCGTGCGGGCGCGGGTCGTGCTCCAGCGCGTCCGCGGTGAGCGCCTCACGCGCCGCTACACGCTGCGGATCCCGAACGACATCCGGCGCGGCACGCAGCGGCTGCGCTTCGTCGGCCAGGACGCCGACCAGGGCGACGACGGCTTTGCCACGATCCTCCTGACCGACGACGAGGAGGAGAACGAGGGCGGCGATCCCGGGCCCGCGACCCTGGACGAGCTCGCCGAGCGCGTGCGCGCGACCGCGCGCTACGACGGCGTCTCGGTCCGCGCCGGCCGCAGCCGCGCCCGCGCCTTCCGCGACAAGGACTTCCGGATCTCGGGCCAGGTGGAGACGACCGTCCGCGTGACGCGCCGCCGGTAGGGCCGCCCGGCGCCGCGCGCCCCTACGGCCCGGGCGGGACGTCGCTCGACGGGAACCGGTAGACGACCCCGGTCGGCGGGTGCTCGGCGCCCGCCGCCAAGGGCAGCGCGGCGCTGAGCACCGACGCGAACGCGTCCGTCGACTTGCCCATCAGCGACACCAGCGTCTCGACCGGTGTGGCCTCCTCGGCCACGCCGTTGGCGTAGTCGGTGAGGAAGCCGAGCAGCGCGTACGGCAGCTCGGCCTCGCCGCAGAGCACGGTCTCGGGCCCGGCGGTCTGGGAGACCGCGGTGACGCCGGCGGCGGCGAGCCCGCGGATCTCGGCGCGGGTGTTGAACCGCGGGCCGTCGACGTGGCCGTAGCAGCCGCCGTCGCGCACGGGCACGCCCGCGGCGGCGGCGCCGTCCAGCAACGCCCGCCGCAGCGTCGGCGAGAACGGGCCCTCGTAGATCCAGTGCCCGCGCTCGACCGCGCCCGGCTCGGTGTAGAAGGTGCAGATGCTGCCGTCGGGCAGCCGGTTGGAGAGGAAGTGCAGGTCGTCGAAGCAGACGAGCGTGCCGAGCTCAGCCGAAGGGTCGACCGCGCCGCAGACGGTCACGGCCAGCACCGCGGTGGCGCCCAGCTCCTTCAGCGCCGCGATGTTCGCGCGGTGGGTGACGTGGTTGGAGAGCCGCGGATGCCCGGGCCCGTGGCGCGAGATGTGCAGCACCTCGACGCCCGCCCAGGTGCCGCGCGAGACGAGCGCCTCGCCCCACGCGGTGTAGACGGGCTGCGGCCCGGAGGTCTCGAAGCCCGGCAGCGAGTAGGTGCCGGAGCCGGTCAGGATCCCGATCGCCATCGCGGCGGGACCTTACCGGTCGCGCCGCGCGCGACCAGGGCAGGCGAGCCCTACGGGGCGCGGCGGGAC
>Ga0180215_1004508_pt1 | contig 12340 bp, 8 predicted proteins | sample eDN3rd37CBELigBY_FD_128871 | JGI IMG/M metagenome (GOLD analysis project Ga0180215, IMG submission 128871) | Enriched backyard soil microbial communities from Emeryville, California, USA - eDNA 3rd pass 37_C BE-Lig BY (version 2) (version 2) | ecosystem: Environmental > Terrestrial > Soil >...
CCGAAGAGGACCCGGGCGGAGGACGCTCCGGCCGGGATCGTGACCACCAACGGCTGCCCGATCAGCTTCGCGTCGCGGCCCTCGCCGAACCGGCCGGGCGCGGAGTCCGAGCTGAAGACCACGTCGGTGTCCGAGACCGCGATCACGGGCCTGCCCGCGGCGTCGCGCAGCTTCACCTCGATCGGCCCGATGTTCGGCTCGATCGCCGCCTTCCCGGTCGGGTCCCCCGAGACCGTGAGGCGCTCAGGGGCGGCGACGGGCCCGAAATGCCAGTCGCGGACGTCGGCGTGCTGGAAGTTCGGCAACGTCCCGTTCGCCGCGGTGATGCCGAGCCACGCGCGATCGCGATCGAGCGACAGCAGTTCCCCGAGGTCGAGGCCGGACACCGTCAGCAGCTTCGTGTCGTCCACGAACACCTCGAGGGAGCCGGCCTCGGCGCCGGCCGGCGGCGTGTGACGCACCCTGAGTTCGTGCAGCCCGTAGTCGAGCACCTGGGACGCCCCCACGGCCTGGCCGAGGGACGAATCCATCGTGGCGCTGTTCGGGTATCGGCCCCGCGAATGCACGCTGACGAACGGCTGGTTCGGCTCGCCCAGATCAGCGCGAGGCGCCGAGTGGACGGCGACCGCGAGGCTCCTGGGGATCCCGGCGAAACCCAGGCCCCGCCCGCTGCCTCCGACCGCGGACCCGCTGTCCCCTTGGATCACGAACGCGAGCCCCTCCGGTGCGTCGCTCACCTTGTACAGGATCTGGAACGCGACCCTGGTCTCCCAGGCCGACCCCACGTCGACCTTGCCGGTGCGCCAGACGGCACCGGCGGCGCTCGGGTCGCCGTACTCGACGAGGCGCAGCAGGTGCCCCGAGAACTTCGCGCTCCCGGCGAGCGTGAGCTGCGGATCGGACGGATCGGAGAAGCCCTGGTAGGAGAACAGCGGCGACTGGGCGTACGCCGGCGCGGCGAACCCCAGGGCGATCGCCACGAAGGCGACGATGATGGCGAGACGGATACGCATGGCGGCGATGCTCGGCGAGACGTGACGCGCTGACATCCGGGGCACCCCTGAACTAACCCCTGGAGTTGGCCGCGACCTTCACATCGACCGACTTCGCGATCCCGTTCGGGAGCTCGAGCCGCAGCCGCTTGCACGATCCGGCGTCACGACGGCGCGGCTTCCACTTCAGCCGGTAGCTGCCGTCGGCGCTCGCGTTCACACGGTAGCTGCGCGCGCGGCCGCCGCCGGCGATGCGCTTGCCACGGCACGGGATCGACGTGACCGTGAGCCGAGCCGTGCGCACCGTCGTGATCGGCGCGCCGGCATCGTCGGTCAGCCGCCAGCGCAGCGTGACCGCGCGCTTGACCCGGTTGAGCTTGCCGTTGCGCAGCGGCCGCTGGAAGCCCGTGAAGACCCAGCGGGGCGCCGGCGCGGCCTGGTTCTCGGCCCGGGCGGGCGCCGGCGTGCTCGGCTTCGGCTTGCCGGGCGTCGATCTGGGGCGCGGGCTGACGGTCAGCGTCGCCGTCGCCTGCACCGCGCCCGCCCGCGCCGTCACGGTGTGCGGGCCGGCCGCGGTGGCCGTGCAGGTGGTGTTCTCGCAGGAGCCGTCGGGGCCGATGTCGAGCGTCACGCCGGACGCCGGCCGGGGGTTGCCGAACGCGTCGAAGCCCTCGACCGTGAACGTATGCGGGATCCCGGCGGCCACGGTCGCCGAGCGGAGCTTCAGTGCCGCCAGCGGACCCGGCAGCACCACCAGCTCGGCCGACGCCTTCACGTCGCCGGCCTTGACGCTCACGGTGTGCGGACCGGACGTCTCGGCCACGCAGGTGGCGCCGGCGCAGACGCCGTCAGGGCTGATCGAGAGGGTGGCGTGCGGGAGCGGGACGGGGTTGCCGTGCGCGTCGGCGCCCTCGACCGTGAACGCCTGCGGCGCCCCCGCGGCGACCAGCGTGTTCGCCGGGTCGAGCCGCACGGCGGCCAGCGGCCCGGGCCGCACGTCCAGGTGGGCGGTGGCCGGCTTGAGCGCGCCCGACGTGGCGGTCACCGTGTGCGGACCGGCCGTGGTGGCGGTGCACGCCATGCCGTCGCAGACCCCGTCGGGCTCGATCGTCAGCGTGGCGTCGGGCACGGACTCGCGCTGGTTGTCGAACCGATCGACCGCGACGACGTCGAACGTCACCGGCGCACCGGCGACGGTGTCCCGCCGGTGGCCGGCGAAGGCGAGCCCGGTCGCCGGCCCGGGCTTGACCGTGACGCTGTGTGAGGCCGCGCCGAGGCCGCTCGCGGTCGCCGTGACGCTGGGCTTGCCCGCGACCGGGGTGCCGTAGAAGACGGACGCGGACGAGGCCCCGGCCGGGATCGTGACCTCGAACGGCTGGTCCGCCGCCGTCGCGTCGCGCTCGAACGCGAACCGGCCGCCCGGGGAGTCCGAGGCGAAGGTCACGGTCGTGTCCGAGAGCGCGACCACCGGCCGGCCCTCGGCGTCGCGCAGCTTGACCACGATCGGCCCGAGGTTCGCCGTGTCCGACGGCGCCCCTGAGGGCGGGCCCGCCGAGCGTGACGCCCGCCGGGGCGGCCACGGGCCCGAAGCGCCAGTCGTGGATCGTGACGGTCCCGGCGCGCGGAGCCGCACTGTTCGCCGCCGTGAAGCCGATCCAGGCCCGGTCGCCGATGAGCGACAGCAGCTCGCCGAGGTCGAGCGACGGCAGCGTCAGCAGCGGAGTCTGCGCGCCGTCGAGGAACACCTCGAGGCCGCCGTCCTCGCCGCCCGGCGGCGTGTAGCGCACCGTGAGCTCGTGCCGGCCCATTCCGAGCTGGGTCGCCGTCACCTGCGCGAGGGACGCGTCAAGCGACGGGTTGTTCGGGGACACGCCCCGCGAATGGACGCTGACCGACGGCTTCTCGGTCTTGCCCTGGCCCGGCCGGACGGCGACCGCGAGGCTGTTGGGCAGTCCGCCGAAGCCCAGGCCCGGCCCGGCGTCTCCGTGCAGGTCCGGGCTCACGCCCTGGACGACGAACGCGAGCCCTTCGGTCGCGCCGCTGCCGTCGCGGGACGCCGTGTACCGGAAGCTCGTCTCCCAGGCGGACGTCAGCTCGACCTGTTCGGCGCGCCACGCCGCTCCGGCCGCGCCCTGCTCCTCGACGAGCTGGAGTACCGGCGGCACCGTCTTCGCGCTCCCGGCGCGGAGCAGGAGCGGATCGGAGGGATTGCTGAACTCCCGGTAGGAGAACAGCGTCGGTGACTGGGCCTGGGCCGGCGCGGCGACCGCGAGGGCGGTCACCGCGAAGGCGAGGAGGGCGAGAGGGCGGATACGCATGGCGCCGATGCTCGGCGCCGCGCACCGCCCTCACATCCGGAGCGCCCCTGAACTACCCCCTGAAAGAACTCAGGCCGCGGCCCGCAACCGCGCGCGGTTGCCGAACCGCGCGAGCGAGAACGGCGCCAGCTCCGGGCGCGGGCGGCCGTCGAGCACCGACGGCGCGACGAGCTCGCCCGTCGTCGGCCCGAGCGTCACGCCGAGCATCGCGTGCCCGGTCGCGATGTGCAGGCCGGGGTAGCCGGGCACGGGGCCGAGCGCCGGCAGTCCGTCGGGGAGCATCGGGCGGAAGCCCGCCCAGGTCTGGGCGTCCTTGCCGTCCCAGGCCTTGAGCGCCTTGCTGCCCGCGTTGACGATCGCGGCCACGCGCTGCTGGCTGACGCGCGGGTTGGTGGTGCCGAGCTCCATCGTGCCGGCCAGGCGCAGGGCGCCGTCGAACGGCGTGACGGCGACGCGGTCCTCGAGCAGGTACATCGCGCCCTTGGGCTGGAGCTCGAGCGCGGGGACGGTGACGCTGTAGCCCTTGCCGCCCTCGAGCGGGACGCGGACGCCGAGCGGCTCGAGCAGCTCGGACGACTGCCAGCCCGCGGCGACCACGACCGCGTCGGTGCGCAGGGTCTCGCCGTCGGAGAGCTCGACGCGCCAGCGGCCGCGCTCGGGGACGACCTTGAGGACGCTGACGCCGGAGCGCAGGTCGGCACGGCCGTCCTGCAGATGCTTCACGAGGCCGCGGACGACGGACTCCGGGCGCACGTGGCGCTCGTCGAGCGCGAGCACGCTGCCGGCCATCCGCTCGCCGCTCAGGGCGGGGTCGTGCTCGAGCGTCTCCTCGCGGGTCATCTCGCGGATCTCGCCCAGGTAGCCGAGCGCCTGCGCGTCGCGCAGGACCGCCACCTCGTGGCGCACGCCGGCCTCGGTGCGGCCGATGAAGAGCAGGCCGGTGGCGTGGATCTCCATCTCCACGCCGGCCTCGCGCAGGCGGTCGTAGTCGGAGAGCACGCGGGCGCCGATCGTGGTCAGCGCGGCCATCCCGGCGCCGTAGCGGTCGGGGCGGGTGCTGCGCCAGAAGTCCCACGACCAGCGCAGGAAGTCCAGCCGCGGCGCGGGCCGCACGAGCAGCGGGCTGCGCGGGTTGGGCATCCAGCGCAGCGCCTGGGCCATCACGCCCGGGGCGGGAACGGGGTTCGAGAGGCCGGGAGAGATCCAGCCGGCGTTGCCCGCGGAGGCCCCTTCGCCCCAGCCGCCGGCTTCGACGACGACCGGCTCGGCGCCACGGCGAGCGAGCGACTCGGCGACGCTCAGACCGATCACGCCGCCACCGATGATCACGACGTTCATGCCACGCCTCCGTGGTCGGGGTTGGGGAACATTGGAATCTCAGGGCCTCCGTTGGATGAAGTTGCCATCATGGCCCGGAGCAGCACCTCTGCCAAGGATCGAGAGTGGATCTCTGTGGAAACCTCAGGACTCGACGCCGTTGACGTAAGGATCATCAACCGGCTGTTGGCAAACGGAAGGGCGACCTTCTCCGAGCTCGGCGCGGAAGTGGGCCTGAGCCCGCACGGCGCGGCCGACCGCGTCCGCCGGCTCGAGCGCCGCGGCGTGATCACGGGCTACACGGCGACGGTCACCCCCGCCAGCATGGGCCGCGGCCTGGACGCCTTCATCGACGTGCGGCTGCTCGCCCAGACCCCGCCCGAGACCTTCGAGCGCTTCGTCGGCACGCTGCCCGCGATCCGGGAGGTCGCGTTCGTCACCGGCCGCTTCGACTACCACGTGCGCGCCGCGTGCAAGGACGCCGACGACCTCGACGCCACGGTCCGCGCGATCCGCACGGGCGGCGGCGCGGCGCAGACCGAGACCCGGATCGTCCTGCGCTCGACCGAGTTCCCCACGCGGCTCGAGGCCCGCTAGCAATCGGCCGATCGACACACGCTGTTGCCGCGGCCGGGGCCGGCGCGCAGAGTCCCGGCATGATCCTCTTCGCCTACGACGGCAGCCCCGAGGCCGACCACGCGATCGCGGAAGCGGGCGCGCTGCTCGGCGGCGGCCAGGCCGCCCACATCGTCTACGCCTGGGAGCCCGCGGCCCAGCTGTCCATGGTCGCGCTCGCGGGTGTCATCCCGGAGCCCGAGCCGGACGAGCAGGCGCGGGCGAACGACATCGCCGAGGCCGGCGCGCGGCGCGCCCGCCGCGCGGGGTTCGACGCCGACGCCGAGGCCGTCCTGAACCCCGACCCGGCGGTCGCGCTCGAGCGCGCGATCGAGCGGCTGAAGCCGTCGCTCGTCGTGCTCGGCACGCGCGGGCTGCACGGGCTGCAGCGCCTGCTCAAGGGCAGCGTCTCCCAGCACGTGAGCAGCCGGGCGCACGTGCCCGTGCTGGTCATCCCGAGCCGCTGAGCGGCAGCTCGGCGGCGAGCACGGTCCCGGCTCCGGGCGGGCTGTCGATCCGCAGCCGGCCGCCGAGCGCGGCCACGCGGTCGCCGATGCCCAGCAGGCCGTGCCCGGCCGGGTCGGCGCCGCCGACCCCGTCGTCGCGGACCTCGAGCCGCAGCGTGCCGTCCGCGACGTCCGCGCAGACGTCGGCGCGCGTGGCCTGCGCGTGCTTGACGACGTTGGTGAGCGCCTCGGCGACGATGAAGTACGCGCTGGCCTCGATCTCCGGCGTCAGCCGCGTCGCCGTGATGTCGGCCGCCACCGGGAGGTTGAGCCGCTCGGCGACGGCGTCGACGCCGGCCCGCAACCCGCCGAGCGTGAGCACGGACGGCAGCAGCCCGTGGGCCAGCTCGCGCAGCTCCGCGTTGCTGTCCTCGGCGTGCTGGAGCGCCTGCGCGACCAGCGGCGCGGCGCCCGCCGGGTCGGTCCGCAGCGCGCGCTCGGCGAGCTTGAGCGTGATGACCGTGTGCACGAGCCGCTGCTGCGCGCCGTCGTGGAGGTCGCGCACGACCTGCCGGCGCGCATCGTCGGCCGCGCTCAGCACACGCGCGCGGGAAGCGGCCAGCTGGTCGCGCCCGTCGGCGTTGGCGATCGCCGTGCCGAGCAGCTCGGCGAAGTGGTTCAGGCGCTCCTCGGCGTCGGCGGGCGGGACCTCGGGCGCGCCCCAGCTGGCGGTCATCACGCCCCAGATGCGGCCCTCGACCGTGACCGGCGCGCCGACCGTGAGCTCTCCCTTGGAGCGGACGGCGAGCTCCGCGATCGGGCCGCTTCCCGCCGCGCGCAGGTCGAGCCGCGTCGACTGCCCCGTCCGCAGCACGCGCGCGGAGACGCTCTCGCCGTCGATCGGCAGCCGCATGCCGACTTGCACGACCTCGGGGTCGTGCCCGCGGCGGGCCACGATCGTGACCGCCTCGGTGCCCTCGTAGCGCATCAGGCCGACGAGCTGCGCGCCCAGGAGCTGGGCGACCTCCGCGATCACCGCGTCGAAGACCTCGGCCGGCGCCGGGGCCTGCGCGACCAGGGTCGCGACCCGTCGCAGCGCGGCCTGCTCGTCGACCAGGCGCCGCAGGTCCTCGCGCGCCTGCGCGTTGGCGATCGCGGTCGCGACCAGGTCCGTGAACTGCTGCACGTGCTCCTCGGTCCCGGGCGGGAACGGCTCGGGCTCGTGGTGCGCGACCACCATCGAGCCCCAGAGCGTGCCCGTGACCACGATCGGGCAGCCGATCGCGCACGTGATCCCGTGCCGTGAGGCGTGGTCGGCGATGTCGCCGCGCGCGGCGGCGTAGTGGTCGACGCGCACGACACGGCGCTTGCGGTAGACCTGCGCGGTCACGCCGCTGCCGTCGAGCCCGAGCCGCTCGCCCACCACGATGCCGCCCGGCATCGCCGTCGACGTCGCGGCCATCACCGTCGCGGTCTCGTCCGGCTCGTAGCGCAGGATCGCGTGGTCGACCCCCGGCCCGAGCACGCCCGCGACCTCCAGGCCGACGCGTTCGAACACCTCGGCGGGCGGCGCCTCCTCGGCGACGAGCGTCGCCACGCGCCGCAGCGCGGCCTGCTCGTCCGCCAGCCGGGCGAGCTCGGTGCGCGCTTGCGTGTTGGCGATCGCGGTGCCGACGAGCTCGACGAACTGCTCGAGCCGCCGCTCCGCGCCGGGCGGGATCGCCTCGCCCTGCAGGGCGGACACGATGACCGCGCCCCAGAGGCGGCCGGAGACCATGATCGCCGCGCCGAGCGAGCTGCTCGTGCTCACGCGCCGCGCGCGGTCGGCGATCGCGCCGGTGGCGGTGCTGTCGAAGTCGTCGACGCGCGCGGTCCTGCCGGTCCGCCTGACCTGTGTGATCGCGTTGTGCCCGCCGACCGGGAGGCGGTCGCCGACCTGGAAGATCTCGACGAGCCGGCCCCAGCGCGCGACCACGACCGCCGTCTCGTCCTCGTAGCGCACGATCCCGGCGGTGCTGACGGCGAACATCCGGCCGAGCTCGGCGGCGACCGCGTCGAAGACGTCCGCCGGGGGCGCCTCGCCCGCGACCAGCATCGCCACCCGGCGCAGCGCGCTCTGCTCGTCGGCGAGCGCCTGCAGCTGCTCGCGCGTGGTGCTGCTGGCGATCGCGGCCGCGACGAGCTCGGCGATCTCCTGCAGCTGCGCCTCGGCCCCGTCGGGCGGGGCCTCGACGCTGATGTGCCCCCAGAGCGCGCCGTCGACGACGATCGGCGCGCCGACGGCGTCGCCGATCCGGGCCGGCCGGCCGCCCCGCAGCCGCTCCGCCACGCGGTCGTCCCACGGCCAGGCCGCGCCGGCGGGCCCCCACGCGCCGACCACGGTCGCCGTCTCGTCGCTCTCCCAGCGGAAGATCTGCACGGACCGCGGCTGCAGCATCGCCCCCACCTCGCGCGCGATCGCGGCGAAGATCTCGGCCGATCCGGCACCGGTCGCGACGAGCGCCGCGATCCGCCTCAACGACATCTGCTGTGCCGCCGTGCCGGACACGGGGCGGAGCCTAGCTACGAGGCGAACGGGGCGTCGGCGATCATGCGGCAGAAGTCCGGCCGCCGGTAGCCCGGGTCGAGCGCCTCGAGCACGTCGGTGTTCATCGTGCCGAACGTCGTCTGGGGCTTGTCGCGCATGCCGTCGTAGAACGCGCGCACGATGCCGTCCTTGAAGCCGGTGCGCGGGTGCGCCGCGATCACCGCGTCGCGCTTCGGCGCCGCGATCTCGGAGTGATGCAGGCCGAGCACGTCGTACTCCACGCCGAGCGTGACGAGCCGCACCTCGGGCTGCTTGTAGCGCGGGATCTCCGGCGTCGTGTGCAGCGCGATCGCCTCCCACACGGTCATGATCTCGCTCTCCGGGAGCCCGCGGCTCTCCAGGAAGCGGCGGGCGGCGTTGGCGCCGTCGATCTCGAAGCGCTCGTGCGCCGAGCGGTGGCCTTCGAGCAGCCCGACGTCGTGGAACATCGCGCCCACGTACAGCAGCTCGGGGTCGTAGTCCAGGCCGTGGCGCTCGCCCTGCAGCGAGCCCCACAGGAACACCCGGCGGGAGTGGTCGAACAGCAGCGGCGGCGCCGCCTCGCGCATGTACTCGGTCACGTCGCGCGCAAGGGCGCTGTCGGGGATCGGGATGTCGGCGATGGTCTCACGCATCCCTCCAGTCAAGCCGCGCCCGACCCAGCGCCCGAGCGGCGCTCACGATCGGTTGAAAACGAAGATTCTCAATTCCGCAGCGGGAGCGTGACCGCGACCCGCGTCCCGCCGCCGGGCGGGCTCTTGATCTCGAGCCGCCCGCCCTGCGCCGTGACCCGGTCGTCGAGGCCGAGCAGGCCGTTGCCGTCGGGCCGGGCGCCACCGATCCCGTCGTCGGCGACGGCCACGTGCAGCATCCCGTCCTCGACCCAGCACCGGACCTCGGCGCGGGTCGCCCGCGCGTGCTTGACCGTGTTGGTGAGCGCCTCGGTCACGACGAAGTAGGCGCTGGCCTCGACGTGGGACGCAAAGCGCGCCCGCGGGACGTCGACGTCGACCGGGAGCTTGATCCGCGTGACCACCGTGTCGATGCCCGCCGGGAGCCCACCGCTGGTGAGCGCCGCGGGCAGGATCCCGTGGGCGAGCTCGCGCAGCTCGGCGTTCGCGGCCTCGGCGTTGGCGAGCGCCTCGCCCACGAGCGGCTCGGTCTCGCCCCCGCGCCGCAGCGCGTGCCGCAACAGCTTCAGCGTGACGATCGTGTGCACGAGCCGCTGCTGCGCGCCGTCGTGCAGGTCGCGCACGACCAGCCGGCGGGCGTCGTCGCCCGCGGTCACGAGCCGCTCGCGCGAGGCGTTGAGCTCGTCGCGCGTGTGGGCGTTCGCGATCGCGGTGGCCACGAGCTCGGTGAAGTCGCCCAGGCGCCGCTCGGTGTCGGCCGGCAGCGTGTCGCCGCCCACCCCCACGACGACGACGCCCCACAAGCGGCCCTCGACCACGATCGGCGCGCCCGCCGAGGTGCCCAGGCCGCCGCCGCGCGCGACGGTCGCGACCGAGCCGGACGTCCTGTCGTAGCTTTCCACGCGCGCCTCGCGCCCGGTCCGGTAGACGGCGGCCATCGCGCTCTCGCCCTCGAGCGTGAGGCGGTCGCCGACGCTCAGCCCGAGCGGGACGTCGGCCTCCAGGGCGAGCACGGTCACGCTCTCGTCGGGCTCGTAGCGGCACAGCCCCGCCACGTCGGTTCCGAGCAGGCGCCGCACCTCCGCGGCCGTCTCGGCGAACACCTCGGCGGGCGGCGCCCCGCCGGCCACGAGCGTCGCGACCCGCCGCAGCGCGGCCTGCTCGGCGGCCAGCGAGGCCAGCTCGTCGCGGCTGGTCTCCAGCGACGCGGCCATGACGTTGAAGGAATGCTCGAGCGCGCCGATCTCGCCGATGTCGGTCTCGGGCATCCGCGCGCGCAGGTCGCCGCCGGCGATCCGGTCGGCCATCCCGGCCGCCCGCCGCAGCGGGCGCAGGATCACGCGCGACAGGTACCCGACGTAGCCGAGCGCGAGGACGATCGACCCGACGATGCCGAAGGCCGCCGCGGCCGTGGCGCGTACGGCCGCGCGTTCGAGGTCGGCGTCGCGCGCGGCGAGCCGGACGCGCTCCGCGTCGCGCAGGCCGGTGAGGCCGGCGCGCAGCGCGTCGACGCGGTGCTTGGCCGCGATCGTGTGCTCGACGCTGCGCGCGAACGGGTCGCCGCGGCGGACGGCGTCGACGAGCGGCCCCGCGTAGACCTCGACGTAGTCGTCCAGCGCGCGCAGGATGCGGTGGACCCGGGCGCGCTCGATCGGCAGCTCGGACGCGCGGCGCGCCAGCGTCTGCGCGGTGGCGGGCAGCGCGCCGCGGGCGGCGTTCGACGGCTCGAGGAAGCTCTCGTCGCGGGTGACGACGAACCCGCGCAGCCCGGTCTCGAGGTCGACGACGCGCTTCTCGAGCGAGTCGGCGGCCGCCAGGAACTCGCGCGTCTGCCGCCGCAGCTCAGTGGTCGCGCGCAGCTCCGTGATGAAGATCAGGACGACCGCGAATGCTCCGCCCACGATGCACGCAAGGACGACGCTCGCGGCGACCATTCGGCCAGTCAGCCCTCGGTGCATGGCGCCAAGCTCTCACGGCGACAATAACGGATAATTGAGTAGATGACCACTTGCGCCCGGCGTGGCCGGAAGGGCCTTCTGCCCGCGCTGCTCGCGGTGGCGCTGGTCGCCTGCGGCGGCGACGACGGACCGGCCGGCAACGCCGGGTCGGGCGGCTTCGAGCCGCCGCCGGTCCCGGCCGAGGCCGCCACGGCGGTCAAGCGGGCGTGCGACACCTCATCGCCCACCATCGAGCGCATCCAGGACGACGGCGTGCTCTTCTGGGCGATCGCCGTCTCGCCGCCGTTCGGCTTCGAGTCCGAGCCCGGGGTGTGGTCCGGCGTCGAGGCCCAGAACGCCGAGGAGCTCGCGACGGTGCTCGGCGTCGACTACGACATCACCGAGTACTCCTACCAGGCGCTGCCGCACGCGATCGTCACCGGCCAGGCCGACATCGTCGGCGCCGAGCTGTTCGTGACCGCCGTGCGCCGGAAGCTGATCGACTTCTCGCGGCCCTACTACCAGTCCGGGCAGCTGTTCTACGTGCTCGACCGCTCCCCGTTCGAGACGATCGACGACCTCAACCGGGCCGGCGTGCGGTTCGTCTACGGGACCGGGACCGCGCAGCAGCAGCTCGCGAACAAGTACATCCCGCGCGCGGCGGTGCAGCACGAGGAGCTCGGTCAGCGGCTGCTGTTCCACGATCTCCTCGCGGCCGGCAAGGCCGACGCGACGCTCTCCCAGGCCGCCGCGCTGAAGGTCATCCGCGACCGGTTCACCCGCCCGCCGCTGGCCGCGATCGGCCGCCACGGGCGGGTCACCGGCAAGCGCGCGTCGAGCCGCGAGGTGATCGACCCGTTCGACGTCGCCTTCGGCCTCCCGAAGGGCGACGCGGGCTGGCGCCGCTGCATCGACGCCTGGGTGCGCGATCTCGTCGATTCGGGACGCATGGCGCGGCGCATCGACTACTGGCTCGCCCAGCCCGTCACCTGAGCCGTCGGCGCCACGGCCACGACGCTGCCGAGCAGCGCGAGCGGCAGGACCGGCGCCCACGAGCGCGCGTGCGCGACCAGCAGCGCGCCCAGCGCCGCCCCGGCGACGATGCCCAGCACCACGGTCAGCAGGCGCAGGCGTTCGGCCCGGCTCGCCGACCAGCCCGCGAGGTCGCCGGCCAGCACCGCGAGCGTGGCGGTGGCGGCGGTCGTGAACTCCGCCCGCAGGCCGAGCTTGAACACGGCGATGGTCTGCACGCCCATCGCCACCGACGAGACCGCGATCAGCAGGGCGCCGAACCCCGCCGACGGGCGGCCGCCGACGGCGGCCCACAGCACGAGGAAGACGACCTGCAGCGCGAGCGTGACCCGCAGCGCGGACGTCACGCCCGCGGGCCACTCGCCGTCGGGCTCGGGGGTGCGCACGATGCGCGCGGCGAGCGCCGCGCCGAGCGCGAACGCCAGCAGCGCCGCGAGCACGCGGACGACGCTCGGGCCGTCGGCGCCCCCGGCGGCGAGGCCGGC
>Ga0180215_1004509_pt1 | contig 12339 bp, 14 predicted proteins | sample eDN3rd37CBELigBY_FD_128871 | JGI IMG/M metagenome (GOLD analysis project Ga0180215, IMG submission 128871) | Enriched backyard soil microbial communities from Emeryville, California, USA - eDNA 3rd pass 37_C BE-Lig BY (version 2) (version 2) | ecosystem: Environmental > Terrestrial > Soil >...
ATATAACGCTTAACTTTAACCATATCCAATACAGGAATATGCTCGGTGATACAAATGGCAAGATCCAATTCTGCATCTACCGCCTCAAGAATAGCATCTGCAGCAAATGGAGCTGGAACATAGATAACGGAGGCATTGGCACCTGTAGCCTTAACTGCTTCCTCCACAGTATTGAAGACAGGAACACCTTCTACTTCAGTACCGCCTTTACCAGGAGTTACACCGCCGACAATTTGCGTTCCGTATTCAAGCATTTGCTTAGTATGGAAAAGGGCTGTTGAACCAGTAATCCCTTGAACTATAACTTTAGTATCTTTATTGATAAATACGCTCACGTTAATTCTCCTTTCTGGTCTAAAGAGTGCCATTCTGTACTCAAAGGTCATAAGCAAAAGCTCTTCAGGCAAACACGCCTTTCGGATCCCCCCAAATGCCTTAGACACTGAACGGCCGCTCAATTTTGATTCCTAGCCTACTAAAGAAACGATTTTTTGTGCGCCGTCGGCCATTGATTCAGCCGCAATGATATCGATATCGGATTCAGCAAGGATCTTCTTGCCCAATTCAACATTTGTACCTTCCAGACGTACAACTAAAGGCACAGTCAAGCCTACTTGCTTCGCTGCTTCCACTACGCCAGTGGCGATGACGTCGCACTTCATGATTCCGCCAAAGATATTAACAAAAATACCTTTTACGTTTTTATCAGAAAGGATGATTTTGAAAGCTTCAGTAACCTTTTCAGCAGTTGCACCGCCCCCAACATCAAGGAAATTGGCCGGGTCTCCGCCATAGTGTTTGACGATATCCATAGTAGCCATCGCCAATCCTGCACCGTTAACCATGCAGCCGATATTTCCATCAAGGGAAATATAGCTCAGGTCATATTTGGATGCTTCGATTTCCTTTGCATCCTCTTCTTCAAGGTCACGAAGAGCCATGATGTCCTTTTGACGGTAAAGAGCATTTCCATCAAAGTTCAGCTTTGCATCCAGAGCCATTACCTTGCCGTCTCCAGTTACTACTAATGGATTGATTTCAGCGATAGAGCAATCTTTTTCAATGTAAGCTCTGTATAAGCCCATCATGAATTTAACAGCTTGTCCGACAAGCTTTGATGGGATATTGATATTAAAAGCGATTCTGCGCGCCTGGAATGCTGTTAAACCAAGCACAGGATCAATTTCTTCCTTGAAGATTTTTTCAGGCGTCTGTTCAGCTACTTCTTCGATTTCTGTGCCGCCCTCTTCAGAAGCCATTAAAACTACGCGTGACGTTGCGCGGTCCAAGACTAGACCAACATAATATTCCTTCTTAATGTCACAGCCCTCTTCAATCAGTAAACGCTTTACTTCCTTGCCTTCCGGGCCTGTTTGATGTGTAACAAGTGTTTTCCCCAGGATTTCACCTGCATATGTACGAACTTCGTCAAGATTTTTGGCAACTTTTACACCGCCAGCTTTACCGCGTCCTCCGGCGTGGATTTGTGCTTTTACCACACATACCTCAGTGCCAAGTTCTTTAGCAGCTTCAACAGCTTCTTCTACTGTAAATGCCACTTTTCCGTTCGGAACTGCGACCCCGTATTGTCTGAGGACTTCTTTACCTTGATACTCATGTATATTCATTTCCCATCCTCCTATCTAACTCTTCAAAAAAATAACTGCGCTTTCATTTTATAAAATGACACAACCCTTGTCTACCATTTACTCTAAAATATTATATTTCTTTAAAAATTAAAAATATTAAAAAGTGCAGAAACCCTGTCATAATAGATGTTTTACACTTATTTTATTTTAAAATTATTTTTTTAAAATAAAGAAAAACTGCCTTTTCGACAGTTTTCTTTTTTATTAGACTCAAGTAAAATCCCGCTGTCATCCCTTCGAATTGAATTACTGAGAATAAACCATATTGGTTTACCAGAATAGATTATTCTTCATTTTCCCTCTTCCCGGCTTCCTGATCAGCCCTGTAGATAAAAACAAACACCTCAGCAACAGCCTGATATAGTTCTTCCGGTATACCCTCATTGATGTTAAGCTTGCCAAGAAGCTCTACAAGAGCAGGATCTTCCTGAACCGGAATATCATGTTCCTTAGCCTTCACAAGGATATTTTCAGCAACCAGTCCCTTCCCCTTTGCGGATATCCTTGGTGCTCCCTGATTCACAGGATCATAGGTTAATGCTACCGCTTCTTTCCTTTTTTGATCATGAACTTTTTTCATATCCTTATATCTACTCCGCTAAATTGAATTGATTGCACAATCGATGTCATTGTATCTTTTCCAATAGGTGACTCCCCTGCAGACTCCGGCTTTTGGACTGAAACAGAGGACAGCTTATAATTTAATTTTAATAGATTTTCTTTTAGTTCAGCGGCAAATGGAGCTGTTAAATCCTTTATTTCTTTGTGCTCATTAATAACTGAAATTTTAATAATTCTGTTTTGAACTTGAAGATCGACAATAGTTTCATTCAGATGCTCTAAATTCAAATAAAATATAACCCGGCAATGGCTGGGATCAATTTTCCCCTCTTCCGTTTTGCGGCCGCTCCATTGCATTGTCAAATCGGAGATTTTCCCCCATAAAGAAACAGGAAGCTGAAAAATATAGTGCTGCAATGGGCCGGATTCCTGCGAGAGAGCCTGAAAGCCGGTTAATTTATGCAGAAGCCGTTCAGCTGCATCTTTAGCTATGTGCGAAGTTTCTTCATTTATAAAGCCCATCAGGAGCGGTTTAAGGGTATCCAGCTTTTTGGAAGCTCCTTCATCGGAATGTTTTAATAAATTTATGAAGTCATGTTCATAAGAAAGCCCCAATGTTCTGATTATTCTCTTCAATTCACTATGAATATTCCGCTGGTCATATGTAAGGTTAACCTCTGTTTGCAGGCTATTTTTCAGTTCTTCCATCATTGTCTTTTCCCGCAGATTGAGAGCCGCTGCTGCCAAAGGTTTCTCACCTGCCAGTAATCTCCCCGCCTGAACAGCAGCCTGCTTTATCCCATAAGCATCTGACAATAATTGGTCCAAATCATCATTTAATGTGTGGGAAAGAGCTGATTTGAAAAGGGTGTTAAGCAAATTCTTTTCTGCTGGAAAAGAATTCTTTCCATTTCGAATATCATTGAATAAGATTTCCAGAGTTTGAGATAGTCCACTGCTTTCCGATCTTTGTGCAATAAATCCATTTAGCTTTGCCAAGTTCAATATAAATTCCTGCCTGTTCCCGGAATCGTTTGCTTTCATAATTTCCGTCAGGACATGACTAATCGGTTTATTTGGGATGCTTACCTCCATAAGCTTCTGTAAAGCCGCATCCTCGGCCGTTTCACCCGGCATCAGCCCCAATACTTTCAGGAGCTGGAAAGCAGTGTGTGAACTTGCCTGGTTTTTTGTATTCAGCCATTCAGAAAACAATCTGTATATTGCCTGCTGACCCCATTTTTCTCTTGAAGGCTTTGTCAGATCACCAAGCAGCGAATATATTTGCTGCCCTTTAGTTGATAAACCACCACCCTTTAATTCATCCAGCAATTCCCCCATAAGGGATGAAAGAGAGTCCCCATGCAAGACTGAGGATATCGCTGAAAAAACATCCTTTGAAAAGGGAAGCTGCCTTATAAACAGCTCTTTTACTGTCCGCAGTCCATCTTCAGCTGATCGGCTTTCCTTGATCCATTCAGATGCCATCTTCAGAGTTTCACCTGTAATCGGAAGCTGTTCTCTAAGAAAAAATTGAATAAGCATCTTATTTTCTCTGGATAACTGCATTCCCAGCTGTCTTAGAAGGCTTTCAGCCGGGGCTTCCGCACCTGGTCTGTCTGCTGATTCCATTACCTTTAAGCGCAGCATTCCCTCACCTGGCTCAACTTTAAACCAATATCTGATGTTGGCTGATAAAGGGATTTCCAGCTGCGCTATCGCTTTATGTGACCCAATTTGCACCTCTGCCGTCTGGTTTGGAAATAGCTTTACTATCTTTCCGCTGACAATTTGGCCAGGTATAAATGCAGCCGTTTTTACTGCATTGTTCTGGTCATGCCTTATTATTCTTTGGATAATATCAGACGGCTTCATGCCTTCACCTTCTATTCTATTTCACTAATAAGATTTTTTATTGGTGCAAAGCTTTTCCGATGATAAGGAGATATTCCATGCAGTGTGATGGCTTCAAGATGCTCCTTCGTCCCATAGCCCATATTTTTCTCGAATCCATATTGAGGAAACTCTTTACCTATTTCAGCCATCATTCTGTCTCTCGTGACTTTAGCTATGATAGAGGCTGCAGCAATCGATATGCTTTTGCCATCTCCCTTAATGATAGCTTCCATTGGGTAAGGAGTTAATAGTTTTACGGCATCTGCAAGCAGGAAGTCCGGTTTTGGGCTCAGCCCTTCAATTGCTGAAAGCATTGCTTTTTTTGTCGCTTCAAATATATTGATGCGGTCGATTTCTTCCGGATCAATGATTCCAACGCTGAATGCTGCAGCCTTAGCCTTAATTATCTCAGAAAATTCTTCTCTTTTGCTCTCCGGCACCTTTTTTGAATCATCTAAACCCGGGAGGAAGAAGTCTTCTGGCAAAATAACTGCTGCAGCTACCACTGGTCCTGCAAGCGGGCCCCTGCCTACTTCATCAATTCCGGCAATAAACTGAAAACCCTGGCTCCGGTAACGAACTTCATACTGACTCATTTCTTTATGCTTTTCATATATCTTTTTTTGCTGCAGATTTCGGGAATGCCATCTTTCTAATAGCTGCTGTACTCCTTTTCTTTCATCATGCTTTATGGAATAAAGGAAAGGGTCATCCTCTGACTTAATTGTTTTGATTTTTTCTTCTATTTGACGAATAGTTAATTTTTCCATAGACTTCTCCATTTCAATCTAATGTATGTATCGGCATTTCCGCAAAAAAATAAAGGCCTCCTGTGAACAGAAGGTCTTCATCTAAATTATTCAGCTTCACTCCGAACTCCCATCTCTTCGGGCAATTCCAAAGTGATTGGCCCCAATTTTTCAGAACGGAATTCTCTGATTACCAGCTCTGTTACCTTATCATAATCAATTTCGCCGCCGCCCATCAGGCAGCCGCGCAGCCTGCCGATTTTATCAAATACTTCCACAATATCCTCCGGAATTTCATCAAGCTGATATCTCTCATGCAGGCGATCTGGATACCTGAGGCCGAGAAAGCGCAGAGCATATACTGCAACATCCTGAAGATTTAATATAGTATCTTTTATTGCTCCAGTCAGAGCAAGCTTAAGACCTACTTCCTGATCTTCAAATTTTGGCCATAGAATCCCAGGGGTATCGAGAAGCTCCAGCTCTTTCCCTACCTTTATCCATTGCTGGGCTTTCGTAACGCCGGGGGTATTTCCTGTCCTGGCTATATTCTTTTTGGCCAGGCGATTGATAAGGGTAGACTTTCCAGCGTTTGGAATACCTACTATCATTGCCCGGATTGCTCTAGGCTTAACACCCTTCGCCTTCATTCGATCGAACTTTTCCTGAAGAATACTCTGAGATGCGGAGACGATTTCCTTCATGCCTTGTCCCGCCTGCGAGTTTATCGCAAGAGCTCTTATACCCTTATCTTCAAAATGTTTGATCCACTTTTTAGTCGCTTCTTTATCAGCCATGTCAGCTTTATTCAATAAAACAAGCCGCGGTTTGTGCTGAATAATTTCATCGATCATCGGATTTCGTGATGAATAAGGAATCCTTGCATCAACGAGCTCAAAGATGATATCGACCAGTTTTAATTTTTCTGTAACCTGCCTGCGGGCTTTCGCCATATGGCCGGGAAACCACTGGATCGTCACAGCTGGTCACCTCCATCCAATATGTATTTATTAAAGAAAGAATCAATCAACGATTCGAATGTCCTCTATAGGCCAGTATATTACTCCGGCATCACCCAGTACTTCTTCCATCGGAACAGGGCCAATGTGACGGCTGTCCTTGCTGAAGCGGCGGTTGTCACCCATTACAAATAAGTGCCCTTCAGGCACTGTTTCCTGTCCTATCTTTTCTTTTAAAGTAAACGGCTCTGTCAGCGGCCCATCGATTACCTGTTTTTTATATTCCTCCAGGTAAGGCTCTTCATAAGCTTTCCCATTTACATAAAGAGTATCATCTTTGTATTCAATCTTATCTCCAGGAAGGCCTATTACCCTTTTGATGTAATCTTTGTTTTCAGGTGCATGGAAAACAATGATGTCGAAGCGCTCGGGCTCGCCAATCTTATAACTGAACTTATTAACAATCATTCGATCCTGATCATGCAATGTTGGCATCATGGACAAGCCGTCAACCACAATCGGAGCAAATAAAAAATATCTGATGACTGCTGCTAACAGGACTGCGATTACAAGTGCTTTTGTCCATTCCCATAATTCATTTTTCTTTTTCGCCATTAAATCCCCCACCATTCTTCTAAGCCATTAATTAATCTGCATGGAAAGTGTTGTCTTTTTTATTTTACAAAAATTCTTCTTAATAAACACGATGGGAACCTTATTTATATATTATTTAACATTTATGTAATATTATTTATATTCTGCTGTTTCATGAAAGAAAAAGGAGCTTGATTTAACAAGCTCCTTTTTTTCTTTATTATCGAATTTCTTTGATACGAGCTTTTTTACCGCGAAGGTTACGCAGGTAGTAAAGTTTCGCACGGCGGACTTTACCGCGGCGGATAACTTCAAGCTTCGCAATCTTAGGTGTGTGTACAGGGAATGTACGCTCAACGCCTACACCGTAAGAAATCTTACGAACTGTGAAAGTTTCGCTGATTCCACCACCACGACGCTTAATCACAACACCTTCATATACCTGAACACGCTCACGAGTTCCCTCAACAATACTTACGTGTACACGTACAGTATCACCAGGACGGAAAGACGGAAGGTCAGTACGAAGCTGTTCTTTTGTGATTTCTTCAATTAGTTTTTGCATCGTTTTCAACTCCTCTCAGCAGACGCTCTTGCACAACCTATATGTTTGCAGCGGAACATCTTTATCAGACGAAAACTGAACAAGTTCAGCCTAAGTCACAAAAAGTATCATACCATACTTGGACGGCAACTTCAATGTTATTTATCTTCTTTTTTAATTTCATCCAGCCACTTTTGCTGTTCTTTTGTTAATTCTGCACCCTCAAGAAGATCAGGACGCCTTAAATACGTCCTTCTTAAGGATTCTTTGGCTCGCCACTCGTCGACAAGGCGATGATTCCCTGACATGAGGACATCCGGCACTTTAATGCCCCTGAATTCCGCTGGACGGGTGTAATGAGGGTGTTCAAGAAAACCTGTGCTGAAAGAGTCCTTTATGTGTGATTCTTCGTTGCCCAATACACCTGGCAGCAAACGGACAACACTATCGATTACGACCATGGCTCCAAGCTCTCCTCCAGTCAGCACAAAATCACCAATCGAAATTTCATCGGTTACCACATGTTCACGTATTCTTTCATCATACCCCTCGTAATGTCCGCAAACAAAAATCAGGTGATCCATTTCAGCAAGCTCTTCAGCTTTCTTCTGTGTAAAGCGTTCTCCTTGAGGACACAGGAGAATAACCCTCGGGGACGCCCCGCTTTTACTGCGAAGATCATCTACAGCATCAAATATGGGCTGGGGTTTTAAAACCATTCCCGCCCCTCCGCCATATGGATAATCATCTACGGTTTTGTGCTTATTGTCGGCATATTCCCTAAAGTTGACCACGTTGTAATTCACTGCTTCATTTTCAGCCGCTTTTTTTAGGATGGAATGTCCAAAAACGCCTTCAAACATTTCAGGAAACAGAGTGAGCACATCAATATTCATCATGAAAGCAATCCTTCTATCGCATTAATTTTCACAAGTTTGTCTTTCACATTAACTTCCTTAACAACATCTTCAATATACGGGATCAGTATTTCCTTCCCGCCTTTTGCTTTGATTACCCATACATCATTTGCTCCAGGAGAAAGAATTTCCTTGATTTTACCTACTTCCGCTCCATCAAGCGTTTCAACAGTACACCCTATGATTTCATGGTAGTAAAACTCATCTTCTTCAAGATCGCCTAGCTGATCTTCCGAAATTTTCAGGATGCCGCCCTTCATTTTTTCAATCCCATTAATATTTTCGTATCCTTCAAAGGTAAGCAAATCGAATGTTTTATGGGTACGGTGAGTTTTCACTGTCAGCTCAATTGGATCACCTTTTGTATCAGGCATGAACAAATAAAGTTTATTTCCCGGCTTATACCTTTCCTCTGCAAAGTCTGTTTTGGAAATGACCCTTGCTTCCCCTTTTATGCCATGGGTGTTCACGATTTTTCCTACGTTGAACCATTTCTGCATGTACTATCACCTCTAGCGTATTTCATCAACAATTCCATCTCTTATGATGATGGTTTTCCCTTTTTCTATGTCTTCCCAGCGGGTACCCTTTTGAACCTCAATAATCGCCTGGACTTCTTTTTCTTTCAATTCGCTTCCTAACGGTAGCATATGTAATTGTTCTATTTGAAAATCGAGCAGCTGGACTTTTTCCTGCCTCATTTGAATTTCCTTTTCAAAATGCTTTTTTAGACTGGCCGGATGCAGTTTTTTGGTTTTTTCCTGTTTTTTCAGTTCAAACCTCAGCTGATCACTTTCTTTCTGCAGCTGCTTTTTTTTGGCCATATAGCCTTCCAGCAGTTCTTTCTTGCTGTTCTCTGTCAGCACCTGCTTAACTGTAACCGATTGAATGATGTTCACGTACAGCGCCTCCCAAATTGATCCGATTAAAAAAACGGCTTTACTGACTGCTGTCAAATTCTTAGTTGGCGATGTTTATATTTTAACTTTTCTGGTGTAATGCTGTGTTACTTTATATATTCTGCCCGCTGATTTCAGAACGGGTCACTTGCTTTCCGCTGGGAGAGATGAGAGCCTCCTCGGCTTCGCCTGCCTGTGAGGTCTTTCACTTTCCTTACTTCCCGCAGGAAATTTGATAAGCTTCCACGAAATTACACCGCACAAAGGAAATGCGTCAGCATTTTCGAGGATCAAATGCCCCTCCACTCCAATCAACTCAGCAGATTGAATAATATTTTAAATCAGAGGACAATAAAGTTCAAACAGCAGGATTTTTTAGATTGTAAAAAAAGGAGGGGAAGCCCCTCCTTTTTTTGGTAATACCCTGCTCAATGCAGGATAATTATTCTATGATCTCTAAAAAGATCTTCTTTTGTTCTGATGAACCTGCTGCATAGACAACGGTCCGTATTGCTTTCGCAACGCGCCCTTGCTTCCCAATTACTTTCCCCATGTCATTCTTGTTGACGGAAAGCTGATAGGTTACGCGCTGATCCTCTTCTTGGACATTCACTTGAACATCTTCCGGAAAATCAACTAGGGGCTTAACAATCGTTTCGATAAGCTCTTTCATCTTATAATGAATTACTTACCGTTTTTAGCGTTATGGAATTTCTCCATAATGCCTTGCTTAGAGAAAAGGTTGCGTACTGTATCAGATGGCTTAGCACCTGTCTGAAGCCATTTAAGAGCCAACTCTTCATTGATTTCAACGATCGCTGGTTGAGCAACCGGGTTGTAAGTTCCTACTGTTTCAATGAAACGTCCGTCACGAGGAGAACGAGAATCAGCTACAACAATACGATAGAAAGGGTTTTTGTGAGCACCCATACGCTTTAAACGAATTTTTACTGCCATTTTAAATAAGCACCTCCGAATAGTTTCACACAAGATAGTATAATATCAGATTGTTAATTAGTTTGTAAAGGTTTTTTTCTTTACATCTTATGAAAAGCTTTGCTGACAGCTTAAAAAGGGTTAAAAGGAAGCTTAAATCCGCCTTTTTTCTTGCCTTTTTGCTGCATGCCAGCCATTTGCTTCATCATCTTTTTCATGTCTTCAAATTGCTTCAGCAGACGGTTAACTTCAGGCACGGTTCTTCCGCTTCCCTTGGCAATCCGTTTGCGGCGGCTTGCATTGATGATTTCAGGGTGAGTTTTCTCTTCCTTCGTCATCGATTTAATAATCGCTTCAACATGAGTGATTTGCTTCTCGTCGATTTGGATATTATTCAAGCCTTTGATTTTGTTTGCACCAGGCATCATTTTCAGCAGCTCATCGAGCGGTCCCATGCTGCGGACCTGACCAAGCTGATCCAAAAAATCATCGAATGTGAAAGAAGCCGTGCGCATCTTCTGCTCAAGCTCTTTTGCCTTTTCTTCATCCACATTGGCCTGTGCTTTTTCAATTAGGGATAGGACATCTCCCATACCTAATATACGGGACGCCATCCGTTCTGGATGGAACGCTTCAAGCGCATCCAGTTTTTCCCCAAGACCGACGAATTTAATCGGCGTGTTTGTTACGGATCTAATGGATAGAGCGGCACCGCCTCGAGTATCGCCATCCAGCTTCGTCAGGACAACCCCAGTAAGACCCAGCAGATCATTGAAGCTTTGCGCTACATTAACCGCATCTTGACCAGTCATGGCGTCTACAACAAGGAAGATTTCATCTGGATTGGAAAGCTCTTTGATTTGCTTTAGCTCATCCATTAAGGCTTCATCCACATGCAGCCTTCCTGCTGTATCGATCAGAACATAATCATGATGATCCTCTTTTGCCTTTGCGATTGCCTGTTTTGCAATTTCAACAGGACTGACTTGATCACCAAGGGAGAAGACCGGCATATTAAGCTGTTTGCCAAGTGTTTCGAGCTGTTTAATCGCCGCAGGGCGGTAAATATCTGCAGCAACCAGCATCGGATTGCGGTTATACTTTTTGCGGAGCAGGTTTGCAAGCTTTCCGGTTGTAGTCGTTTTACCGGCACCCTGAAGACCGACCATCATAATGACTGTCGGGGGACGATTGGAGACAGCAATTTTGCTTTGCTCTCCGCCCATCAGTTCCGTTAATTCTTCTTTAACAACCTTAATGACTTGCTGTCCTGGCGTCAGGCTCTTTAATACTTCCTGTCCGACAGCACGTTCGCTGACTTTTTTGACAAACTCTTTGACGACTTTGAAGTTTACGTCCGCTTCCAAAAGGGCGAGACGGACTTCACGCATCATTTCTTTTACATCCGCTTCATTGATTTTGCCTTTTCCGCGGATCTTCTGAATTGTATTTTGCAGTCGGTCGGCCAATCCTTCAAATGCCATATATGCCGCCTCCTAATCTAATTTCTCAAGCTCTGCCACTGCTTCTTCCAATGCTTCTCGGGAAGGGGAGCCTTCCTGAAGCATCACTTTTATTTCTGCAATCAGCTTGCTGCGCTCTTGAAATTTATGAAATAATAATAGCTTTTCTTCATACTCTTCAAGCATTGCTTCTGTTCTTTTAATGTTGTCATATACCGCTTGCCGGCTAACATCATATTCCTCGGCAATCTCTCCAAGCGAAAAATCATCCAGGTAGTACAGGGACATATAGCTTCTCTGCTTAGGAGTTAACAACGATTGATAGAAATCATATAGGTAGTTCATCCTCGTTGTTTTTTCGAGCATTCCCTATTCCCCCTTGTTAAGTGAAAAGCCTTTACAAAGTAAGTTTACATAGAAGTTCATAGCATGTCAAGAAAATATCTTTACAGGGTTAATTATTCATTTTATTTTCACTTTATAATTTAGCCCGTTGATTTCAGCACGGGGCACTTGGCTTTCCGCGGGGAGGAACGGGAGCCTCTGAGCAGGAGTCAAGTGCGCTGCAATCAGCTCAGCGATCTATAATACTTTTCTAAATCCAGCATACGTTATTGAAAAATCCCCACTTACTTTTTCCTGTTTTTTGCATCCAGCAGCCTTTTCATGCGTTCTTCTCTTTCTTTCGGCGAGGATTCTGCTGGAGGTTTTGGCCGGTTTGTTTTTTTCTTTTCTTTTGTTTTTTCCGGTGTTTCTTTTACAGTAGTTCCCCCTTGAAGTTTATCAGGCATCTGCACGGAAGGAGATTTTTTTTCCCTGGAAGCTTTAAGGTTTTGAATTTTAATAGGAGCCTCTGGCTTTTCCTTTTTATTTCTGTTTTTCTTCAAAATTCCCGCAGCGATAGCAGTTAAGCCAAAGCGCCTTAAAGCGATTTCTGAAAAAAAGATCAGGAATGCAGCGAGAAGCAGCCATTCGCTGATTGGTTGTTTGGTGCTGGCTGGTTTTTTCAGCGGTCGGAAAGCTTCTTCTCCGCTTTCCAGCTCCTTGCCGCCAGTCATTTTTGAGAGTGTCGCCAAATGCTCTTTATTTGTACCCGTTTGCAAACACTCTTCTGAATAGGGAATAGTAAAACCAGTGAGATGAACCTGTATATTCCCATTTTGATCTGTCTG
>Ga0180215_1004510_pt1 | contig 12338 bp, 9 predicted proteins | sample eDN3rd37CBELigBY_FD_128871 | JGI IMG/M metagenome (GOLD analysis project Ga0180215, IMG submission 128871) | Enriched backyard soil microbial communities from Emeryville, California, USA - eDNA 3rd pass 37_C BE-Lig BY (version 2) (version 2) | ecosystem: Environmental > Terrestrial > Soil >...
ACTCGCTGGGATGTCCTGTCTGAGCCGCTGTTGTGGGCTGCGTTCGGCAAGGGAGTCCAGTTCACACTCCAGATGGCGGCCGTCGCCGCCATCCTGGCGCTTCTCATCGGTGTGATCTTCTCGTTTGCACGCACCGCGCGTAGTCGCTGGGTGCGTGTGCCCGCGACGGTCATCCTCGAGTTCTTCCGGGGCATGCCGCTGCTGCTCATGATGTTGTTCATCCTGCTCGTGTTCGCGGTGGGGCCGTACTGGTCGGGGGTCGGCGCCCTGGCCGTGTACAACGGTGCAATCATCGGCGAGGCACTGCGGGCGGGTGTGCAGTCACTTCCGAAGGGCCAGCGGGAATCGGGTCTCGCGATCGGCCTCACGCCGTTCAAGACTCGTCTGCTCATCGAGTTCCCCCAGGCGTTCCGGCAGATGCTGCCCATCATCATCGCCCAGATGGTCGTGCTTCTGAAGGACACATCGCTGGCGTACGTGGTCGGCTACGACGAGTTGTCGCGAACGATCAAGAACATGCAGAGCACTCTCGGCAACCGGTACCTGTTCACGGTGTTCATCATCGGTTTGCTGATCTACCTGCTGATCAACCTCACCCTGTCGTGGATCGCTCGCGTCATCGCACGGAGGAGCGGCCCGAAGGCCGGAGCCACCATCGACGGCGACAAGGCCCTGGGAGCGGAGGGCACGCAAGCCCTCGTCCTCCCGCTCCGCGGTGACGGGACGGAGAGCGGGCGAGGGGTTTAGCCGGGCTAAACTTGACCCTCGTGTCGTCATCCCATCCCATTACTGAAGAGAACGTCGCAGCTGCCGTCGACGCCGCCATCCAGGCGATCGATGCCGCAACCGATTCTGCGTCCGTCAAGGCCGTTCGCACCGCCCACCTGGGCGAGTCCTCGCCGCTGGCCAAGCTGAACGCTGCCATGCGGCAGGTACCGCCAGACCAGAAGGCGGCTGCGGGACAATTGATCGGCAAGGCACGCGGGCAGGTGAATCAGGCGTTCGCCGCGCGCGAGGCTGAGATCAAGGCGGCCGAGGAGACGGCGAAGCTTGCAGCCGAGGCCGTTGACGTGACGGCACTTGCCACCCGCTGGACACCGGGCGCCCGCCATCCGCTGACCCTCCTGCAGGAGGAGATGAGCGACATCTTCATCGGCATGGGCTGGGAGGTCGCGGAAGGGCCGGAGCTCGAAAACGAGTGGTTCAACTTCGACGCCATGAACTTCGACGAAGACCACCCGGCGCGTGCCATGCAGGACACCTTCTTCATCGAGCCCGTCGACGCCCACCTGGTGCTGCGAACGCACACCTCGCCCGTGCAGATCCGTTCCCTGCTCGAACGGCCGCTGCCGGTCTACGTCGTGGCACCCGGCCGCACCTACCGCACCGACGAACTCGATGCGACCCACACGCCCGTGTTCCGCCAGATCGAGGGCCTCGCCATCGACAAGGGCCTCACCATGGCGCACCTGCGCGGCACCCTCGAGCACCTCGCCCGCGCCATGTTCGGCGATGAGGCGAAGATCCGCCTGCGCCCCAACTACTTCCCGTTCACCGAGCCCAGCGCCGAGATGGATGTCTGGCAGCCGAACGCCAAGGGCGGCGCGCGCTGGGTGGAGTGGGGAGGCTGCGGCATGGTCAATCGCAATGTGCTGCGCGCGGCCGGCATCGACCCCGAGATCTACCAGGGCTTCGCCTTCGGAATGGGCATCGAGCGCACGCTGCAGTTCCGCAACGACATGAATGACATGCGCGACATGGTCGAGGGCGACATCCGCTTCTCACAGCAGTTCGGAATGGTGGTCTGATGCGCGTCCCAATCTCCTGGCTCAGGGAGCACGTCGAGATCCCGACGGATGCCACGGCAGAAGACATCCAGGCAGCGCTCGTTCGCGTCGGTCTGGAAGAAGAAGCCATCCACCGCAGCGAGTTGGTCGGCCCGATCGTCGTCGGGCAGGTCATCGAGTTCGTTGACGAACCGCAGTCGAACGGCAAGACCATCCGTTGGTGTCAGGTAGACGTCGGCGCCCTTCGAGACGGCGGCTCTGCCGCCTCCTCAGGGACCGATGCGGCCGCAAGTGGCCGCGATATCAGGGGAATCGTCTGCGGCGCGCACAACTTCTTCGCCGGCGACAAGGTTGTGGTGACCCTGCCGGGCTCGGTGCTACCCGGCCCGTTCCCTATCGCTGCCCGCAAGACCTATGGGCACATCAGCGACGGCATGATCGCATCCGTCAAGGAACTCGGCATGGGGGAAGAGCACGACGGAATCCTGCGCCTTGCCGAGATCGGAATCGACGCGGAGCCGGGCACGGATGCCATCAGCCTTCTCGGCCTGGACGACTACTCGGTTGAGATCAACGTCACCCCAGACCGCGGCTACGTGCTCTCGATGCGCGGTGTCGCACGCGAATACTCGAACTCGACAGGCGCGACGTTCACTGACCCGGCCCTGCGCGGCACGCTCGTGCAGCTCGCCGAAACACCGGCCTCCGGTTTCGGGCTCACGGTGCGTGACGACGCGCCCATCCGCGGTGCCGTCGGCTGCACCGTGTTCAGCGCGCGGGTGGTGCGGGGGATCGACCCGCAGCGCCCGACCCCTCCGTGGATGGCCAGCAGGCTCAGGCTCGCAGGCATCCGCTCCATCTCGCTCCCGGTCGACATCAGCAACTACGTGATGGTCGAACTCGGCCAGCCCACGCACGCCTACGACCTCGCCAAGCTGAACGGTGGCATCACGGTGCGCCGGGCGAAGGCGGGCGAGACGCTCGTCACGCTCGACGACCAGAACCGCACGCTTCACGAAGAAGACCTGCTCATCACAGACGACTCGGGCCCGATCGGCCTGGCCGGAGTCATGGGTGGGGCGCACACCGAGATCTCGTCGACGACCACAGACGTGCTGATCGAGGCCGCAAACTTCGACCCGGTCACGATTGCGCGCACCGCCCGCAGGCACAAATTGCCGAGCGAGGCGTCGAAGCGTTTCGAGCGCGGCGTAGACCCTCGCGTTGCGACCATTGCCTCGGCACGCGTCGCCGAGCTCCTCGTCGAACTGGCGGGTGGCACGCTCGATACCTTCGGAGGGCTGATCGAGCAGCAGACCGCTCCGGATGCCATCCTGCTTCGTGACGGGTTCGTCGAGTCCCTGATCGGTGTCGAATACACCGATACCGAGGTCACCTCGTCGCTCGAAGCCATCGGTGCCACCGTGGAGCAGGTGGCCGGTGCTCTTCGTGTCACGCCACCGACCTGGCGCCCAGACCTCACCGACGAGCCGACGCTCGCGGAGGAGGTCGCCCGCATCGTCGGCTACGACCGCATCCCGTCCGTCCTCCCCGTGGCCCCACCCGGCCGCGGACTCACGCGAACCCAGCGACTGCGCCGGAACGCGGCCATCGTGCTGGCGGCAAACGGGCTCACCGAGGTGCAGCCGTACCCGTTCCTGTCTGAGCAGATGCACCACCTGTTCAGCGGAGACGCCCCAGCGGTTCGTCTCGCGAACGCACTCGACGCCGAAGTGTCGCTCCTGCGTCGGAGTGTGCTCCCCGGCCTGCTCGACGTGGCCAGACGAAACCTGTCGCGCGGGCTCACCGACCTGGCCATCTTCGAGGTGGGCGTCGTATTCCTTCCTGAGCCGGGTAAGAGCTACGGGAGCGGTCCGCTTCCCGCAGGTAACGAGCATCCTGGTGCTGAGAAGCTCGCAGAACTCAACGACGGCATCCCGCCGCAGCCGTGGCACGTCGGAGCGCTCTTCCTTGGTGACCGCAGCACCAAGCAGCCGGCCCAGCAGCCCGTCGCGGCGTCGCTGGCGGATGCCATCGTCGCGGCCCAGCAGCTCGCCTCAGCTGTATCGGCCACCATCAGGGTCGAGCAGGGCAACCACCCGGCCATGCACCCCGGCCGCACCGCAGAGCTCTTCGTCGAAGACACCGTCGTCGGCGTGGCGGGCGAGCTCCTCCCTGCCATCGCAGCAGACCTCGATCTTCCTCGTGTTGTTGCCCTGCTCGAGCTGGACCTGAGCGCCCTGATCGACCTCGCCGACCGTGAGGTTGCCACAGCGCCGATCTCGTCATACCCCGCCGCGACCCAGGACCTCTCGCTCGTCGTCTCCCGCGACATCCCCGCGGGTGAGGTTTTGGCAGTCGTGAGGGAGGGCACGGGAGAGCTCCTCGAAGACATCCGCCTGGTAGACGACTACCGAGGAGACGGCGTCGATGACGACCACAAGTCGCTCACCTTCGCCCTGCGGTTCCGGGCTGCAGACCGCACCCTGACCGCCGCGGAGGCCACTGAAGCAAAGCTCGCGGGCGTCGCGCTCGCGAGCGAACGTTTCGGTGCGACCCTTCGCGAATAGAGCACGAGTTCACCTGGCGTTAGTGAGCACGAAACACAATTAGGGCTTGCCACCGCGAGCCGCTAGGGTGAACTCGTGGACAACTACCGCGGACCAGCACAGGGCACACGACGCCCAGTTGCTCCGCGCGTGCGCCGAATCTCGGCGACGCCGCTCCGCTGACCGTTCCCTCAGCATCTCTTGCCGCGTCGCCGCCTCCGGTCCCTGTTCCATCCACCCCTCAATAAGGTTGAGAAATGTCCCTATCCGTCGCCGTCGCCGGCGCCAGCGGCTACGCGGGTGGTGAAGTCCTGCGCCTGCTCGCGGACCACCCCGACGTAGAGATAACCACCGTCACCGCACACGCCAACGCGGGCCAGCCGCTGACGGCCGTGCAACCGCACCTGCGTTCGCTGGGCCACCTCACGCTTGTCGACACCACCGAGAAGAACCTCGCGGGCCACGACGTCGTCTTCGTCGCGCTGCCGCACGGGCTCTCCGGCCAGCTCACTGCCCAGCTCGCTGAAGACACACTCGTGATCGACTGCGGTGCTGACCACCGACTCACCAGCGAAGCCGACTGGGCTGCCTTCTACGGTGGCGAGTACTTCGGGGCGTGGGACTACGGGATGCCGGAGCTGGTGCTTGCCGACGGCAGCACCCAGCGCGGCAAGCTGGTCGGCGCGAAGAAAATCGCGGTACCTGGTTGCAACGTGACTGCCATAACGCTCGGACTGGCCCCCGGCATCCGTGCTGGAGTCATCGACGCGGATGACCTGGTGTCGGTCTTGACGGTGGGAACCTCCGGGGCAGGAAAGGCGCTGAAGACCCACCTCCTGGCCAGCGAGATCCACGGTTCAGCGTCGCCATATGCCGTTGGCGGCACACACCGTCACACACCGGAGATCATCCAGAACCTGACGGCGGCGGGCGGCACAGGCGTCACGGTGTCGTTCACACCCGTTCTTGCTCCCATGTCGCGTGGAATCCTGGCCACCTCGACGGCGAAGCTCGCGGCGGGCGTGTCAGAAGCGGCTGTTCGTGAGGCGTGGGAGTCGGCATACGCTGATGAGCCGTTCGTGCACCTCCTTCCCGCAGGCCAGTTCCCGAAGACCGCAGACGTGCTGGGCGCGAACACCGCGCTCGTCGGACTCGCGGTTGACCAGAACGCAGGCAGGGTGGTGGTCGTCTCTGCCATCGACAACCTCGTGAAGGGCACGGCGGGTGCCGCCGTGCAGTCGATGAACGTTGCCCTCGGGCTCACAGAGACCGCCGGGCTATCGACGAACGGTGTCGCGCCGTGAGCGTCACAGCGGCGGCAGGATTCACCGCAGCAGGAGTGACGGCAGGCCTGAAGGCATCGGGCGGTCGGGATGTCGCCGTCGTCATCAACACCGGCCCGCTCACCTCTGCGGCCGCAGTGTTCACGTCGAACCGGGCCAAGGCCAATCCCATCATTTGGTCGCAGCAGGTCATGGCAGACCCTGTGGTGTCTGCCATCGTGCTCAACTCCGGAGGGGCGAACTGCTTCACCGGTGCACAGGGCTTCCAGACGACGCACGCCACCGCAGAAGCCGTTGCGCAGGAACTCGGCGTTTCTGCGGGTGACGTGCTGGTCTGCTCAACCGGGTTGATCGGCGAGCAGTTGGATCGCGAAAAAGTCCTGGCGGGCGTCGCTGCAGCGATCTCAGGCGCTTCAGACCACGGCGGAGCGGATGCCGCTGCCGCCATCATGACGACGGATACTCGCCCGAAGACGGCCGTGATCAACCGCGACGGGTGGACCGTGGGCGGCATGGCGAAGGGGGCGGGAATGCTTGCCCCCGCACTGGCCACCATGCTCGTCGTCATCACGACAGACGCCGTGCTGTCGTCTGCAGAACTCGACGCTGCGCTGCGCGAGGCCACTCGGGTGAGCTTCGACCGCCTCGACTCCGACGGCTGCATGTCCACGAACGACCAGGTGACGCTGATGGCATCCGGCGCATCAGGAATCACGCCGGAACTCGCGGACTTCCAGCAGGCGCTCACCGCGCTGTGCAGCGACCTCGCACACCAGTTGATGGCGGATGCAGAGGGTGCGAGCCACGAGATCACCATCGAGGTCACGGGTGCACTGAGCGAAGATGACGCCATCGAGGTCGGGCGCTCGGTCGCACGCAACAACCTGTTCAAGGCCGCGGTGTTCGGGAACGACCCCAACTGGGGCAGGGTACTCGCGGCGATCGGCACGACCCGCGCAGAGTTCGACCCGTACAACGTCGACGTCTCGATGAACGGTGTCAGGGTCTGCCACGCCGGCGAGCCAGACCAGCCGAGGGAACTCGTCGACTTGACCCCGCGCCAGCTGCTGCTGCAGATCGCGCTCGGGGTTGGCACAGCCTCGGCGACGATACTCACCAACGACCTCACGCACGACTACGTGCACGAGAACAGCGCGTACTCGAGCTGATGGCAGAGCCGATGCCCGCATTCGACGATGAGGATGTCACAGCCCACGCGCGCATCCTGGTGGAGTCCCTGCCCTGGCTGAAGCGCTACCGCGGCCACGTCATCGTGATCAAGTTCGGCGGAAACGCCATGGTCGACGCCGAACTGGAGAGAGCTTTCGCCGCAGACATGGTGTACCTGCACCACGTGGGGATCAAGCCCGTCGTCATTCACGGCGGTGGCCCCCAGATCTCGGCGGAGCTCACGAGACGCGGCATCACCAGCGAGTTCCGCGGAGGGTTGAGGGTGACGAGCCCGGAAGCCATGGAGGTCGTCCGCGAGGTGCTCGCCGTGCAGGTGAGCGGGAAACTGGCCGCGGCCATCAACGAGCACGGCGATCTTGCCACGACGATCTCGGGCGAGAGCGGACTCTTCACCGGTCGGCGCCGCGGCACGGTGGTCGACGGCGAACTGGTCGACCTGGGGCTCGTCGGTGAGGTCATCGCGGTCGACCCCTCGCCCGTGCATGCACTCCTCGACTCCGGGAGGATACCGGTCGTGTCGTCGATCGCGCCCGACTCGGAGGTTCCCGGGCAGGCGTTGAATGTCAACGCCGACGCGGCAGCCGCTGCCCTCGCGGCCGCACTGGGCGCGGCGAAGCTGATCATGCTCACCGATGTGGGCGGCCTGTACAGCGACTGGCCCAACCGTGACTCCCTCGTGTCGCGCATCACGACTTCGCAATTGCGCTCCCTTCTGCCGAAGCTCGAATCCGGCATGATCCCCAAGATGACCGCCTGCCTCGACGCAGTGACCGGTGGTGTTCCCAAGGCGGCGATCGTCGACGGTCGTGTGCCCCACTCAACGCTGGTCGAGGTGTTTCGCGACACCGGAGCAGGTACTGAGGTGGTCCCAGATGAAGACGAATGAAATGGACGACGTGAACCAGACGACGACGATCAGCCAGCAGCTCACCTCCCACCACGGGGAGGTGATGATGGGATCGTACGCCTCGCCACTGACCGTTCTGGAACGCGGAGAGGGCTGCCACGTCTGGGACGTGGACGGCAAGCGTTACCTCGACTTCCTCGGAGGGATCGCGGTCAACTCCCTCGGCTATGCGCATCCGGCGCTGGTGGATGCCGTCTCGAACCAGATCCGCACGTTGTCCCACGTGTCGAACTATTTCGCAACGCCTCCCCAGCTGGGGCTTGCCGACCGATTGCTGCGCATCACGGGCGCCGGGCAGGGCGGACGCGTGTACTTCGGCAACTCAGGTGCGGAGGCGATGGAGGCGGCGTTCAAGCTGGCGCGGCTGAACAGTGGGGGAACGCGAACCAGGATCATCACACTGAGGGACTCGTTCCACGGTCGCACCATGGGCTCACTCGCCCTCACGGGCAAGCCATCGATTCAAGAGGCCTTCCTCCCGATGCCTGGCGGGGTCGAACACATCGACAGCACCGTCGCTGCCCTCGAAGCCGCAATCGACGACACGGTCGCTGCGCTGATCTTCGAACCGATCAAGGGGGAGGCCGGCGTGGTCGACCTGCCGGAAGGGTTCGTCACACGTGCTCGTGAGCTCACGCAGCAGCACGGTGCGCTGCTCATCATCGACGAGATCCAGACCGGCATCGGCCGCACGGGGGAATGGTTCGCCTATCAGTCGCACGGAATTCTGCCAGACGCTGTGGCGATCGCGAAGGGGCTAGGCGGTGGCGTACCGATCGGTGCCCTCGTGACGTTCGGTCGCGCATCCGAGCTGTACCGGCCCGGGCATCACGGCAGCACCTTCGGGGGAAACCCGCTGGTCACCGCGGCCGGAAACGCGGTACTCGATGAGATCGAGCGAGCAGACCTTCTCGGGAACGCTCGCAGGCGCGGCGCCCAGTTGCGCGAGGGCATCACTGCCCTGGGCTCGCCACTGGTGGAGCAGGTCAGGGGAAGGGGCCTGCTGATGGGCGTCGGGTTGAGCGCGCCTCGCTCCAAGGAGGTGATGGCGGCTGCCCTGCAGCGCGGCCTCATCGTGAACGCGGCGAATGACTCGAGCATCCGGATCGCCCCGCCACTGGTCGTGGGCGATAGGGAGGTTGCGGAGTTCCTGGAACTCTTCGCCGATGCGTTGGCGGCCGTCGCATGACCCGCCACTTCCTGAGGGATGACGACCTGAGCCAGGCAGAGCAGACTGCGGTGCTCGATCTCGCCCTGCAGCTCAAGGCCGACCGGTTCTCGCGGCGCCCCCTTGAGGGTCCACAGACGGTGGCGGTGATCTTCGACAAGTCCTCCACGCGCACCCGGGTCTCGTTCGCAACCGGCATCGCAGACCTCGGTGGGGCCCCGCTCATCTTCGGGATCGAGAGCAGCCAGCTCGGTGGGAAGGAGACGCCCGCCGATACCGCCCGGGTTCTGGAGCGCCAGGTCGCCGCGATCGTCTGGCGCACGTTCGCGCAGACGGGCCTCGAACAGATGGCGGAGGGAACAACGGTTCCCGTCATCAACGCCCTCTCCGACGACTTCCACCCCTGCCAATTGCTGGCGGACCTGCTCACGATCCGCGAGCACCGCGGCACGCTGGCGGGCTTGACGGTCGCCTTCCTCGGTGACGGCGCCTGCAACATGGCGCAGTCGTACCTGCTCGCAGGAACCACTGCAGGCATGCACGTCAGGGTTGCGTCGCCCGCAGACTATGCACCGACAGATGCCGTGGTCGCTGCCGCTCGCACGAGGGCGGAGTCCACGGGAGGTTCCGTGTCGCTGTTCACAGACCCCCGCGAGGCGGTCGCAGGGGCGGATGTCGTGGTGACAGACACGTGGGTGTCTATGGGGCGCGAGGCAGAGACCGCGGACCGGCTCGCGATGCTCGGCGCCTACCAGGTGAACAGTGACTTGATGTCGCTGGCGAAGCCGGATGCCCTCTTCATGCACTGCCTGCCCGCCGACCGCGGATTCGAGGTGACGGCAGACGTGATCGATGGGCCGCAAAGCGTCATCTGGGATGAGGCAGAGAATAGGCTGCACGCCCAGAAGGCCCTTCTGGTCTGGCTCCTGGCACAGGAAGGTCCCGCCCATGTCTGACCACACGACGGGATCCACCAATGAGGGGGCGCTCTGGGGTGCCCGCTTCAGCGGTGGACCCTCGCAGGAACTCGCCCGGCTGAGCCGTTCAACCCACTTCGACTGGCGCCTGGCCGGCTATGACATTGCAGGGTCGCGCGCGCACGCAGCCGCCCTTGCCGCTGCGGGATACCTGAGCGAGGACGAGCTGGGACGGATGCTCACGGCCCTGAGCCAGCTGCAGCAGGCCGTCGAAGACGGCACCATCGTGCCGGACGATGCCGACGAAGACGTACACGGCGCGCTCGAGCGCCACCTCATCGCGATCGCCGGCTCGGAACTCGGCGGAAAGCTGCGCGCAGGGCGCAGCCGCAACGACCAGATCGCCACACTCATCAGGCTGTACCTTCTCGACCACGCCGACTCGATCAGCGCACTCGTCGTAGACCTCATCGACGCGATCGCCGCGCAGGCCGACGCTCATCAGGCCGCGGCGATGCCGGGCCGCACACACCTGCAGCACGCTCAGCCTGTTCTGCTGTCACACCAACTGCTGGCACACGCCTGGCCGCTCGTGCGCGACCTGGAGCGTCTGCGCGATTGGCGGGCGAGGGCATCCGTCTCCCCGTACGGGGCGGGTGCGCTCGCAGGAAGCTCGCTCGGCCTCGACCCCCACCTGGTCGCATCCGCGCTGGGGCTGTCAGGGGTGTCTGAGAACTCGATCGACGCGACATCCAGCCGTGACGTCGTGGCCGAGTTCGCTTTCATCACGTCACTGATCGGCATCGCACTGTCGCGGTTCGCCGAAGAGCTCATCCTGTGGAACACGCGCGAGTTCGCCTACATCACGCTCGCAGACGAGTTCTCCACCGGTTCGTCGATCATGCCGCAGAAGAAGAACCCAGACATCGCCGAGTTGGCGAGAGGCAAGTCCGGACGCCTCATCGGAAACCTCACCGGACTGCTGACGACTCTGAAGGGGTTGCCGCTGGCGTACAACCGCGACCTGCAGGAAGACAAGGAGCCCGTGTTCGACACCGTCGACACCCTCGAAGTGTTGCTCCCCGCCTTCACGGGCATGGTCGCCACCATCCGCTTCAACACGGAACGGATGGCGGCACTGGCCCCGCAAGGCTATTCGCTGGCCACAGACGTCGCAGAGTGGCTGGTCACGCAGCACGTTCCCTTCCGTGATGCGCACGAGATCAGCGGATCGCTGGTCGCCTTCTGCGAGAGGAACGGCCTGGAGCTCGACGAGGCGACGGATGCGCAGCTCGCCTCGGTCTCACCCCTTCTCACCCCCGCGGTGCGGTCGGTGCTCACCGTCGACGGCTCGATCCGCAGTCGGTCGGGGGCAGGAGGTACCGCGCCCGAGCGGGTGGCCGAGCAGCTGGCCGCGCTCGCCGAGCGGGTTCGGTTGGTCGTTGGCGAACTGCGCGGCGCACAGGCATGACGTTCGATCGCGAGTTCCTGCTGCAGTCGCCGCTGGAGGTCGCTCCGTATCTACTGGGTTCTGTGCTGTTGACTGATTCGCCTGAGGGTCGGGTCTCGCTGCGCATCACCGAGGTCGAAGCGTATCTGGGGGAGAAGGATCCCGGCTCGCACGCGTTTCGCGGCAAGACCAAGCGCAATGCGGTCATGTTCGGTGAGCCAGGGCATCTCTACACCTATTTCACCTACGGCATGCACACCTGCGCGAACGTTGTCTGCGCGCCTGAGGGCGTGGCATCCGGTCTTCTGCTGCGCGCAGGCGAGGTGGTTGACGGGGTGGAGTTGGCTCGCCTCAGGCGCCACACGTCACGGGTGGATGCCGACCTGGCGAGGGGCCCAGCTCGCCTGGCGGTCGCGCTGGGAATCACGCTGGACGACGGCGGTGCAGACTTGCAGAGCAGCCGAGTCCGGCTGCAGCTGTCGAGCACGCCGACCGAACACCGCACCGGACCGCGCACCGGGCTCTCGGGCCCCGGCGGAAGCGATGACTTCCCGTGGCGCTTCTGGATTCCGGATGAGCCGAGCGTCTCGCCGTACAAGCGCCACGCCCCCAAGCGGCGGCCGCAGACCAGCTCGGGTCAGGTCAGCGCCGGTTAGCCCAGCGCCGGTTAACCCAGCGCCGGTTAGCCCAGCGCCGGTCAGTTTCTGCGCCGGTCAGTTTCAGCGCCAGTCAGTTCAGCGCCAGACCAACGAGGGCTCCACAGGCCCCCGCCCAGATGAGGCTCGCGAAGGTACCAATGATGAAGCGTTCCCTCGCCTCTGGGGCCTCCAACTCACTGAAGCGGCCTACGCCTTTCACCGCGACGATAACGGCGAGTGCCGCCGGCATCCCCGCGATGATGGTGGTCACGATCGCCAGGCGTTCGAGTAGTCCGATGGTGAGGCCGCCGCGCAGTACTTCTCGGCGCTCCGACTCGATCAGGATTCCGCCGTGCACACCGTTGGGCACGGAGCCCTGCGTCGCCAGGCGCAGGGTGGCCGTCGCGGCTGGGGCACCACCGACGACTCCCAGGCCGACACCGAGAAC
>Ga0180215_1004514_pt1 | contig 12324 bp, 8 predicted proteins | sample eDN3rd37CBELigBY_FD_128871 | JGI IMG/M metagenome (GOLD analysis project Ga0180215, IMG submission 128871) | Enriched backyard soil microbial communities from Emeryville, California, USA - eDNA 3rd pass 37_C BE-Lig BY (version 2) (version 2) | ecosystem: Environmental > Terrestrial > Soil >...
ATTCTTTTCATTTTTTATTAACTGGAGAAATCCCCTGATGGTTGTCATCGGGTTGCGGATTTCATGTGCAATCGATGCAGCCAGCTGGCTAATGGCATTTAGCTTATCTGCATTTTTTAACCTTTCTGCCATAATATAGTGCATATTATTCATTTCAATTAAATAAATCGTCATGGAAAGACTGGCCATTGATACAAGTGAGAACCATAGGAGGGACTCAATATCATTAAATTGTCCTGATTGAACTAAAGCAATCATCCTTGTCCCTAAAATCATGAAATAAAAAGCTCCGCCAACACAAAGTTTAAACAGCAAACCACTCTTCTGAAAAGGTTTGTTTATTAAGAAAAACAACCCAATCGCAATCGAATAATTGATAATCATAGGAAATAGCGAATGAATATCAATTATTGCATTGACTCCCAGCAGAACTGCAATCGACAATATCCCAGCGATTGGATTTAGATAAAAAAAGGCAATAAATGCGGGAATAAACTTAAGATCAAATTCCAATCCATCTGCGATCCGCACAGGATATAACATGGAAAGAAGCAGGGAACCTATAATGATCAGCAAAAAGACGATATTTCTCATACCTTCCCTTGACTGCCGATACAAGAGATTATTGGCAAGTGGAATAATCATCATGATAAAAAAGTGAAAAAGCAGTTCCGCGACAAAATCCTTCAATTATCATCATCCTTCGAGACTTTCTTCCTAATTTAATTAAACACAGAGAAGGAAGAATCCTTTAAATAAATTGAAAAATATAAAGGTATTTTTTTACATACAAAAATATTTTTTAGAATTTATTGAAAATTATAAAAATGTATGATTAAATGTAAATTATAAAAAATAATCCCTAAACTGGTTATGACGACATTACGTCAGTATATGGGGATAGGGGGTAATTAAACTTATCTAAGTTTGCTAGACTAACAGCAATTGTATCCTCAAAATCTTCCTGCAATCGAAATCTCACTCTTCTTAGTTTAGACTTGTTGCTGCATTCTATCATTTTTCCTTACCAACTTTGTAGAGATCACAGAATACAGAATAAATTCCATGCCTTTGGCATGATTAATAAAATAATAGGAGGAGTTCTATGGAAAAGTTTGACCTATTTATTGTAAACGGTACCATATTAACACTTGATGAGGATGATTCTGTTGCTGGATCGCTTGCTGTTAAGGGTGGACAAATAGTAAGAATCTGGTCCGAAAAACGGCCCCCCTCAGACATATTAGCTCTTAACACCGATGCAGAAATACTGGATCTAAAGGGAAATACATTAATTCCAGGCTTTGTTGATACACATAATCATATATTGACCTATTCTCTGAATCTAGCACGAGTTGACTGCGGGAGCCCGTTAAATAAAAGTATCGAAGAAATGCTGCAAAAGCTTTCAAATAAGGCAGCTGATACTCCGGAAGGAGAATGGATATTTGGATATGGGTACGATGATACCTTGTTACAGGATAAAAGACATCCTAATCGATACGACCTGGATAAAGTGACGGATAAACACCCAATTATGATTCATCATACAAGCGGACATCTATCTGTTGTAAATTCAAAAGCAATAGAACTAGCAAAAGTAACTGAAAATACTCCTGTTGGCACCGGCGGTTATTTTGGGCTGGATGAAAGTGGAAAACTTAATGGCGTCTTATATGAAAGACCAGCAATGGAATTTTTTTATGCAGTTCAGGAAAAAGACACAGAAGAAACACTTTTAAAAAGACTAGGAATGGCAGCTCAAAACTACATGGCTGAAGGGATTACAACTAATACCGATGCAGGCGTAGGGCTGCGTGTGGGTGATGTGGAATTTGATATTCATATTAAAGCAGCACAGCAGGGGTTAAATCCTATGAGAACTAAACTTATGATCCTTCATACCCTTCTTAGAGATGGAGGAAAGTTTGCCGGTTATACTGCTGATCGTTTGGATGCCTACATTAAGCAGCTGACAAACGGACTTGTTGAATTAGACAGTGCTAAGATGTTCCAGGATGGCTCCATCCAAGGGTTAACAGGAGCACTGCGTGAACCCTACTATTCTGATTCCTCTATAACCGGAGATCTATTTCATGAACAGAGTGCATTTAACGAAGAAATACTTGAACTTCATAAAAGAGGCTATCGTATTGCGATTCACGGAAATGGCGATAAGGCAATCGGGTCGATATTAGATGCATTCCAATATGCTTTGGAAAAAAGTCAAAAAGAGGATCATCGTCATCGAATCGAGCACGTCCAAACAGCCACAATTGAAGACCTGGACCGGATGCAAAAATTAGGTGTTGCCGGGTCCTTTTTTATCAACCATGTGTATTATTGGGGCGATCGTCATGAGTGCATTTTCCTTGGCCCTGAACGAGCGAGCAGAATCAGTCCACTTGCCGATGCAGTTGAGAGGAACCTGCTTATTACACTGCATTCTGACTGTCCAATTACGCCAATTTCACCATTATTTTCAGTTTGGGCGGCAGTTAATCGCATCACGAGAGAAGGTAAGGTGCTCGGTCCAGACCAGCGAATCGATGTCATAACTGCTTTAAAAGCGATGACTATATACGGTGCAAAGCTTGCCTTTATGGAAGATAAAATTGGAAGTATTGAGACAGGAAAGCTGGCTGATTTTGCCGTGTTAGATAGAGATCCAACAAAAATTAACCCTGAAGAAATTAAAGATATTGAAGTACTTCAGACAATTATCGGAGGAAAGTCTGTATATCAAAATTCAAGAGTTTACAATTGAAAAAAGACATTGCCAGGGGGGTTCTTATGTTTAGAAAATCTAAGGTTGTTTTGATTTTTATAACTATCATCATGATTATACTGGCTGGATGCAGCAGTGGTACAAATACTTCAACTGAAGGCACACAAAATTCAGAAGGGGATGCTTCTGGTTCAACCTCTATAGCCGAAAAGTTTAATATGGCCATGGGAGCACAGCCGCCGTCCCTTGATCCGCACATATCAACTGCGATTGCGACACGCGATATCGCTATGCAAGTTTTTGAAACACTAGTTACCATAGATAAGGATTATAAACCAGTGCCAATGCTTGCAGAATCCATCGATGTTAGTGAGGATGGAAAAACATATACTTTTAATTTACGCCAGGGTATTAAGTTCCATAATGGCAAGGAAATGACCTCTGAGGATGTGGTCGCATCAATGAATCGTTTTGTTGAAAAATCAGGTGCAACGAAGGTTCTGCTTGATGGGGCAGTATTTAAAGCAGATGGAGATTATAAGGTCATTCTAGATGTTCCTAACCCGTCCACACTCATCATGACGTCCCTAGCAGCTAGGTCACCTATGCCAGCTATAATGCCAAAGGAAGTAATTGAATCTGCTCCGGCTGAGGGAATTAATGAATATATTGGAACAGGCCCGCTGAAATTTGTTGAATGGAAACAGGACCAGTATATTAAGCTTACAAAGAACGATGACTACCAACCATTGGAAACAGAATCAAACGGTCAAGCAGGTAAAAAGGAAGTCTTTATTAAGGATTTTTATATCCACTTTGTTCCAGATACTTCCACACAAGTAGCTGGTTTGCAAACAGGGGAATATGATCTATTGCTTGAAGCACCGAATGATAACTATGAGCTTCTTGCCAACGATCCGTCTCTTGGCACATCTATTAATGATTATGGACCGTATAACCTGATATTTAATAAACACAAAGGTATTTTTACTAATGCTGATATGAGAAAGGCCATTAATGCTGGTATCAATTCGGAAGAGATTTTAAGGACCTCCTTTATGCATGAGGACATTTATGAATTAGATCCTAGCTATATGTCGCCTCAATCTGCTGATTGGTACAGTGACGCAGGGAAAGAGTACTACAATCAAAATGATCCAGAAAAAGCAAAAGAATGGTTAGAGAAGGCTGGCTATAATGGAGAGCCCATTAAAATAGTCACTACACGTGACTATGCGCACATCTACAATACAGGTGTTGTTCTTCAGCAGCAACTGGAAAAAATCGGAGTAAAGGTTAGTCTTGAAATATATGATTGGCCAACAGCATTAAATATTCGCAATAAGGAACCAGATAAGTGGGATATCTTTATAACTGGAACTCCTTTTGTCCTTACACCGCTGGAGCTATATGTCTACACGATTGAAGCATACATGGATCCAAACAATCAGAAGGTGACAGAATTATTAAACTCAATAAAGAATGCACAAACAGAAGATGAGGCTAAGCAAAAGTGGGAAGAATTACAGGCCTACACTTGGGAGTACCTGCCTGTTGCAAAAATGGGGAACTTCTTTAAAGTCAGTGCTTTCAAGGATTATGTAAAAGATTATAAGTATCAGGAAGGTCCGATTCTCTGGAATATTAAATTAACAAAATAAGAAATGACTATTATGTGGGTATCACATTGGAAGAACTTATTCAAATGTGACACCCACAAGTTCATTATTGCTTTTATCTTTTGGAGAGAGGAGCATTTATTTGAAAGAATTTATATTAAAAAGACTTTTAGCATTGATCCCAATTTTATTTATTGTATCGCTTGTTGTTTTCTTAATTATTCATATGACACCTGGTGATCCTGCCCATGTTATTTTAGGGGAAACAGCAACGGAGGAGCAAATTGAAAATCTACGACAACAACTTGGTTTAAATAAGCCTATTTATGAGCAATATTTTAGCTGGATTGGCGGAGTTATTACCGGAGATCTTGGTTACTCCTATTTTATGAAGATGTCAGTTTCAAGTGCGTTACTTGAACACTTGGGGCCTACCGTTTCATTATCCTTATTAGCTGAACTTATTGCTATTTTTATAGGAATTCCACTAGGCATTTTAGCTGCTAAACATAAAGGATCTGTTTTAGATCAATCATTTATGGGTTTTTCCCTAATGGGTATATCTATACCAAGCTTTCTATTAGGCCTATTATTAATTTTATTCTTTGGTGTGCAACTAAAATTACTTCCAGTTGCCGGTTACGTACCATTGAATGAAAATATCGGGAGTCATCTTAAATATTTAATCTTGCCGGCTTTTTCTCTTGGGATTATGCAGGCTGCATTAATTGCAAGGATGACAAGGTCTTCCATGCTTGATGTCCTTAACACAAATTATGTGAAAACTGCGCTTTCCAAAGGAGTAAAACAAAGAAATATCGTTTTAAAGCATGCTTTAAGAAATGCATTTTTACCAATTTTAACCGTTATTGGCCAGACATTTGGCGTTTTAATTACTGGTGCAGCTGTTATTGAGACAGTTTTCAATATTCCTGGAATCGGACAACTAATTATCAATTCAATTGAACGAAGAGATTTCTCAACGATACAGGGCGCAATTTTATTTATGACACTGGCCTACGTAATGATCAATTTAATTATTGATTTACTGTATGGAGTTATTGATCCCCGTGTTCGATTATCTCATAAATAGAAGGGAGTAAATAAATGGAAACTGTCCGACAGAGTAACATAGAAATGGCAGACGTGAAAAATGACTTAAAAAAGAAGCAAAGACAAATTATAATTCGCAGAATCTTTTCTAGCAAATTAACAGTTACCGGGTTTGCTATGATTATCTTTCTTGCTGTATTAGCCTATCTGGGCCCTTTATTTGTTCAGTACAACCCGCTGGAAATGGATACAGTCAATCGTATGAAAGGTCCAACGGCCGAACATCTATTGGGGACAGATAATTTTGGACGTGATTTACTTGCCAGAATAATATATGGCTCTCAGGTTTCCTTGAAAGTCGGAGGATTTGTTGCGGTTATCACGGCTATATGCGGAATGATCATCGGTTTATATTCCAGTTATTATAAAGGCTTGGACAATATTCTAATGAGAATTTGTGACGGGTTAATGTCATTTCCGGCAATCCTGCTTGCCATAGCAATAATGGCAGCACTAGGACCAAGCATAAATAACGTAATCATATCCCTTAGCATTGTGTATACACCGCAAGTGGCTCGGATTGTCCGCTCGGTTGCTATCGTTATTCGTGAACAAACTTATATAGAAGCCATTAAATCACAGGGTGCATCCGCGTTTCGAATTATTTGGAAACACATTGCCCCGAATACATTGTCGCCTTTAATCGTACAGGCAACCTTTATTTTTGCCAATGCAATTATCGTAGAAGCGGCATTAAGCTTTCTTGGTGCTGGTGTCCCTGCTCCTGAACCTAGCTGGGGGAATATTCTATACGATGGAAAGCTAGTCATTTTCAATGCTTGGTGGGTGACCGTATTTCCTGGCATCTGCATTATTCTGGCTACTCTTGGTTTAAATCTCGCAGGTGATGGTCTGAGAGATATACTTGATCCGAATTTCCAAAAAAGCAAATAATGAGCAGGGGGTGAGAGAATGGATAATACTCCAGTTTTACAGGTAAAGGAGCTTAGAACCCATTTTAAAACAGAAAGAGGAAAAGTAACTGCGGTTGATGGTGTTTCTTTTAGCCTAAATGAGGGGGAAATTCTTGGAATTGTTGGTGAATCTGGATGCGGAAAAAGTGTAACATCACAATCTATTCTTCGCTTATTTGATGAAAAATACCTTACTGCCTATGAAGGGGAAATCATTTTTAGGGGAAAGAATCTTTTAAAAGCCTCAAATGCTGAAATGGAAAAACTGCGCGGAAACAATATCTCAATGATTTTTCAGGATCCGCTAAGTTCTTTGAATCCAGTTTTCACTATAGGGCAGCAAATTACCGAAGCCATTTTATTACATGAAAAAACAACCAAAAAGGAAGCCTATCAAAAAGCCATTGAAATGCTGAAACTTACAGGTATACCAGCGCCAGAAAAAAGAATTAATGAATACCCGCATGAATTATCAGGGGGAATGAGACAACGGGTAATGATAGCCATGGCTCTTGCCTGTAAACCGAGAGTCTTAATTGCAGACGAACCAACAACCGCACTTGATGTAACCATTCAAGCACAGATTTTAGAACTCATGCTTGAACTAAAAAAAGAAACAGGAATGGCCATTATTTTTATCACCCATGACTTAGGGGTAGTAGCTGAAATTTGCTCTAGAGTTGCTGTCATGTACCTAGGACAAATTGTAGAAGAGGCAGACATTAACAATCTATTCGAGAGTCCAAACCATCCCTATACAATGGGGTTAATTAAATCGATTCCTCAGCTTGATGGCGATAGAAAGAAAGAACTTAATGTCATTCCAGGAACGGTTCCATCGTTAAATAATGTACCAAAAGGCTGCCGATTTGCAACAAGATGTGAATTTGCAGACAGCAAATGTCAGGAGGAAATGCCTGAATTAATTACCTGCGGTGAAAATCGAAAGGTCCGATGCTGGCATTATGAAACCATTAAAACGGGGGGTGAAAATTTTGTCTTTACAAACAATTGAAAAGAAACCCCTTCTTGAAATAAAAAGTCTAAAAAAATATTATCCAATTAAAACAGCATTAGGCCGGACTACCGATTATGTTCAGGCCGTTAATGACGTCTCCTTTCAATTATATGAAGGGGAAACATATGGGCTAGTCGGCGAATCTGGCTGCGGAAAAAGTACAATCGGGAGAACATTAATCCGGCTACAGCAGCCAACTGAAGGAGAGGCTATTTTTAACAACATCGATATTTTTAAGCTCTCAGAAAAGGATTTTGTTAAAGTTAGAAAAGAATTTCAAATGGTTTTTCAAGACCCTTTTTCATCACTTAATCCAAGACAGCGAATCGGTCAAGCGTTAGAAGAGCCATTAGTTATTCATAAGATAGGTCCTAAACAGAAAAGGACTGAGCTTGTTATGGATATACTGCAAAAGGTTGGGCTTTCCACAGACCATTACTATCGCTACCCTCATGAATTTTCCGGTGGCCAGCGGCAGAGAATAGGCATTGCCAGGGCATTAATTTTAAAACCAAAGGTGATTATTTGTGATGAACCTGTTTCAGCACTGGACGTCTCCATTCAGTCACAAATCATTAATTTAATGCAGAAACTGCAAAAGGAATATAAATTAACGTATCTATTTATCGCACACGACATTAGTGTTGTACGCCATATTTCAGACAGAATAGGCGTTATGTATTTAGGCAAGCTAGTGGAAGAAGGATCCACAGATCAGATCATTTCAGATCCGTTACACCCATACACGCAGGCATTGCTATCTGCTGTCCCATTACCAAATCCTAAGCTGAAAAAAGAAAGAATTATCCTAAAAGGGGATATTCCTTCACCGATTCATCCTCCTTCGGGGTGCTTTTTTCACACAAGGTGTCCAATGGCAACAGACCTTTGCAAAAAAGAGGTGCCACAGAGAAAACAGATGAAAAATGATCACTTTGTCTCATGTCATTTATATACTTAGCAAAAATGAAAAACCCCATCTGCAAATTTTGCAGATGGGGCATAATCTATCCCTAAGTTATCCAGCTTTGGATAGATCAACAATATCCTGAACCTCTGTACCTTCCAGGGTTTCTTTTTTATATAGGACATCGACAAGTGTTTCAAATTGCTCTGAATGATCCTTAATAATGGATTCAGCTCTTTCTAAAGCTTTTTGGAAAAGCTCCTGCATTTTTCTTTCTTTGTCCACTTTATTAAAGGTTAAAGTAAAGCCGTCTTCAAGTAATCCAGTATCAACCATTTGTTCAATGATATGCTTAGCCTGCTGAACATCGCCGCTTACACCGATACTGTGCTCGCCAAGATAGAGACGTTCTGCAACACCGCCGGCAAGAACCATAGCCGTCTGATCGAGCATATCGGTTGTAGTTGATAAATGCATTTCTTTAGGAATCGGCGCCACGTATCCAAGTGCCTGACCACGAGGAACAATTGTCGCCTTCCTGACAGATCCTGGCTTTGTTACGGCAGCTACAAGAGCATGACCGGATTCGTGAATGGCCACACGTCTTTTTGTATTAACATCCTGTAGTGCACGTGTTGCACTCCCAAGAATGGTACGATCAAGTGCATAATCAAGATCTTCCTTTGTAATCATCGATTGGCCCTTATTCACTGCTCGTCTGCTGGCAGTTTCAAAAAGCGAATGAAGGTCTGCACCGGAAAAACCAGAAGTACTTTCTGCCAGCTCTTCAAGTGAGTTCCTGACATCATCTGCAAGGATGCGGTTTTTCGTATGAATCTCAATAATTTCTTTTCTGCCTTTTGTATCTGGAAGCGGAACATTGAAGGTGAAATCAATTCTTCCAGGACGTACGAAGGCATCATCAAGCATGTCTTTTCTATTGGTTGCTGCAATGAAAAGTATCCCATCATTTGAATGTCCGCCATCAAGCTGAACAAGAAGCTCTGTCAGTGTTTTTTCACTTTCTTCGCCGCCATGCTGCTTTCTTTTTCCGGCAAGGGCATCCACCTCATCAATAAAAATGACGGCCGGCTTATGTTTTCTTGCATTTTGGAATAAGGTTCTGACACGGGAAGCGCCAACCCCAACAAACATTTCTGTAAAGGCAGAGCCGCTTGCAGAAAAGAAGGTTGCTCCTAGCTCTTTGGCAATAGCTTGTGCTAATAATGTTTTTCCTGTTCCTGGGGGACCATATAATAAAATCCCTTTTGGCGGATTTAAGCCCATTTTCACAGCACTTTGCGGATCTTTTAATACCGAAAGTGTCTGCATGATTTCATCTTTCATTTCTCCCTGAATTCCGCCGACGTCTGCAAGAGAAATGGACGGAAGGGGACTTGGCTTGGAGACACTTTGTTTCATAGTGTTGGCAGCTCCAACGCCGCCTTTGCCAGATTTAGCTAAATAAAAACCAATTGCAGCGATGAAAATAACAAGTGCACCAAGAATCCAAGGTGTATAAGGACTAGACGCTTCATAGCTGTATTGGACATTATAATTTTCCACTAATTTATCAACCATTTGACTATTTGGCGGAACATGTGATTCAAACTTACCATCACTAGTCTCAATCAAAAGCTTGCCATCTTTATATTCATTAAGTTTAATTGTTTCATTATTATATTGAGAAATAGTTTTTTCTACCGAGGAAAAAGGGATCTGAACGGTCTTTTTGCCTGTCTGAACGGTCCAAATGACTGCTGCAGAAATAATCAAAAATACGGTAATTACAGAGGCGATCATTGAAGTTTTGTTAAATCGTAATTTCAAGCTTTTCCCTCCTTTATGACACATATTCATTATAAAAAATATGCTATTATAATAATAGGCCCATTTTCATGTAAAATAATGAAATAAATGGCAGTCAGGCTATAAAATAAATATATAGGCAGGTGATCTCAATCATGGAACTAAATCCAAAAAGTCCGATTCCTCTTCATATTCAGCTTAAGGAGCGAATTCAATCCTTAATTAATGAAGGGCATTTTATAGAAAAGATTCCTAGTGAAAGAGAATTAATGGATGAGTATAAGGTAAGCAGGAGTACAGTAAGAGAAGCTGTTTCACATTTAGTTCGCGAAGGAGTACTAGAAAAAGTTCACGGAAAAGGAACTTTTATTTCCATGAGGCCTATCGAAGAATGGCTAGGCAATTTAAGCAGCACAACCGAGACAATACGCAAAATGGGGATGAAACCTGGAGCAAAATTAATCGAACATGGAAAAATAATTCCCTCGCAAGATATCATTGATACCACTGGATTTGAAGAGGCCTATTTTATTAAAAGAATCCGCTATGCCAATGATCAGCCATTAGCGATCGAACTGCAATATTATCCTGTAGAAATAGGGGAAAGGCTTGCACAATACGATATTAATCAAGGTACTTTATTCGATATTCTTGAACAAAATCTTCATATTCAGCTGTCTGAAGCAAAGCAGGTGATTACGGGCGGGCAGTTATCCAAAGAGGATGCTCAAGCTCTAGGAGTTCCGGAAACATTTAATGTGTTAAGTACAGAAAGATTATTAATGGATATTGATGATCAGTTAATTGAATATTATGTAGCTTATTTTAGAGCAGATATGTATTCCTTTCGAATTAACTTATCAAAAAAACACTCATAATGAAGGGGGGGATTGAGTGTTTTTTCTAAAAGATAAAACTTCTTTTAAAAATTTATCAAAATATATTGAAAATTTAAAATGTTTGTGTTTTAATTTAGTTGAGCATTTCATTCCTCAACTGGTACGGATGACGTGATGTAAGGATGATGCTGAGAAAAATAGGGAATGCTCATTCATGTATTCCCTGGTAAGCGAAAGGAAGGATCGTATGATTATCGGTGTTCCAAAAGAAATTAAGAACAACGAAAACCGTGTTTCCATGACACCTGGCAGTGTAGCCGCTTATGTCCAATCCGGACATACAGTACTTGTTGAAACCGGTGCCGGATTAGGGAGCGGCATCACAGATCAGATGTACAAAGAAGCCGGTGCCCAATTGGTTCCGCTGGCAAAGGATGCCTGGTCAGCAGACATGGTTGTCAAGGTAAAAGAGCCACAGCCTGAAGAATATCAATACTTCCGAAAAGATTTGATTTTATTTACTTATCTGCACTTGGCAGCAGAACCGGAACTGACAAAAGCATTAATTGACAGCGGTGTGACTGCTGTCGCCTACGAAACGATCCAGCTTGATAACGGAGCTCTTCCACTGTTAACACCAATGAGCGAAGTAGCCGGGAGGATGTCCGTTCAGCTAGGAGCGCAATTTTTAGAGAAAATCCATGGCGGTAAAGGTGTACTGCTGGGCGGTGTTCCAGGAGTAAAGCCAGGAAAAGTTGTAATTATCGGCGGGGGAGTTGTTGGGACAAACGCTGCTAAAATGGCCATTGGACTTGGAGCAGATGTGTCCATAATCGATATCAGCGCTGAACGTCTTCGTCAATTAGATGACCAGTTTGGCGGAAGAATTAAAACAGTGATGTCTAACCCCTATAATATTGCAAACGAAGTAAAAGAAGCGGATTTAGTTATCGGTGCCGTCCTTATACCAGGTGCAAAAGCTCCTCAGCTTGTCACAGAAGCAATGGTTAAAGAAATGGAACAAGGTTCAGTTATTGTTGATGTTGCCATTGATCAAGGCGGAGCAATAGAAACAAGCGATCACATTACTTCTCATGATTCTCCAACCTATACTAAACATGGTGTATTACATTATGCAGTGCCAAATATTCCAGGTGCTGTTTCTAAGACAGCGACTTTCGCTCTGGCAAATACCACCACACCATATGGTTTGATTCTGGCAAATAAAGGCATTGAACAATCAATCGTATTACACCCTCCACTAGCAAAAGGCTTTAACACAATGAATGGGAAAATAACCTATCGGGCCGTTGCAAAAGCACACAATTATCCATATACACCTATTGCAGAAATGATTCAAAAGACGCCTGCTACAAC
>Ga0180215_1004515_pt1 | contig 12320 bp, 17 predicted proteins | sample eDN3rd37CBELigBY_FD_128871 | JGI IMG/M metagenome (GOLD analysis project Ga0180215, IMG submission 128871) | Enriched backyard soil microbial communities from Emeryville, California, USA - eDNA 3rd pass 37_C BE-Lig BY (version 2) (version 2) | ecosystem: Environmental > Terrestrial > Soil >...
CACCGTATTCATCGTCGCTGTCACTGTCGTCCGCGGCCTGGCGGCGCACCTGCCGGAAGGCCTGCGCCTTGGCGTGCAGGGCGACTGCGGTGGCGGTGGGCTTGAACGCGGCGGCCCGCCCGGCCGCGGCCTTGCCGCCCTTGGCCGCCGGCGCCATCCGTTCCTTGCTTGCTGTGGCGGGTCTATCAGGCAGATACAGTGCCAGTGCAGGTCTCCACGCCGTCCACAGGGTCCACCGGGCGTCGTGGGGCCGTCGGGCAGGGCCGCGAGACGAGCGGGATGGGTGTTCCACTCGGTAACTCCACCGGGCGCCACGTGGCGTACAAAATGACGTCATACGTCACGTGCATAAAGTTCACGTGTCCAGGGCGCGGCTGAGACTGCAGCGATCACACGAAGTGCGTCGTTTTTGACAGGAAAGTGGGGCCGACGCTGGGCGCATGCACACCAAAAGTGGGCGGTTTTTTTTGTTGCAGGCTTTTTTTTTGACAAAGCCGACAAGTGGTAGACGAGCTGAGAGCTATCTAGGTCTGCGTATCCGTCGCGAGTAATTTTTTTTTTCTTTTCGCAGCTGGATTCTGTCTCGTAGTCTCCAGGAGTATACTATACGAGAGAAAACATAAAAAGCCGACAAGTGGCCAGACACCGGGGGTTTGGCGTTGGACATGCACGCCAAAAGTGCGTACTGCGCTAACACAGATTTCGTGGGTTTTTTGGAATTTGCGGGGAAATGGGGCGCTTTTAACACAAATGCACATCAAAAGTACGCCACGATTTTGACAGCGCCCTTAACAGCGCCGTTTCTTTGATTTTGAAAAACGGCGCGTTGTTCATAGACGTCAGTACTTCCTAATGTCCTTTTTGGCGATAGGTGCCGCTCCACAAAAAAGACCCTTCTGCCGCATCTCCGTCTCGTCGCGTGGCCGCCCATTCAAATCTCCCTCCAATCCGGCCCGAATGCACAGCAAAAGTACGCGCGGGGCGGCGGATGGCGTTTTGACGGTTTTTGGCCCCCCAAGACACCGCCATGAAATCTTGGCCATTCTGGGGTCGTTCCTATAACGATGCACACCAAAAGTGCGCGGGGGACCGACGACGCTTCCGACGATGCCGTTTGCGCCCGCCGTCATAGCCCTAGCCCTAGCCCGATCGCACCCTGGCCACCACCCCTAGCCCTAGCCCAGCTATAGACGCTTGTCTGGATCCTTCTGATGCAGCGCCGTCGGCCTCCAACCCTAACCCTATCTATCCCTACGAGTACTCAGCAGAGCCTGCAGCAGGTAGCGGCACGTTGTGCAGGTGTGCTCCTGGATGGATGTTCTTCTCCTCTTATTCTCTTCCCCACTCGCCCACTTGCAATGCGTTTGCTCCTCTTTTTGCACTTCGCATGCAGCATGCGTGGCTGCTATGACGTCATCAGAGTAAGTGAAGGCGGGCGCCCGAAGACGCTGGAGGACGCTGGCGGCGCCGGCGCGGCCCACGGGCACAGCCAACAACTGCCAGCCGTGAAGGGGGCATGCTGGGCACGCAGCCAATGCAGATCTGTTAAGCCATGGCGCCGGAGACCGCTGCGCGCGGCGGTCGGCTGCGCGCTGTGGCAGCTACCGCGCTCGCCTTCGCCGCGCTCGCCGGCTGCGTGCAGCGCTACCTCGACGACGTCCAGGGCGACTACGCGCCGTACCGCTGCGCGCTCACGTCCTTCACGTGGGCGGTCGGCAACGGCGACACCTGCGCACGCACGTTCCCTGTCAAGTGGGAGGACCAGCTCTACAGCACGCTGCTCTCGCTCGCGGCGTGGGCCTGCGTCGTCGCTGTGGGCGCCGCGCTGCACGCATGGACTACCAAGAACGCGCCGCCGCCGCCGCCGGCAGCGGCGCCCCGGTCCACCGCGGCGCTCGCGCTGCACGCCGGCTGGCTCGTCCTGCACGGCGTGATCGACACGGCGCTGCGGCCGCGGTTTGGCGCCAAGTGGCTGTGCACGTGGTCGTGGACGGCCAGCGCGGTGCACGCGGCGTGCGCGCTCCTGACATCGCGCGACGCCAACTGGCCGCGCGCCTTCCCGTTGACCGCGTTCGAGTACCCGGTCGCTGTTGGGCTCATCGTGTGGACGCACCTCTCGTACCTCCACGCGACGCATGCGGACGCTATCAACGTCGTCCTGCACCTCCTCCCGCTCGCGTACTTTGCGGCGGCCGCCGCCGTGGACGAGGCGCACCGCCCGCCGCTCCCGCTGCGCACCGCGCTGCGCACCATCGCGGCTGTGGGCCTTGGCCCGATCGTTGTGGTGGACCTGTATGCGCAGCTCTTCGACTACCGCGACCTGTACGCCAAGTTCTTCGAGCAGCAGGGCATTACCTCCTGGTGGCCGTCGCTCGAGATGGCGCTCATGGCCGCCACGGCCATGGTCGTCGCGCACGCGCTCTACGGCCTCGGCGGGCCAGCCGTCCAGCCGCGCCGCCGCCGCTGGGCGTTGCTCGCCGCCATCGCCGCGGCTGCGGCCGCGGCGCCGCTGAGCGTCGTGGTGCTGCGGCCCCTGCGAATGCACCACCTGCGCAACTGCCCGCCTGCCGTGCAGCCGCTGGCCACCTGGGACGCGGCGCGCGGCGCGCTTCGCTGGCACAACGCAACCGCCGCCGCGCTTCTCGAGGGCGCGATGAACCCGATCTACGTGCATGCGGTCATGGGGCCCCACACGCCGGGCCGCGACGCTGCGCAGGCGCCGCTCGAGGCCGTAATGCTGGACCCGATGCTGGTGGACCTGTGCCCGCCGCTGGCGCTCCCGCCCGCGGGCACCGTCGGCGTCCACGTGTGGGCGGTGCCACTGCCGCAGACGTGGGACATGTTCCGCATGAAGATTATCGGCACACCAGACATGTTCAAGGCGCGGCTCGGCACGTTGCTTGTGCTCTACGTGGACGGCCTTGACACTGACAGCGGCGCGGCGGCGGCGGCGGCGATAGCCACGCTCGCTGCCGCGCGCAGCGTGATCTACCACGTGCCGGACGTACCGACGGCCGCCGAGGCCGCCACGCTGGCAGACCTCCTCCACGGCGCCGCCGCGCTGCACACGCGCGTTGGCGCCGCCTGCGGCCTCGGACGCGTCCTGCCCGGCGGTGCCGCTGGAGCGGAGGCGGCGGCGGCCCTGGGCGACGTGATCGTAGCGGCGGACACGGTCCACGGCGTGCGGCCGGCGCCCGCGGGCGCCACGTACCGCTCGCATCGGCACACCGCGGACCTGGTGGCCGCGCTCGGCTACGAGGCCTACGTCAACGTGTCCCGCCAGTGCCAGACGCTGGAGCTCTTTGAGCTGGGCGCGCACGCGTCCCTGAGCGCGCTCACCGCCGCCGACTGGCGCGCGCGTGTGAAGGCGGGCCTGGCGCTCGCGCTGAACGATTTCTTCCCGGTCCTGACGCGCCAGTTCGCCTCAGTTCTCTCATCCTACCGAGGGGACGATCCGCTCCGCGACTTTTTGGCCGCCTACGAGTGCACGCTCCGCCTAGCTACAGCGGCCTAGGTCGAGCAGCGAGGATTGATCTGTACATCTTGTCACAGTTTACATGTACATTGCGCGTCACCACTGCATTTCGTGCACATAGCATATTTCAATGACACATGCATCCAGCGTTTTAACGACATAGCAGGCTCACCAAGCATTGGAAACCTAAGCAAGTGCCTCAGCATTCGCATCTCCACTTGCATCGCACGTGCGCACGTGATCATGTGACTCGCTGTTTTGGCGCCAAAGTAACAAGCGCCAGCGGACGGCAGAGCTGCTGGGACCTTGCCGGGCGTCCAGCGCAAGACAGCGTGGTCGGATCGGTCTGTGGACCTGCCAGCGCGCTAGAAAAGGTCACGACGCATCGATTGGTGTGCGTAGAAGTGGGATCACCCGTTGATCTACAATCCCTGCGCCTCCTGCGGCAGCAGCAGTGCGCTAGTTTGACTGTTGGCATGGACGATGCCGCCACGGTCGTGGCGCCGCCAGAGCCACCGGTGGGGCCCCCGCCGCCTCCACCCGTGGAGCCGGCGATCGAGACGGTGTTGTCGCCACCGTACTATTCAGAGCGTCACTTTTGCACGTTTGGCGCCGACGGCCGTGCTCACTGCTACAGCCTGGCGTTGGTGCCCGCCGGACGTACGCGCGGCACTGTCTCCCTGAACGTCCCAGTCGAACGCAGCCACTGATAGTGGCCATAGCACCGTGCCTTGTCCGCATACGCGCAGACGGCAAGCCGGCTCAAGTCTACGTGGGATGGCAGCCGTCCGACGCGGTCCAGGTTCGTTGCCGCCTCACCTCCCTCCGTAGGCGCTCCGCCGTCGTTAACCTGGCATGTAAGCAGCTGTGCCGCCATCGCCTCAGACGCTGTCGTGGAGTGACGGGTACAGCCATGCGACACTGGCGCCCTGCGCGGCCCTGCGCGTGGGTATGTACCGCTGGTTAGACATGCATGCAGCATTTGTTTGACCTCTCATGTGACGTGGAACGGCAAGTTGTTCTGACCGCACACGCCAAGCCACAGAGTCAGCCGAGATCTTGGCCGTGGATGCGTTGCAGCCACCGCCGACGGCCACTGCCAAAGCAGACGCGGCGCCGCCGACCATTCTGGCTGTCGCGTCGCTTGTGCATAACGCGGGAGCCGACGACTATCGGCTGGACCTGTTTCAACGGGCCGGCGCATCGGCGCGGGCCACGCCGCTGTGGGATGGTATGTGCATGTGCATCCGGCAACGAGCGTCAAGCCATGCGTCTAATACACGACCGCTGATCATGCTGCCAGGTCTCGCCGCGCACAGAGCCCAAGGCGAATCTCAAGCTTTCATTCTGCCCCCTCCACTTGACGCAGACACTTGTTAAGGTGGAGGACCGCGTGCTCCCGGCTTTTGTGCTGGCGGGCGTCGGCCGGCACCTACACGTTTACGCGGTGGTCCGTGACGCTCTTGCGTTCGTCACTGTGGAAGCGAATGCTGAACCTATATGCCATCTTTGCACGACTTATTCAATGCAGGACCTGACCAATGAGCGGCTCGAAGAAGTCCCAATCGCATCCGCGCTGCCCGAGTTGGAAGATGGCCTCAGCGCAAGGTACGCACGATGCAGTTGGTCAGGCAATTGTCCGTCGCGACTGAGTCCTTAGATGTTAGCATTTTTCGTTCGTCCTCAAACAGCATTGTCTCTCTCCACATCGCGTATTACACATCGGAGCGGTGCCGCATCGTAGCCGCGGGGTGCCAGGACGGCACCGTGCGCGTCACCGTCGCTACGGATCTCGACGAAGGCGAAGCACCTCGTACGGTCTTGCCCACCCGCGAAGCTGCAGCCCATGCACATTGTAGTGACTTATCGCGACTTGCGACCTCGCTTCATCGCGCTACCGCAGGAGGCCCGGGCCAATGGACGTCCTACACGGCCAACTTTGATGGCCCGGTCACGTTTGCCCGATCGTTTGTGGCCATCACCGGGGAGGGTTCGTCACTGTGCAGTGCATGCACTTACGCCTACTGTGGGCTCACAACGTCGGTCGCCCTCGGCGTCACGCTGCATGACGTGTCTGCAGAGGGCAAAGTGGCTACCTGGCTAGAACGGCTCAGACCATCGGCGTCACCAGCAGCACCGCAGGCAGCGCGGCCGATCCACGTGCTGCTCTGCACGGCGCTGGACGGCGCCTTTGTCTGTCGGTACGCCAACCTCTGGACGCCTCTGTCCCCCTGCCTTTGTCTTACCGTGCAACCACCCGTACACCGGCCACGCACGAGTTCGTGTTAGGGACGTGGCCACCGCGGGGCTGAGCCGGATGGTGTCCTTGCCTGGCTCAGAGCAGCGCGACGTTGTTCTGTGCGGCGCGACGGCGCGGGTGGCGCTGGACAACGACGAATGTCAGGTCCTGGTGGGCACGTACGGCGGCCAAGTACTTGTGTACCGCGCACTGCCCGCGTCGACCGCCGGTGCCGGCGAAGCGGCGCCAGCGTACGAGCTGCTGTGGCGCCGCGACTACGCGTACCCGGTGTATGCCATCCACGACGCCGACGTGGACTTGGACGGCGTCCGCGAGCTTGTCGTCCTGTCGCTGCGCGGCGGCCACATCATGCAGGTCTGCGTGCGCACCAAGCTCGCATGAAATTCGGCGCGGCCGCCGCTGACAGTTCTCCAGGCGATGCATTGCGATAGCCCTTCCATGCAGCCCGACCTGCGACGCCTCACCGACCACGGTCGGGCAGCCCTGGCGCAGTGGCAGGCAAGGTATAGCCATACATCGTAACCTGTACAGTGTATACATACATACAGTTATGTATAGCGCACATCTAAGACGCCGGACGGCGGTGCCGGCGCGGCTGCCGCAAAGCCATGCCGCGCGGTGAACTGCACCAGGTCGGTGAGCTCACGCGCCACCTGGTCCTTGCGGACCAGCTACGCAACTCTTCGATGGAGAGCGGCTTGCCGGCCTGCGCGTCCTTCTCCAGCTGGTGCATATGCTGCAGCCGCAGCTCCAGCTGCACAATGCGCTGCGTGGGCGACGCCACCGGCCGTGGCTGGGCCGCCCGCGACATGCGCTTACGGGCCCGCTGCCACCACGGGTGCCGCCGCCATCTTGGGTGGCGGTACGGCGGCGGCACGGCGGCGGGCGCGGGCGCCGGCGCGTAGCGGTACGCCGCCGTCGTCGCAGGCGCAGCGGCTGGCTGGTACCCCCAGGCTGGCGCCGCGGCCGCCGTTGCCGCCGTCGTCGTAGGCGGCACGTACACCCGTGAAAGATCCGCGGCGGTGACGTCGCGGCCCCTCACGCAGCTTCCGCTGTGTTCTGCCCGTGTCCGGGGTCGTGCCCTTGACCGCCGCTTCGCTGTCGCGCCCTTTGTCGCGTCCTCTATCGCGTCCACTTGCGCCTTCGCGTCCTCTTCGACGTCCTCCTCCAACTCCTTGGTCTTCGCCGTCTCCCCGGCCTTCGTCGCCGCCTTCTTCCCCGTCCTTCACGACCTTCTCAGGCGTCTTCGCCTGTTCGCCGCCGCCTACGCGCGCCTTCTCTCTCTGCCATGACGTCATCAGAGGAAACGTTGGCGGGAAACCACTGGCAGCTGTGGAGGCGGTGGCGGGCGAAAGAGGCGGCGGCGACGGCGGCGGCGGGCGACGGCGGCGGCAGAGGACGAAGGGAGGAGGACGAAGGGAGGAGGGCGGGAGGAGGAGGACAGCGGCATAGGCTACAGGAGGGCGAAGGAGGGGGGGGCCGGCAGAGGCGGGAGCTACAGGCGTCAAACGCGGCAGAGGATGAAGAGTGGCAGGAGGAGGCGGCGCTGGATATAGAGGGCAAAGACAAACGAGGAAGAGGAAGAAGCGAGGCTGGACGAAGAGGCGACAGAGGACGGTAGAGGCGTCAGAGGTGCAAGAGGACGAAGGAAGACTTGCGGCGACGCTGGAGCAGGACGACGAGTAAGAACGGTCGAGAAGGCGGCGGCCGACGAGGCGACAGAGGACGCAGGCGACGGACAAAACGAGGCAGGAGGAGTACAGGAGGACGGCGTGGCGACGGCGACTCGGAACGGCTTGGTGACGACGAAGCGGAACAAAGTGGAGGATGCTGGAGGCGGCTAAGTTGGGAGGCGAAGTCGCTTGACGCAGTGAGGCAAATAGAATACAGGAACGGCACGACAGCCAACTGAAACACCAGCAGGTCAGTCTCCGGAGGCACTCTCGGCCATCTGGACAAGGTCAACATGGCGGCCGACGACGCCGAGCTCGCCCGCCGTACGAAGCAATGCGTTCCTTGCACTGCGTGTATTCAGTCCAAACTAACGACGCTTTGGGCTCAAAGTCCGACGTGTCGACGACAGTGCGGCGGTACCGGACTAAGTACAAGCTCCTGAAGCAGCGCATCCACGCGGCCGAGCTGGTACGCTGGCGGCAAGATCCTGCAGGGCTGCTCCATCATGTGTGCTAAAAAATTCCAGCCAGCGCTGTGCCTTGGACCCACCAGATCAACGACCAGCTGACGTCCAAGCTGGTCATGGCGAAGAGCCAGATCCGCCGGCTGCGGGCCATGAAGCAGTACGAAGAGAAGTACCACTAACAGCGCTTTTTCCGACACGATTCTGACCGGTCTAGACGCCTCAACCATGTTTCCGTTGAATGCAGTTTGCTTGTTAACTCTATCGAACAGCTGCAAAAGTCGGGCGTGGAACTTCCGGCCAAGGGCAAGAGCGGCAGCGGTGCTGCCAAGGGTGCGGACGCCCTCACCGAGCTGGAGCCCATTTTCAGCGGCATCGAAAGCTCGGAGGTGGGCGGTCCTCAAAGCGCAGGCGCTGCGTCTCCTCGCGGCTGACCTGACTTTCTCCCGGCCTCGCTTCAGCAATCTGTTCAGGACGACGAGGCCGTGTTCAACCGCATGGAACAGGGCAGCACCAGCGACGACAGCAGCAGCGACGCCGAGGGCGTCGCCGCCGGTGCCGGCGGCTCGCGCGCGCGCAGTGGAGGCAGCGCCGTGGTTGGCGGCGACTTGAGCAGCAGTACGTCCGACGACGAGGGAGGGACGGCACAGGCCGCTTCCAAGTTTAAGCGGTCCAAGAACCGGAAGGACCCCGACGCCCCGAAGCGGCCCGCCAACGGTACGCCTGGGCCACGTACATTGGAGGTGACGCCACTGCTGCTCACGCGGAGCTGCCTTTAGTTTAATCTGCTCTATCGGCTTTAAAGCGTTCACCATGTACGCCAACATCATGCGGGAGAAGCTCAAGGCCGACAACCCGGACATCAGCGGCGGCGACCTCACGCGCGTGCTTCAGACGCAGTGGCGCAGCATGTCTAAGGCCGAGAAGGAGGTTAGCTTACGTGCACGGTGCCTGGAGACCATGGTCATAGATGTTTTGCTCATAATTTTTCGTAAGCCATTAACGACTTAGTGCCGGTGGTGGTCTCGCTCCAGCCGTTCTTTGCCATCTACGAGCAGGAGCGCAAGCGCTACAAAGACGAGATGGCGGCGTACAGCGGCGGCACCGGCGTGGCAGGCTCTTCGCCAGCGTATGCCTCTGCACGCTCTCACTGACGATCGTACATCATTGAGGCTAATTAATTCGCTAAACTCACCGGAATGGGGGAGACGCCGCAGCGCCACGGGCAAGGCCGGCAAGGCCAGCAAGGCCAAGTCGGCCAAGCCAAAGAAGGCCAAGAGTCCGGCGGCCGCCGAAGGGCGGGCCATTCCCGCGGCCATGGCTGAGACCCCTGCCGCGGTTGCGGCTCAGGAGGCGGAAGACGACGAGGAGGACGATGGAACAAGTGGCGAAGACGAGGAGAGCGAGAGCGGTAGCGGCAGCGACGACGACGATGAAGAGGAAGACGGCAGCGACGCCGACGAAGAGGACGACGAGGAAGAGGAGGACGACGAGGAGGCGACGTCCGATGAGGACGACGAAGACGACGAAGGCGAGGAGGTCGACATGGACGACGACGGCTCCGACGCGGACGCCATCACCGGCGACGGCAGCAGCGGCAAGCGTGCTCTCGGCGAGGCCACCGGGACGCCGTCTAAGCGGCCGAAGCTAGTTTGATTGTAAAAATAACTCTGTGTACAAAATTGATACATCGACGGGAAACGCTGTACAAGAGGATCTCGGGTTGTTTGTGTACATGCACAGTGCGTGCTCTCAGCGCGGCAAGCTTGCAATTCGCATCGGCACTTCCTCAAGGTAACATCGGACTCGCCCCTTATCCACCTGTCTAAGACGTGCGGCCATGACGGTCAAGCAACCTGTACACCGCGTCAGTCTAGGCCCGAGTAGCTGTTGCAGAACTGGAACTGTGTGGTCTCCAGATTCACGTCGGCCGCGCCCGCCATCGCGCCGGGCTCGCCGCCGCCAGCATCCCCATCGGTAGGCACCGTCGGGAGCGACACAAAAATCCCGTCCAGCGTCAGCCGTGACTGCAGCTCGTGCGCGGGCGAAGGCGTTGCGTCCGGTCCCGACACGGCAGACGGACCGCCGGGGGCACCAAGGTGCGGCCGCCCCGCCGGCACGCTGTTGACGTGCGGGCTGCTCGCCACGAGGTGGCGCAGGTCCGGCGAGTCCACCGACTCGTTGAGGTAGGTGAACGCGGGCGACACCGGCGTCGACGTCACTCCGCCGCGGTGCTGCAGCACATCGCCGAAATAGGCCGTCCGGGGGCCGCTCGGCACATAGCCAACGAGCGGCGGCTCTGGCGAAATCACCGACGCAGGCGCCCGTGCAGCCGGTGGGTGCAGCTGTCCGGGAGCGAGTGGTAAAGGTGGCGGAGCCAATACCGGCGCATCGGCCGGGTCCGCGGTGCTCGTGCGCGGACGGCCGTTCACGGCGGCTAATCGCCGCGGCGCATTCCCGCCGCCGACTGCAGTTGTCGCGTAAACGGCCCCGCCGCTACTTGCGCCTGACTGAGCGCTGGCCAGCTGAGCCAAATTGCTGGTGGACGCCCACGATGGTGCGTCGGCCAGCGGTCGTGGTGGCGGCAGACTAACCACAGCCGTCGTGCCGCCCATGCAAACGACGTTCGTGTTGCGGTACTCGGCGACTTGGAACACGGCTGACGTAATAATGCGGGAGCCCCCTGTCGATACCTGGCGCGAGCGTCGGCGTGCCTCCGTCGCCGCAGGCGCATCGGCCGCATGCGACGGCGCAGGTGTTTGCCGGCGTTGCGTGTAGGGGCGCGCCGCCACGTTCGTCTGCGGCGTGGCCGCCGACGGCGCTGCGCCGACGCTATCCGCTGAGCTGCGGCTCACGCGCGATGCGGGTGCCGTGCGCGTGGCGGCGTCCATCGCTCGGGCCAGATCACTTGTGCTCACCGACATGTGCTGCGCCGCCAAGTACGGCTCGGGCCACGACAGCGGCGCCGCGCCCAGGTTGGCAGCAGTGGGTGAGGCGTTTATCGGCGGCATCGTCGCAATCGGTGCCGGTGCCGGTGCAACCACGGCTCTGACCGCGGGCAACGTGGCTGCGTCACGCGCCGTTGTTACTGTGGCCATCGACGTGGTGGCCATTGGCACAAACGGCGACACCGGCAATGTTAGGCGGGGCGGCGGGGCGCTGCTGGCCGTCATGACGTATTTTTGGTCGTAGACGTTAAAGGTGACTTGCCACCACGCCCAAGCGCCAGCGGCCGGGGCGCCCCCGCCGCGGGGGTCCCCCAACAGAGCTATCCGCAACGACAGCGGTAGCCGCGTTGACGCTGCTGCTGCGGCGGCCGCAGCGGCGGCAGCCGACCCGAGCGGGCCGAACTGGCCCAGCTGACGGATGGCCTCCATAAACGCGGGGCGGTCCTCTGGAGCGACGACGTCTCGGATGTCTTGGTTGATCCGAACGGCCAGGCGCGTCTGCGGCGTTGTCGCGATGCACCGCATCACGCAGAACGTGATCGGGTTCAGGTGGATGATGACGTTCGTGTGCGTTTGGCTGAGCAGCCCTTCCCAGGCGCGGTAGCGCTGCTCCCACGCGTCCAGCTCGCGCGGCGGAACGACGAGGACGTCATCGGGCGTCTCCAGCAATACGATCTCGTCGACCTCATCCCACGGGACATCGCGCGGAGCTCGGTACACCTGTGCCGTCACGGCCAGTTCGTCGCCGGCAGCGGTTGTGCGGTGGTACGACAACGACTGCGCCGAGCTGCAGCCACCAAGAATGCCAGGGCCGACAAAAAGTCACGGTGTGAGGTGCCTGCTGACAACACCGCCAACTTGGAAAAATTCTGCGCCGCGTTCTGCCGGGCGTACCCACGTAGCACTTCATTGTTAAAGCGTTCACGGTCGCCCTGCGCAATGGTCTCAAGCACATGGCTGGCGCTCGTAAGCGGCCGCAGATGCGGGAGGATTGACCGGCTGTCGTCCTGCACGTTAATGACAAGGCCGTTGGCTCGCAGCCGCCACACCGTCGACGCCTGGTCGCCGCTGGCCAGCACTGGTACGAGAGCAAACTCTCACGCCACTAGCCTGAAATGGTTCATTTGTCAGCTTGCACCGTACTCTGTTTAACAGTAGTGGGACAGGCCGTACCCTGGTCGATCGTGTCGGCGACGTCGGAGTGGACCGACGCACGTCGGGGCGTCGGAGGCGCCGGGGGCGTCGGCGGGGACGGTTCGGCGTCTCCACCGAGCGCGAGGTTGACCCAGTCCTCGCTGGCCCCTGGTTCGTCCGCTATTTGGTCCATGGTGCTGTGAAAGAAATTGCAACCGCAGCAGGAGGCGCAGATATTGTCAGGGAACAACGTTGTGCGTTCGAGGCGACATTTTTTGGGTTATAGGGGTGTGAGGTAGGGGTAGGGTGGGTGGGCGGGTAGGGGTGCACGGGTGCTCACCATGGCGCCCCTTTGGGGCCGCGCTA
>Ga0180215_1004519_pt1 | contig 12308 bp, 10 predicted proteins | sample eDN3rd37CBELigBY_FD_128871 | JGI IMG/M metagenome (GOLD analysis project Ga0180215, IMG submission 128871) | Enriched backyard soil microbial communities from Emeryville, California, USA - eDNA 3rd pass 37_C BE-Lig BY (version 2) (version 2) | ecosystem: Environmental > Terrestrial > Soil >...
GACTTGGCGATCTGCGCCTTCAATTCCTCGTCCGGAATGAGGCGGCCTTCGTTGAGATCGACCAGCAGCATCTTGCCTGGCTGCAGCCGCCACTTCTTGACGATGTCCTTTTCCGCAATCGGCAGCACGCCCATTTCGGAGGCCATGACGATGCGGTCGTCGCGCGTCAGGCAGTAACGCGCCGGGCGCAGGCCGTTGCGGTCGAGGGTCGCACCGATCTGGACGCCATCGGTGAACACCAGCGCCGCCGGACCGTCCCACGGCTCCATCAGCGCAGCGTGGTATTCGTAGAAGGCGCGCCGCCGCTCGTCCATGAGCGGGTTGCCGGCCCAGGCTTCCGGCACCATCATCATCATGGCATGCGACAGCGGATAGCCGCCCATCACCAGGAATTCGAGCGCGTTGTCGAAACAGGCGGTGTCGGACTGGCCTTCGTAGGAGATCGGCCAGAGCTTCGTGATGTCCTCGCCGTAGAGCGGTGAGGATACGGATGCCTGCCGCGCCGCCATCCAGTTCACGTTGCCGCGCAGCGTGTTGATCTCACCGTTATGCGCAATCATCCGATAGGGATGCGCGAGCGACCAGGTCGGGAAGGTGTTGGTCGAGAATCGCTGATGCACCAGCGCCAGCGCGCTCTCGAAATCCTTCTCGTGCAGATCCGGATAATAGGTGCCGAGCTGGTCGGCGAGGAACATGCCCTTGTAGATGACCGTGCGGCAGGACAGCGATACGGGATAGTAGCCGGAGAGGCGGCGTTCCCGGCGCAGATAGATCGCATTCGAGATCGCCTTGCGCATGATGTAGAGGCGGCGCTCGAAATCCTGCTCGGATGTGATGCTGGCGGGGCGCTCGACGAACACCTGCATATGCACGGGCTCGGTCGGCTTGACGGATTCGCCGAGGGTCGAATTGTCGGTCGGCACCTCGCGCCAGCCGAGAATCTTCAAGCCCTCCTGCGCAGCGACCTCTTCATAGGTCCTGCGGATCTCGTCGCGCCATTCCTGGTCGCGCGGCAGGAACAGGAATCCGACCGCGTAATGGCCGGGTGCCGGCAGAGTGAAGCCGTTCTCCTTCGCCTTTCGGGCGAAGAACGCGTGAGGAATCTGGACCAGAATGCCGGCGCCGTCGCCGGCGCGCGGGTCGGCGCCGACCGCGCCGCGATGCTCCAGATTGACGAGGATCGTCAGCGCATCCTGGACGATCCTGTGCGACTTGCGCCCCTTGATGTCAGCAATGAATCCGACGCCGCAGGAATCCTTGTCCAGCGCAGGCTGGTAAAGCCCGATCGCCTCCGGCAGGCCCGGGTCGGCCGAATCGGCAAAATCGGACGCGCGCAGGGCGATCCGCTTTTGCTGTATTCCCCGGTCACTCGTCCGGTTCATCTCGGCACAGTCCTCGATGCGGTCGTCGACATAATCGTTTTCGTTCGGCGTATCTGCCGCCGTCGCCCCGGCATCCCGGACTGCGTTCGGCGGCCATCTCGTGCCCGGAGCGGCCGCATCCGGAAAGCACCTAAGGCGCATCCTCGCGGCGGCCATTGAGGCTTGCGCTGCGGTGCCGAGCCGCACCGCGCGCCTTGCCGGCAGGGTGGCTCGAAAAACCTGCCGCCTCGACTTTGGAAACTGGGACAGTAATGCTGTCCTATCCCATGTTTGCCAAATTTTCACCCGGCCGACAAGAGGCTGACGAGGGGTCTTTGGCATTCTTCAATGTTATTCTTTCCGCCACAGGCCGCCCGAACAAGTGGATTCTTCGGACGCCTGGACCATTTTTGCCGGACGGGCTTCCCGCGCACGCCTTCTCTGATATCGGTCGAGCGGCCCCGATATCGAGACCCAGCACGCACAGGACAGCCGGTGAATTTCGCAAGCGACAATACGGCGCCCGTGGCGCCCGGCATTCTCGACGCGCTCCAGCGCAGCAACGATGGTTTCACCCTCGGCTACGGGAGCGATGGGCTAACGCGCGAGATCGAGCGCCGGATCAGCGAGGTGTTCGAATGCGACGCGGCCGTATTCCTGGTCCCGACCGGAACGGCGGCCAATGCCTTGTCGCTTGCACATGTCACCCCGCCCTGGGGTGCGGTGCTGTGCCACGAGCAGGCGCACATCAACTCGGACGAATGCGGCGCGCCGGAATTTTTCGGCGGCGGACTGAAGCTGATCGGGCTGCCGGGTGCGGGCTGCAAGCTGTCGCGCGAGACGGTCGAAGGGGCGATCGCGCGCTATTCCGGCCATGTCCCGCACCAGGTCAATGCGGCAAGCCTCTCCCTGACACAGGCGACCGAGGCCGGCACGATCTATCGGATCGATGAGGTCGCCGCGCTGACGGAGATCGCCCATGTGCACGGCCTTACGGTGCATATGGACGGCGCGCGTCTCGGCAACGCGCTGGCGCGCATGAATGCGATGCCGGCGGAGGCGACCTGGAAAGCCGGCATCGACGTGCTCTCCTTCGGTGCAACCAAGGGCGGCGCCATGGCGGCGGAGGCGGTGGTGTTTTTCGATCGCGAGCGCGCGGCCTTCATGGCCGAGCGGCGCAAGCGCGCCGGCCATCTGTTTTCGAAGCACCGCTTTCTGGCCGCTCAGTTCGAGGGTTACTTGGCCGACGGCTATTGGCTCACGCTGGCGCGTCACGCCAATGCGATGGCGGACCGGCTGGCGGACGGGTTGCGGGCCTGCGGCGTGCCGATCGTCTGGCCAGTCGAGGCCAATATTGTATTCGCGCTGTTGCCACGTGCGCTCGATTCGAAGTTGAGGGCGGCGGGCGCCGCCTACTATGTGCGGCCCAAGACCCTTGCAGGTGACGACCTGACGATCGGGCCGGACCAGATGCTGGTGCGGCTCGTGACCTCCTTCGCAACTGCAGAAGCGGAAGTGGAACGGTTCGTGGCGCTGGTGCGTGCGGGCTAGGGGCGCTGCGTGCAAGTATCGCAAAATCGTCACGGGCCGATTCGAAGCCGCTGAATTTCTGCCGTAGCCGCGCCCCAATCGCCCAGCACGTTGGCTGCCGACGGGGGATGCTGGCGGCATCGCCGGGCCTGCCTCGATGGGAGGGGCAATGTGACATACCGTTTTGTTTTCGCCGTGTTCGCGGCCGCACTGGCGTGCGGTCCGGCGCAAGCGCAGCCGGCGTCCGGTCAGCTGCCGGCCCATGAGGTCGCGACCATCGTCACGTCGATGGGGCTGCGGATGGTGGGACGTCCGGCCTGGGCTGGCGGCCGCTATGTGGCCGCGGCCGTGGATCGCCACGGACGCGAGCTGAATGTGGTGGTCGATGCGTTCGACGGGCAGGTGATCGCGGTTCGCCCGATTGGGCGCAATGGCTTTGGGCCACCCCCGGACGAAGAATGGAACGACGGCGATAACAGGCGACAGGCTTCGCGCGAGCCTGCGCGAGCACCGCGCGATATCACCGGCGCGGTGCGGGTGCCTCCAGCCCCGCGCAAGCAGGCGACGCCGACACAGACGCCGACTCCCCGGCCGCGTCCGGCCTTCGCCAAAGCCGACGATCAGGCGAAGCCGGTTTCCAGCAAGCCCGGCGCAAGTGAGACCGACGCGAAACCGCCCGAGGCTGCTCCCGCCGCTGTCCCGGAGCCTGGCGCAGCGCCCGAGGCCAGTGCTGAGGCGAACGCCGAAGCCAAGCCGGAAGGCAAGCCCGAAGCCAAGCCCGAAACCAAATCCGCGCCAGCTAGCAAAGCTGCTGCGACACCGCAGCCCGCAAAGCCGGCCAAGGCCAAAGGCCAATCCAAAGATCCAGCCAAGGCAGAGGCAGGGAAGGACGAAATCCGCGTCATCGATCTGAGCAAGCCGAAAGATGCGGAGAAGCCGGAAGACAAGCCGGGCCAGGCGATCCGCTTCTGACCAGGCGCACTATTCTCGCGCGATGTCCGCTTCCGCGTAGCCGCGACGCTTCGAGGGCGCTATTTTCGTAAAAAAGGGAGCCCCCCGGTTGCCCGGGGCGCTCCACAAGGGTTCGGACGAGGTTCAGACCGCGCTGTCAGGCAGCGGCCTTGGTTTCCACCTGACCCTCGATGGTCCTGTCGCTGGACTTGCTGCCGATCGGAATGCGACGCGGCTTCTTGGCCTCCGGGATCTCGCGGACGAGATCGACGTGCAGGAGACCGTTTTCAAGCGTGGCACCCTTCACCTGGACGAAATCGGCAAGCTGGAACACGCGCTCGAAGGCCCGCGCGGCGATGCCCTGATACAGGACGTCACCGGACTTCTCCTCCGTCTTGGCCTGCTTCTCGCCCTTGATGGTTAGGGTATTTTCCTTCAGCTCGATACTGAGCTCGTTCTCCGCGAAGCCTGCGACTGCGACGCTGACGCGGTAGGCATTCTCGCCGGTCCGCTCGATATTGTAGGGCGGATAGCCGGGGGCGCTGTCCGCGCTGGTCTGATCAAGCAGGCTGAAAAGCCGGTCGAAGCCGACGGTGGAACGATAGAACGGTGTGAGATCGAAGTGACGCATCGTATGTCCTCCTTGAAGCGACATTGCGAATGAAGGTCCCCCGCATGGGCCGGACCTCTGGGATGCGCCGCCTGACGGCCGGCGCACCTTTGATCTAGGAGGCCTCATTTTTTCGTCAAGGGGTGCGTATTCTGAGAAAAATCAGCGGGTTACAAAGTTGTCAGAATCGGGCGGGCAGCCTGCTATAAGGCCGCACCCGCCGTTTCGCAGTTCTTCATGAAACTCGTTTCGATCCCCGCCAACCCTGTGCCAGAAGATGTCGTCAGCGGCGCGCTGAAGACGCCGGATGGCATTGAATTGCGCTTCGCGCGCTGGGCGCCGCCGCCTGGCCGCAAGGGAACGGTCTGCATTTTTCAGGGGCGGGCCGAATTCATCGAGAAATATTTCGAGATGGCGCGCGAATTGCGACGTCGGGGATTCGCGGTCGCGACCCTGGACTGGCGCGGGCAGGGGCTGTCGCAGCGCGCGCTCCGCGATCCGAAGAAGGGTTACGTCAAGAGCTTCCGCGAATACGAGGCAGACCTCGAAGCCTTCATGCGCGACATCGTGCTCCCCGATTGCCCGCCGCCCTATTATGCGCTGGGTCATTCGATGGGTGCTTCGGTGCTAACCCGCATCGCTTATCGGGGCTATCGCTGGTTCGACCGCATGGTGCTGTGCGCGCCGTTGATCAAGCTCGGTCCGCAGCTTCTGACGCCGTTCGCAAAACCGGGCGTCACGGTCCTCAACGCGATCGGCATGGGCAGGTCCTATGTTCCGGGTGGTGGCCCGATGGTGGTGGCGTCACAGCCTTTTATCGGCAACGTGCTGACCTCCGACCCCGTGCGTCACGCGCGCACGCTCGCCGTGCTCGAAGCCGAGCCTGCACTCGGACTCGGCTCGCCGACCAACGCCTGGGCAGCCGCTGCCTTTGCGATGATGAAGGAATTCGAAAACGTCAATTACCCCGCGAAGATCCGGCAACCGATGATGTTGATTGCGGCCGGGCGCGACGTAACGGTGTCGACCCCGGCGATCGAGGACTTTGCCGGGCGACTGCGCGCAGGCGCGCACCTGATCATCGCTGGCTCTCGCCACGAGATGATGATGGAGACCGATCGCTACCGCGCGCAGTTCTGGGCGGCGTTCGACGCGTTCGTGCCCGGCTCGCCCTTGTATTAGGCGAGGCGAACGAACCGCCTCTATTCGGCTACTTCGTCGGCGCGCGCGAGCAGCGTCGGCGGCACCGTCAATCCTAACGCCCTCGCGGTTTTCAGATTGATCACCAGTTCGAGCTTGCTCGGCACTTCGATCGGCAGATCGGCCGGGTTGGTGCCGCGAAGAATACGGTCCACAAAGCGCGCCAGCGATCGATAAAGTTCGCGCACATTGGGCCCATAGGACGCCAGCAACCCGTCGCGCGCGAACGGCGCCCATCCCGATATCGAAGGCAGCCTGGCCTCTACCGCGAACTGGGCCACGCGGCTGTTGACCTCGAACATCGCCGAATCGGGGAACACCATGAGCGCGTCGCAACGCGCATCGGCAATCGCGCTCAGCACTTTTTCCAGCGTGCCGAGTTCGCTCACCGGCAGCGCGGTCGCTACATACGGGAAATACACGACTTCGACATCGAGCTTGGCTGCCGCCGTCTCAGAGGCTTTGCGTTCCTTTGGATCGCCGGGATGTTGCGGCCGCGCGAGGATCGCCAGCCGGCGCGTCTGCGGCAGCCATTCCTTCAGCAGTTCGATCCGCTTTCCGACGAGATCAAGCGCCAGATAGCTCATGCCGGTCATGGTCCCGCCAGGGCGGGCAAAGCTCTCGACCAGCTTGCCATCGACCGGATCGCCGCTGAAGCCGAACACCACGGGCGTCGGCGATTTCATGGCGCGCATGGCGTAGGCCATAAGCTCCTGCGTAACGACCACATCGGGCTCGACTTTCAGAAGCTCACGCGCAACCGCCTCCATGTCCTTCCACCCGGTCGCCCAGAACAGGTGGATTGTGAGATTCTTGCCTTCGAGCCACCCGCTTTCACGCAGGCCCTGGCGCAGGGATTCCAGATAGGGCGATGGCTCACCCGCACGGCCGAGGGCGAGAAACGCTACGCGCCGCGGCTGGGCCGTACTCCGTTGCGCCGACAAAGGTAAGGGCATCGATGCGGCGGCGCCGCCAAGAAGAGCAAGAAATGTCCGGCGTTCCATGCAGTCCTCCCGGCTCAATGCGATGCTGCCAAGGCGGTGCTAGATCTCCATCATATCATTCAAATCGGCGGACCGCATGCGACGTGGCCCGCCCCAATGTGCTGTTCCCGACGCATTCGTCGCCGGCGCTTGGATGGTTTAGGCTGACTTTTCGTCCATCCGGAGAATGCCATGTCACAAAAGATGCTGCCGACCTCTCTGGTCGGGTCTTATGCCCAGCCGGACTGGCTGATCGACCGCAAGAATCTGGCGGGGCGCTTTCCGCCGCGGGTGCGCGCGCGCGAATTGTGGCGGGTGGCGCCCGAATGGCTCGACCAGGCGCAGGACGATGCAACGCGGCTGGCGATCCGCGACCAGGAGCGCGCCGGTCTCGACATCATCACCGATGGCGAGATGCGGCGCGAAAGCTATTCCAACCGCTTCGCGACCGCGCTCGAAGGGGTCGACATCGACAATCCCGGTACGGCTCTCGACCGCTCCGGTCATCCCAATCCGGTGCCGCGCGTTGTCGGCAAGGTGCGTCGCAAGCATCCGGTCGAGGTTCGCGACGTGCAGTTCCTGCGCGCCAATACGGATCGCACGATCAAGATGACCGTGCCCGGGCCTTTTACCATGTCGCAGCAGGCTCAGAACGACTTCTATGACGATGAGGAGGAACTGGCGCTCGATTACGCAGCGGCGGTCAACGAGGAGATCAAGGACCTGTTCGCGGCCGGCGCCGACATCGTGCAGATCGACGAGCCCTATATGCAGGCGCGACCGGACAAGGCGCGCAAGTTCGGGCTGAAGGCCTTCAACCGCGCACTCGACGGCGTCACCGGCACCACGGCCGTGCATATCTGCTTCGGCTATGCCGCGATCATTCATGTGCGGCCGGAGGGCTATTCCTTCCTGCCGGAATTGGCGAATTCGCCGGTCCGGCAGGTTTCGATCGAGACAGCGCAATCCGGACTCGATTGCGCGGTGCTGGAGAAACTCCCCGGCAAGGACATCATCCTCGGCGTGCTCGATCTGTCGGACATGACGGTGGAGACGCCGGAGCGGGTTGCCGAACGCATCCGCCGCGCGCTGAAACATGTGCCTGCCGAACGCATCGTGGTCGCGCCGGATTGCGGGCTGAAATATCTGCCGCGCGACGTCGCCTTCGCGAAGATGCGGCGATGGTGGAGGGCGCGGCAATCGTGCGTCGCGAGTTCGGTGGCTGATCCCGATCGTCAGTCCCCCCTCAACCGCTCAGATTCCGCCGGGCTCCAGGGTGAACAATTCCTGCGGGCGCTCGACCCCGCGCAAGGCGTAGCGGCCGACCGACACGAGGCGGCCGCGCATGCCGTCGACCGCGGCGAAGGCTTGCGAAACGAGGATCGGCTGCTCGACCGACCGGCACATGGCGGCGATGCGGCTGGCTTCGTTCACGGCCGGTCCAACCACGGTGAAGTCCAGCCGATCGGTAGAGCCGATATTGCCGTAGAGAACTTCGCCGACATGCAGCCCGATATACATGTCGGTGACCGGCAAGAGGTCGTGTGCACGCCGCGCATTGAGCGCGGCCACCTCGCGGCTCACCGCCGCAGCGGCGCTGAGAGCGGCGCCGCAGGCATGCGCGCGGTCCTTGGCCGTGAAAATCGAGAGAATTCCGTCGCCGATCAGTTTCAGCACGTCGCCGCCTTGGGCATAGATCGCCGAGATCACGACATCGGCGTAATCGTTCAGCAGCGGGATCACCTGTTCGGGCGCCGAATCGGACACCCGCGTGAAGCCGCGCAGGTCGCTGAACCAGATCGCCGCGTCGATCCGCTCGGCGACGCCGCGCATGATACGGCCCGAAAGCACGCGCCGCGCGGCATCCCGTCCGAGATAGGTCTCCATCAGTGTACCGGTCATGCGCGTGAGCGCCGCAGCCTTGACCGCGAGCGCCAGCGTCGGAACGAGGCGGGCCAGCGCGTCGACATGGGCCTCGTCGAAGCCACCTAGGCGCCGGGTCATCCACGTTGAATAGACCGCATCCATTTCGCCGATCACGCCTTCGGGGGCGAAGCGGTTGACGATGGCGAGGCCGCCGGTCATGCCGGACGCGAGATAATCCTGCATGGCCGGAAACATCGCGGCGTGGTCCTTCGTCAGCCGCAGCAGGCTGATCCCGTTCTGCAGCATGTGGAAGAACGGGCTGGCCCGCCAGCTGGCGGCCGCTCTTTCCTCTTCTTCCCCGAGAGCCAACCCCTCCGGCAAGACCGTGCGCCCATATTCGACAATGTCGGGCTGGGACGCATCGTGCCCCCATCGGACCAGCCGCCCTTCGTAAACCGGGTGCAGGGTATCGATGATCACGAGCGAGCGGCTGATCGGAATGCCGATGGCATTCGCCCGTTCGCAGAAGCCGCTGACCAGCGCATCTTCCGATGTGCCGTTCAGTCCGGCTTCCGTGAGACCGGCATGCAGTGCCAGGATATCAGCGTCGGTCATGCGGTCGATAGTGTCGGCCGCAGTCGCGCGGTCAAGTCAATCCCGGCCCGCCTCGACGAACTTGTCGGCGAGCAGCTGCGGGTTGGTGAAGATCGCCTCGTGACTGCCGGGCATCTGCACCAGCCGGTAGAGGCCGAGGCGCGAAGACATGCGCGGATGCCAGCCCCATTCCGGTCCGGGCGGCAGCGCGATGTCCTCGGTGCAATTGAGATAGCTCTTGGGGATCTGCAGCGAATGGAAGGTCTTCAGCGGCACCTTGTCGGTGTGGCTGCGAGCCGGCGTCGGCGACAGCATCGCGTATGCGCTGCGCGCGAGCGCATCGTCGGCGTCGCCGATGAAGGCGTCGCGCCAGATCGGATAGGGCAGCATGATGCCGCCATCGGGTTGGGTGAGCTGCGCGAACAATTCCCGGTAATGCGGTGGGATGTTGTCTTCGAGGCTTTGGCCGTCGAGCAGCACGAAGGCGTTCCAGAACACTAGCCGCCGAATCCGGTCCGGCACCTGCTCGGCCACCGCCTGAATCACGGTGCCGCCGAAGGAATGCCCGACCAGGACGAAATCGCGCACGGCCGACGCCTTGATGAAATCCACGACCGAGCGCACGCAATCCGCATGCGTCACGTCTTTTCTGTCATTGGGGGCATGCCCCGCGACTGTCGGTGCGTAGACCGAGTGCCCGTTCTGCTCCAGCCGGTCGATCACCGGTTGCCAGGCGCGGTTGTCGTGCCAGGAGCCGTGCACAAGGACGAAAGTGTAGGCCATGGTTCCCCCCTGGGGTGATGAGCGCGCTCGGAGGGGCAGATTAGGCCATGGCGACCAGGCCGGCACAAGCGTGCGCGCTATGCCCGCAGCGCCTCGAGCGCAGCCGCATGCACGCGCGCGTCGCCGGCTGCGACGACCGGTCCGCCCGTTCCCACCGGGCCGCCGTCCCAGGAGGTCACGATCGCACCGGCGCCGTTCAGGATGGGTATCAGCGGAAGAATGTCATGCGGGTTGAGCCCGGTCTCGATCACCAGATCGACATGCCCGGCCGCCAGCATGCAATAGGCGTAGCAATCGCCACCGTAGCGCGAGAGCTTCACCACGTTTTCGACCTTGCGAAAGGCGGCGCGGTCGGTCTCGTTCATCAGCAGCGGGCTGGTGGTGAACAGGACTGCGTCGGACAACTGCGCGCAGGGCCGCGTGCGCAACTGCCGTTTGCCCGCGGGTCCGCGGTATTCAGCGGCGAGGCCGTCGCCGGAGAAGAGTTCACGCATGAACGGCTGATGCATCAACCCGAAGATCGGCTCGCCGAGCCGCGTCAGCGCGATCAGCGTGCCCCAAACGGGCATCCCGGAGATAAAGGACTTGGTGCCGTCGATCGGATCAAGAACCCAGACATATTCCGCGTCGGCCCGCTCCGGGGCGAATTCCTCGCCAATAATGCCGTGCTCCGGAAACGTCCGTCTGATGAGGGTGCGCATGGCCTGTTCGGCGGCGCGATCGGCGGCGGTCACCGGATCGAAATGTCCGGCCGGCCCCTTATCGTCGATGCCGAGCGAGGTGCGAAAGAACGGCAGGATGGTTTCGCCGGACACCGCGGCAAGCTGATCGATGAATGTTGCGAAATCGATTGCCGTCATGTGCCCCGCCGCGCCCGCTATTCGCTCTCACCTATCGAATCCTTGCATCGGCGGCAACCAAGCTCACTCGCGGCCGCAGATCCGCTGAGCGTCGGTCGTTTCCAGCGCTCGTGAACGCCTGCGGTGACCGAACGGGACTATGAGAGGCGGGCCGCCTCGCTTGCCGCGATGGCCTGCGCGTGCGAACACAGCCCTTGCTTGAAACCGCGCGGGGGGCCGGGACCCACATGACAACGGACGCGGCAGGCCGTTCTTCGATCGCGACGCGCGAGACGGTCGTGCTGGTGAGCGCGCTCGCCGGCATTTACATGGTCAGCCAGTTCCTGAGGAACTCGGTCGGCGTCATCGCCCCGAACCTCGCGACCGAACTGGGCCTGTCGGCGTCAGAAGTCGGCCTGTTATCCAGCCTGTTCTTCTTCTCGTTCGCGGCCGCGCAAATTCCGCTCGGTGTCGCGCTCGATCGGTATGGTCCGCGCCGCTGCATGCTGGTCTGCGCGGGTATCGCAATCTCCGGGACATTGATGTTCGCGGCGGCGGCGTCGCCTTTCTGGCTGATGACGGGGCGGGTGCTGATGGGGCTCGGTTCCTCCTGCTATCTGATGGCGCCGCTGGCGCTCTATGCGAAACGCTACCCGCCGGACCGGTTTGCAACGCTTGTCGGGATCCAGATCGGGCTCGGCACCCTCGGCACCCTGCTGGCGACCGCGCCGCTCGCCTTTTCGGCGGAGCTGTTCGGCTGGCGCATGAGCTTTGTGTTTATCGCGATCCTTGTGATCGCCGCGGCGGCGCTGGTCGCGGCCGTGGTGCATGAAGACAAAGACGTCCCGCCGCGTGCGAAAGAGACCTTGCGCCAAAGTCTCAAGGGCACTCTGGCGGCAGTGCGCGTGCCTTCGTTCTGGCCGGTTTTTGCAATCCAGCTCGTCAGCTATTCCAGCTTCGTGGTCGTGGTCGGCCTGTGGGGCGGCCCGTACCTGACCCACATCTACGGATTTGGCCTGACCGAACGCGGCAACATGCTGTTCGTCGCCGTCCTGGCGCAGATCGTGGGTTCGATGCTGTGGGGCCCGACGGACCGGCTGTTCAACAGCTACAAGATACCGGGCATGGCCGGGCTCCTTATGACAGCGGCCGTCCTGGGGCTCGCCGCCATCGTCGGTGTTTTCACGCCGGTCGCCCTGTTTCTCTGGTTCGTCGCGATCGGGCTATTCCCCGCGGTGCTGTCCGTGGTGATCGCGCATGGCAAGTCGCTGTTCCCGCCGGAACTCGTCGGGCGCGGCATGACATTGATGAATATCGGCACCATGGGAGGCGTATTTGTCTGCCAGACCCTCACCGGATTCATCATCGACCTGTTTCCACATGCGAGCGACGGGTATGCATTAAATGCATACCGCGCGGTTTTCAGCTTTCAGTCCGGGCTTATCCTCTTGGGATGTCTAGCTTATTTCTTTTCGACCGATCCACGCAGGACTCCCCGGTCTTGGGGATAGGTCAGTGACACTGACATTTCGACTTGCTTTTGGTGCGACGCAATGCAATATTGCTGCAGCGCGGCAATGTGCTTCGCACA
>Ga0180215_1004520_pt1 | contig 12308 bp, 6 predicted proteins | sample eDN3rd37CBELigBY_FD_128871 | JGI IMG/M metagenome (GOLD analysis project Ga0180215, IMG submission 128871) | Enriched backyard soil microbial communities from Emeryville, California, USA - eDNA 3rd pass 37_C BE-Lig BY (version 2) (version 2) | ecosystem: Environmental > Terrestrial > Soil >...
GCGGAGCAGGGGATCCTCGAGAAGTACGGCTGCCAGCTCATCGGCGCCTCCCTCGACGCGATCCAGAAGGCGGAGGACCGCGAGCTCTTCGGCGAGGCGATGGCGCGCATCGGCCTCGAGGTGCCGAAGAACGGTGTGGCCCACTCCCTGGAGGAGGCCCGCGAGATCGCGGAGCGCACCGGCTTCCCCGCCATCCTCCGCCCCTCCTTCACCATGGGCGGCACCGGCGGCTCCATCGCCTACAACAAGCTCGAGTTCGAAGAGCGGGTGAAGTGGGCGCTCGACGCCTCGCCGGTCCGCAGCGTCCTCATCGACGAGAGCGTGCTCGGCTGGAAGGAGTACGAGCTCGAGGTGATGCGCGATCGCAACGACAACGTGGTGATCGTCTGCTCCATCGAGAACTTCGACCCGATGGGCGTCCACACCGGCGACTCGATCACGGTGGCCCCCGCCCAGACGCTCACCGACAAGGAGTACCAGCGGCTCCGCGACGCGGCGGTGAAGATCATCCGCGAGATCGGCGTCGACACCGGCGGCTGCAACATCCAGTTCGGCGTCAACCCGGTGGATGGCCGCGTGGTGGTGATCGAGATGAACCCGCGCGTCTCCCGCTCCAGCGCGCTCGCCTCGAAGGCCACCGGCTACCCCATCGCCAAGATCGCCGCGCGGCTGGCGGTGGGCTACACCCTCGACGAGATCGCCAACGACATCACCCGCGAGACGAAGGCGGCCTTCGAGCCGTCGATCGACTACGTGGTGACCAAGGTGCCGCGCTTCGCCTTCGAGAAGTTCCCGCAGGCGGACCAGCAGCTCACCACCCAGATGAAGTCGGTGGGCGAGGCGATGGCCATCGGCCGCACCTTCCGCGAGTCGTTCCAGAAGGCGCTGCGCAGCCTCGAGACCGGCTCCCACGGCTTCGAGTCGCCGCTCGGCAAGCGGCCGGGCGCCGCCTACACCGACGAGGAGGTGGAGGCGATCCGCGACGCCATCCGCAAGCCGACCAACAGCCGCCTCTACTGGGTGGCGGAGGGCTTCCGCGCCGGCCTCACCGTCGAGGACGTCCACTCCATCTCGAAGATCGACCCCTGGTTCCTCCGGGAGCTCGCCGCCATCGTGGAGGAGGAGGGGATCGTCGCCGCCGAGGGGCTGGGCGACGCGGACCGCCTCCGCGAGCTGAAGGGGATGGGCTTCTCCGACAAGCGGCTCGCCTGGCTCACCGGCGCGACCGAGGCGCAGGTCCGCGCCCGCCGCCACGAGCTCGGCGTCCACCCCGTCTACAAGCGGGTGGACACCTGCGCCGCGGAGTTCGAGGCCCACACGCCCTACCTCTACTCGTCCTACGAGCAGGAGTGCGAGGCGCGGCCCACCGACAAGAAGAAGGTGATGATCCTCGGCGGCGGACCCAACCGCATCGGCCAGGGGATCGAGTTCGACTACTGCTGCGTCCACGCCTGCTTCGCCCTCAAGGAGGCCGGGTTCGAGACCATCATGGTCAACTGCAACCCGGAGACGGTCTCCACCGACTACGAGACCGCCGACCGCCTCTACTTCGAGCCGCTCACCCTCGAAGACGTGCTGGAGATCGCCCGGATCGAGAAGCCGCTGGGCGCCATCGTCCAGTTCGGCGGCCAGACGCCCCTCAAGCTGGCGGTGGCCCTCGAGCAGGCGGGGGTGAAGATCCTCGGCACCTCGCCCGACGCCATCGACCGCGCCGAGGACCGCGAGCGCTTCGCCGAGGTGGTGGAGAAGCTGAAGCTCCTCCAGCCCGCCAACGGGATCGGCCGCTCCGCCGAGGAGGCGATCCGCGTCGCCAGCCAGATCGGCTATCCCGTCATGGTCCGGCCCAGCTACGTGCTCGGCGGCCGCGCCATGGAGATCTGCCACGACGAGAGCCAGCTCCGCGCCTACCTCGAGCACGCCGTGCAGGCGTCCGAGGAGAAGCCGGTGCTGATCGACCGCTACCTCCGCGACGCCATGGAGGTGGACATCGACGTGGTCCGCGACGGCAAGCGCGTGGTGATCGGCGGCGTGATGGAGCACATCGAGGAGGCGGGCGTCCACTCCGGCGACTCCGCCTGCGTCCTGCCGCCGCACTCGCTCCCCGCCCACGTGGTGGCGAAGATCGAGCGCCAGGCGATCGCCATGGCGGAGGAGCTGGGCGTCGTCGGGCTGATGAACACCCAGTTCGCGGTGCAGGGCGACGACGTCTACGTCCTCGAGGTCAACCCGCGCGCCTCGCGCACGGTGCCCTTCGTCGCCAAGGCGACCGGCGTGCCCCTCGCCAAGCTGGCGGCGCTGGCGCAGGTGGGGATCCCGCTCCCCGCGGACCTGCCCGACCGGCCGGTGATGAAGCACTCGGCGGTGAAGGAGGCGGTCTTCCCCTTCATCAAGTTCCAGGGGGTCGATCCGGTCCTCGGACCGGAGATGAAGTCCACCGGCGAGGTGATGGGCATCGACACCGACTTCGCCCGCGCCTTCTGGAAGAGCCAGGTGGCGGCGGGCAACGCCCTCCCCACCGGCGGCCGCTGCTTCGTCTCGGTGCGCAACGAGGACAAGCCCGCCGCCGCCGCGCTGGCGCGCCGCCTCGCCGCGCTCGGCTTCGACCTGATCGCCACCCAGGGCACCGCCACCTTCCTGCGCGAGCAGGGGATCGAGACCGACCTGGTGCTCAAGATCGCGGAGGGGCGGCCGCACGTCCTCGACAAGATCATCGACGGCGACATCCACTTCGTGATCAACACCACCGCGGGCAAGAAGGAGCTGGCGGACAGCTACCCGATCCGCCGCGAGACCCTCAACCGCGGCATTCCGTACTACACCACCATCGCCGGCGCCCGCGCCGCGGTGGAGGCGCTGGAGACGCTGCAGGAGGCGGAGCTCGGCGTGCGGCCGCTGCAGGACTTCCACCCCAGCTACCGCACCTGATCGCGCGCGGGCGCCGGCGAAGGAGCGCGCTCCCCCGCGGGCGCGCTCATTTCTTTTTTGGCTCGTCCTCGCGGTTGCGCTTGCGCAGCTCCTCCGAGTCGATCATCTCGCCGTCGCGCACGTCGTAGGGGGTGGGCGGCAGGTGGGGCTCCTGCACCTCGAAGCCCGACTCGGGAATGGGCGGCAGCCGCAGGAAGTCCTCGCGCCAGATGCGCAGGAAGGCGCCCACCAGCGCGGTGATCAACGGCCCGATCAGCGCGCCCACCGGTCCGAAGGCATAGAGCCCGCCGAAGACGGTGACGAAGACCACCGCGGGCGGCAGGCGCAGCGCGTCTCGGGTGAAGAAGGGTTTGACCACGTTGTCGACGCTGCCGAGGACGAGGAAGCCGTAGAGGAAGAGGAAGATCCCGGCGACGATCCTGCCGGTGACGGCGAGCCACACCGCCAGCGGCACCCAGACCAGCCCGCTGCCGAGGACCGGCACCAGCGAGAAGACGAAGGAGAAGAAGGCCATCAGCGCGGCGAGGAGCAGCGCGTAGGGGATGCGGAGGATCCAGAAGGCGCCGAAGCCCAGGATGCCCTGGATCCCCGCGGTCAGCAGGCTCGCCAGCATGATGGTCCGCACGCCGGCGCGCACGGTCCGGAAGAGGTCCGCGGTGTAGCGTGGCTCCATCGGGATGGTCTCGATGAGGCGGCGGACGAGGAAGGGCCCCGAGGAGAAGAACCAGACCAGGGCGACGATCAGGACGAGCCCGTCGGTGACGAGGAGGCCGAGGAAGCTGGGCAGGCCCGCGACGAAGCCGCCCAGCCAGCTGGCGAGGCCGCCGAGGAGCTGGCGGAGCTGGGCGCCCAGGCCGAGGTCGAGGACCCTGGCGTAGGCGAGCCGGACGGGGCGGGGCGCCTCGTTCTGCAGCCACTGGGCGAGCCCGCCCTCGCCCAGGGTGCTGGCGATCTCGCTGATGGCGGGCACCGCCTCGACGATTACCCGGATGAGCACCAGCGTGATCGGGGCGAGGACGAGGAGCACCGCCCCCACGGCGCAGATCCACGCGGCGAGGTTGCGGCGGCCGCCGAGGAGGCGGGCGAGCCGTTCCTGCACGGGGATGAGCAGCACCGCGATGGTGCCGGCGATGGTGAGGGTGACGATGAAGGGCTTGAGCACCCAGACGAGGAGCGCCAGGGCCAGCACGAAGCCGACGAGGAAGGTGGCGTTGGACCAGCGGGCGCGCTTCTCTCGGTGCATCGCCGGGGGAAGATGCGCACGCCCGCCCGGTCGCGAGCCCCCGGGCCCTCGGGGCGGACGTGGGCTCCCTTTTCGCCCTCCCGGGGAACGTTGACACCCCCGGATCCGTTGTGCGAGGGTGCGGGAATCCAGCGGCCGACCCGGGTATCCCCGGAGCCGGCCGCTTCCTTTTTCAGGGACTCGACGTGCCTGGCGCACCGGGGGCTCTCTTCCGGGGGGCAGGCCGCAGGAGCAGGAAGAAGACGATGTCCGACAAGATCCCGATGACCGCCTCCGGCAAGGCCAGGCTCACCGAGGAGCTGAAGAAGCTGAAGACGGTGGAGCGCCCGAAGATCGTGCGCGAGATCGAGGAGGCGCGGGCGCATGGCGACCTCTCCGAGAACGCCGAGTACAAGTACGCCAAGGAGAAGCAGAGCCACATCGAGGGGCGGATCCAGCAGGTCGAGGACTGGCTGGCCCGCGCCGAGGTGATCGACGTCTCCAAGCTCTCCGGCGAGAAGGTCCTCTTCGGCGCCACGGTCACCCTCGAGGACGTCGAGGCGGGCAAGCAGGTCCGCTACCGGATCGTCGGCGAGTTCGAGGCCGACCTGAAGAAGGGGCTCATCTCCGTCACCAGCCCGATCGCCCGCTCCCTCATCGGCAAGTCGGTGGGCGACGAGGTGGTGGTCCAGGCCCCGGGCGGCGCCCGGGCGTACGAGATCCTCGACGTGGAGTTCATCGAGGACGTGGACGCCACCGCGCTGGCGGAGGGCGCCTGACCCTCCGGCGCGGGCAGCGCGTCTTTTCCACGGGGCGCCGGGTCGGCTCTTCTTGCCGGCAGGCGCCCCGTTCTGCTTGATGGCACCCGTGGCAGCGCCCTTCCACGAGCTCTTCTTTCCCCTGCGCTTCGCGGTGCGCGACGGCTTCGCCGGCGCGGCGAACCTGCGCGACCTGGGGAAGCTGGTGGCGCACCACCTGCCCAGGGCGGAGGCGGCGGGGGTGGATCCCGAGGCGCTGGACGCGCTGGTCCGTGCCGCCGCGGCCTTCGACGCGGCGCCGCCCGCCGGGCGCGAGGCGGCGGTGCGCGGCGTGCTGGCGACGCTGGGGCGGATCACCGCGCTGCCGCCGGACCTGGCTGCGGTGGCGCGGCAGGGCGCGCGGCCGCCGTCCCCTGCGCGCGTGGAAGTGGTGGAGCCGTTCGCCGCGGACCTGCCCGAGGCGTGGCGGCCGTTCGCCACCGGGGCGGGGGGCCAGGGCGACGGCGGGATGCCGCAGGGGCAGGGGGCGCCACGTGCCGCCAGCACCGGCGCGGCCGGCGCCCGGATGGTGCAGGCAGGGGGCGCGCCGCGGGAGGGCGGCGTCCGGAAGCCCGATGCGCGGCACGACTCCCCTGCGCCTCGGGACGCGCGTCCCGCCGCTGCAGCGCCGGAGCGCCGCGAGACCGCGGCGGGTTCCTCCGATCGCTTCCGCCTCGAGCCGCCCACGCCGCCCACGCCGCGGAGGAAGGCCGCCGCCCCCCAGCGCAAGGCGCCCGTCCGCCGCGCCGCCCCCGCGCCGAAGGAGGAGCCGGAGTCGAGCGCCCCCGCGCGGATCACGCTCCCCGCCTACGCCCGCGGCAGGTTCGATCAGCCGCTCGCCGACTTCCCCGGCGTGGGGCCCCGCACCGCGCAGCTCCTCGCGAAGAAGGGGATCGCCTCCGTCGGCCACGTCCTCTTCTCGCTCCCCCGCGGCTACCAGGATCGCCGCGGCCTCGCCACCATCCGCGAGCTGGTCCCCGGCCAGAAGGGGCTCACCCTGGGCGAGGTGGTGGAGGCGACCGAGGTCTTCAATCCGCGGCAGCGCCGCAAGATGCTCCGCGTCGTCCTCAAGGACGAGACCGGGCGCCTCACGCTCACCTTCTTCCACTACTGGCCGTCGATGCGGAAGCGCTTCGAGATGGGCAGGCGCTTCTTCGTCTGGGGCGAGGTGAAGCTCTTCGGCGGCTTCAAGCAGATCGTCCACCCCGAGCTGGAGGAGCTGGACGACGAGGGCGCCGAGTCGGCCTCCCTCAACATGAACCGCGTGGTGCCCGCCTACCGCGGCATGGACGAGGTGGGGCAGGGGCGCTACCGCGCGCTGGTGCGCCGCGTCCTCGCCAGCCGCCTCGGCGAGGTGCCGGAGATCCTTCCCGGCGCGCTGCGGGAGAAGCGCAACCTGGTGCACGTGCAGGAGGCGCTCGCCTCCGTCCACTTCCCCGGCCCGGAGGCGGACGCGGCGGCGCTCTCCGCCGGCGCCTCGCCCGGCCACAGGCGGCTCGCCTACGAGGAGCTCCTCCTCGTCTCCATCGGCCTCGCCTTGAAGGCGCGGGGCGTCCAGGTGGAGCCGGGCCACCGCTTCGACACCTCGCCCGAGCGGATCGAGAAGGCGCTCGCGCTCCTGCCCTTCACCCCCACCGGCGCCCAGCGCCGCGCCATCGAGGCGATCGCCGCCGACATGGCGCAGCCCGCGCCGATGAACCGGCTCATCCAGGGCGACGTGGGCTCGGGCAAGACCGCGGTGGCGCTGGTGGCCTGCCTCCTCGCCGTCTTCGACGGGCGCCAGGCGGCGCTGATGGCGCCCACCGAGATCCTCGCCGAGCAGCACCACCGCAACTTCACCCGGCTCCTCGAGGGGACCGGGATCGAGGTGGCGCTCCTCGCCGCGGGGCGCGGGGCGAAGGCGCTCGCCGCGGGGCGCGAGGCGGTCGCCTCCGGGCGCGCCCGGATCGCCGTGGGCACCCACGCGCTCATCGCGGAGGGATCGCTCTTCTCCGAGCTGGGGCTGGTGGTGATCGACGAGCAGCACCGCTTCGGCGTGGAGCAGCGGGCGGAGCTGATCGCCAAGGGACGCAGGCCCGACGTGCTGGTCATGACCGCGACCCCCATCCCGCGCACGCTGGCCCTCGTCCTCCACGGCGAGATGACCCAGACGGTGATCGACGAGCTGCCGCCGGGGCGCACGCCGGTCAAGACCCGGGTGGTCGCCGCGAGGAGCCGCGAGAAGATCTACGAGCTCCTCGACGCCCAGCTCGCGGAGGGCAGGCAGGCCTACGTGGTCTATCCGCTCATCGAGGAGAGCGAGCGGAGCGATCTCGAGGACGCCACCCGCGGCCTGCGCACGCTCCAGGAGCGCTTCCCCGGCAGGCGGCTCGGCCTGCTCCACGGCAGGATGAAGGCGGAGGAGCGCGACGAGGTGATGGCGCGCTTCCGCGCCCACGAGATCGATCTTCTCGTCGCCACCACCGTGGTCGAGGTGGGCGTGGACGTGCCCAACGCCAGCGTGATGGTGATCGAGCACGCGGAGCGCTTCGGCCTCAGCCAGCTCCACCAGCTGCGCGGCCGGGTGGGGCGCGGCGCGGCGAAGAGCTACTGCTTCCTCGTCGATCACGCGGGGCGCGAGGGCAGGGCGCGGGAGCGGCTCGCGATCATGGAGCAGACCACCGACGGCTTCCGCATCGCCCAGGCGGATCTGGAGATCCGTGGCCCCGGCGAGTTCCTCGGCACGAGGCAGGCGGGGCTGCCGGAGCTCCAGTTCGCCGACCTCTCCCGCGACGCGCGCCTGCTGGAGGAGGCGCGCGAGGATGCCTTCGAGCTGGTGCGGAGCGATCCCACGCTGGCCCGCCACCCGGAGCTGGAGGCGGAGGTCTTCGAGCGCTTCGCGGAGCGGATGAGCCTCGCCCGCGTGGGCTGATCCCGAAAAGGCCGCGGCGCCGGCAACTCGAGGTCGCCGGCGCCGGGTGGGGTGGGTGCGGAGACGGGCGTCGGTGGGATTCGCCGGCGCTCCTTCGTCCCGCCCTCGTGGGCGACGCGCCGTCCAGCGGCAGCCTGCCGCCTCGTCGTCGTATCGGACGCGGGTGCCGACGTGCCGGCCTCCGTGTGTCTTCCTTCTCGCACGACGACGCCGTTGCAGGGAGTGCGGAAATCCGCACCTGCGGTTCGAAGCGGCGAACCGCGACTAGAACGAGGAGCCCGGCTCCTGCAGGAACGCCTCCTCCGCTTCCGTGCTCTCCCGCCCGAGGATCTCGTTGCGGTGGGGGAAGCGGCCGAAGCGGTCGATGATCCGCTTGTGGGCGACCGCGTAATCGTGGAACTCCTTGAACGTCTGCCGCGCGTGGTCGGGCGCGTCCGCGAGCAGCGTCGCGTAGCGGCGGACCGCCTCCGCCTGCGCGTCGCGATCCTCCGCGTGCTCCAGCGGCAGGTAGAAGAAGGCGCGCTCGATGGGGCGGAGCTTCAGGTCGTCGCCCCGCGCCAGCCCTTCGCGCACCAGCTCCAGGGCGAGCCCGTCGTGGGCGAAGGCGGCGGGGGTGCCGCGGTGGATGTTGCGCGGCATCTGGTCGAGGAGGAGGACCAGCGCGAGGCGCCCGCGGGGCGTTTCGGCCCAGTCGCGGAGGAGCCCCGCCGCGGCGCGCTCCATGTCGTAGAGGAAGAGGCGGCGCAGCTCGGCGTCGGTGCGATCGTCCTTGCCGAACCAGTACTGCATCCGCTCTTCGGGGACGGTCCAGCCGTCGTCGGACACGTCGGCGAACCAGTGGCGGAGGATCTCCTCGCTGCGCTCCATGGCGGACTCCCGGGACGAAGGGCTCATGGGCGGAGGCTAGGGAGCGGCGGGCGGCCAGGCAAGCGCACCGCCACGCTCGACGCGATTGACCCGAAGGGGAGCGTCGCCGTACGGTCGGAGCCGCCGCACGGGCGGCAGCACCGCAGGTCGAGCCGGGGTTCCTTCGCGAGATGAGCCAGCAGCCGCAGATCGTCTGCCAGGTCTGTTTCACCCAGCAGGACAACGCCTGGGATTGCGTCGTATGTGGCAGCGCCCTCCACGACAAGCCGCGCCACTGGGCGGTGCCGGTGGAGCAGGTGGAGGGGCTGGAGCTGACCGCGCTCCCCGACGCGGGGAACGTGATGATGGAGCGGCTCCCCGGCCTCGAGACCAACAGCGCCGACGACGGTGTGGAGCCGCTGCCGGAGGTGCTCGAGGGACTGGAGCTCACCTCGTACGAGACGCCCGCGGTGGCGACGGCGCAGCTCCCCGACTTCGAGCCCACCGCCCTGGACGCGCCCGCCGCACCGGTGCGCCCCGGCGCCACCGCCTGCCGCTATTGCGGCACCCCGTGGTACCCGGGCGGCAGCATCTTCTGCGCGCGCTGCGGGATGCGGGTGGGATCGGCGCCGCGCGCCGCGCGCGAGGAGGAGCGCGAAGGGCGCGCCGCCTGCCAGAGCTGCGGCCTGCCCGATCAGCCGGTGGGCGGCGCCTGCCGCGGCTGCCAGCAGAAGGTGATCGCCGCTTGACCGGCGCGCGGCCGCCAGCCTACTGACGCACCATGGCGAAACGCGGCCTGTTTATCGTCCTCGAGGGCCTCGACGGCGCGGGCACCACCAGCCAGGCGCAGGAACTGGCGCGGCGGATCCGCGCGACGGGCGCGCGCGCCCATTTCACCGCCGAGCCCTCGAGCGGGCCGATCGGATCGCAGATCCGGATGATGCTCGCGGGCCGGCTGGTGGGCTACCGCGGCGGCGAATGGGACAGGCGCTCGCTGGCGCTGCTCTTCGCTGCGGACAGACTCGATCACCTCGCGGCGGACATCGAGCCCAGGCTGGAGCAGGGGGTGCACGTGATCTGCGATCGCTACGTGCTCTCCTCCCTCGCCTACCAGTCCCTCGACTGCCCCGCGCCGTGGGTGGCGGAGATCAACCGGTACGCCCCGCCGCCGGACGTCACCTACTTCCTGCGGGTGCGGGCGACGGTGGCGCTCAAGCGGCGGCAGGCGGCGACGCCGGGCCGCGGCGATCTCTTCGAGACGCTGCCGCTGCAGAAGCGGATCGAGCGCAACTACGAGCGCGACGTGGCCGCCTTCGGGCGCAGGCATCGGGTGCGCGTGATCGACGGCGAGCAGCCGATCGACGTCGTCTCCGAGGAGCTGTGGCGCGACGTGGAGCGGCGGCTGCGCCGCAGGCGGTGACGGGGGACGGGCCGCCGGGGGATGGCGGCCCCGCAAACGCACCGGCCCGCCGACGCCGGGAGGAGGTGGCGCCGGCGGGCCGAGCCGCCGCTACGGCTGGGCCGCAGCGATTCCCTGGATCATCCGGAGCGCGTCGTTGCCGCCGTCGACCACGTACAGGTTGCCGCCGTGCACCGCCAGCTCGCCCGGGTAGTAGAGGTTGGCGGCGGTGGCGGGGCCGCCCTCGCCGCTGCTGCCCTGGATGCCGGTTCCCGCGACCCGCGTCACGGTGCGGGTCACCGCGTCGATGCGCCGGACCGTGTGGCGGCTCCATTCGCTGACGAAGACGTTGTCCGCGCCGTCGATGGCGAGCAGGAACGACGAGCTGAAGCCGAACTCGGTGGCCGCCGTGCCGTCGGCGGTGGGGCCGGAGTTCCTGCCGGCGAAGTGGTGGAGGCTCCCGTCGGGATCGACGCGGGCGATGCCGTAGCGGCTGCCGGCGCCGAAGGTGGTCCCGCAGATCGAGCCGCCGACGTAGGCGCGCCCCTGGGAGTCGAAGACGGGCATGCAGGCGTCGCGGGCGGTGCCGCAGTCGTAGAGCGCGACGGGCAGGGTGCCGCACGAGGTGCCGAGCTCGAGCCAGATGTCGATGATCCCGGTATCGGGGTCGACCTTCCAGATCCTGTCGCGGTCGACGATGTAGACCGTGCCGTCGGGACCGACGGAGATCTTCTGCGGCTCGAAGAGGCTGGCGGCGGTGGCGGGGCCGCCGGCGCCGCGGCCGGGGGAGGGCGCCGAGCCGCCGCCGGCGAAGGGGGCGATGATGCCGCTGGCCAGGTCGATCACCCGCACCCGCCGCTCGTACTCCTCGAGGAGGTAGAGCCTGCCGCGCGTCTCGTCGAGGGCGAGGCTCGCGACGATCCCGAGCCTGGCGTCGGTGGCGGGGCCGCCGTTCCCGGCGTCGCCCCCGACGACGCTGCTGCCGGCGAAGTGGGTGATCCAGCCGTCGGGCGAGAGGCGGCCGATCACGTTGTAGACGTCGAAGTAGATCGTGCCGTCGCTGGCCACCGCGATCGAGGAGGAGATGCTCGTCCGGGACTCGGGGCCGTAGCCCGAATAGAGGACGGAGAAGTTGCTGGTGTCGAACTGCTCGTTGATCACGGTGAGGAGCGTGCCCGCGGGGGGCGCGACCGCGGAGTAGGGCACCTGCACCGGCGGGGCGTGCGGGGTCTCCACCGTGAGCTCGAAGGAGCCCGTCTGCCTGGCGAGGCGCACGTCGAGGGTCACGGTGCCGTCCGCCCCGGTGGTGGCGTTGGCGGGGGTGACGCGGATCCCGGCGGGCCCGGTGATGGTCACCGGCGCGCCCGCCACCGGCTGCTGGTTGACGTCGAGCACCTTGACGGTGAGCGGCGGCAGCGAGCGCAGCGGCCAGGCGGAGCGGAAGGCGGCCCAGGGGATCTGGATCGTCCGCTCGATCGCGCAGGCGCCGCCGCGGCAGGTGCCGAGGCTGCAGGGCGTGCCGTCCTCCACCGCGGTGGCGGTGGCGACGCAGACGGGGGCGCCGGTGTCGCAGGCGATCGCGCCCTCGCGGCATTCGTCGTCCGGCGCGCAGGCGGCGCCCGCGGCGCAGGCGACGCACGCGCCGTCGTTGCAGACCTGGTCGGTGCCGCAGGCGGTGCCGTTGGGCAGGGGCTCCGAGGCGGTGCAGACCGGGGTGCCGGTGCCGCAGGCGATGGTGCCGGTCCAGCAGGCGTCGTCGGGGGTGCAGGCGGTGCCCGCCGCGCAGGCGACGCAGGCGCCGTCGTTGCAGACCTGGTCGGTGCCGCAGGCGGTGCCGTTGGCGAGGGGCATCGCCGGGGTGCAGACCGGGGTGCCGGTGTCGCAGGCGAGGGTGCCGGTCCAGCAGGCGTCGTCCGGGGTGCAGGCGGTGCCCGCGGCGCAGGGGACGCAGGCGCCGTCGCTGCAGACCTGGTCGTCGCCGCAGAGGGAGCCGTCCGCGCGGGGCTCCACCGGCGTGCAGACGGGGGTGTCATCGTCGCAGGTGATCGTGCCGGTCCAGCAGGCGTCGTCCGGCGTGCAGGGGGCGCCGGCGACGCAGGGAGGGCCGCCTTCGGAGCCGCCGCCGCCCGAGCCGCCGTCGCCGCCCGAGCCGCCGTCGCCGCCCGAGCCGCCGTCGCCGCCCGAGCCGCCGTCGCCGCCCGAGCCGCC
>Ga0180215_1004522_pt1 | contig 12305 bp, 7 predicted proteins | sample eDN3rd37CBELigBY_FD_128871 | JGI IMG/M metagenome (GOLD analysis project Ga0180215, IMG submission 128871) | Enriched backyard soil microbial communities from Emeryville, California, USA - eDNA 3rd pass 37_C BE-Lig BY (version 2) (version 2) | ecosystem: Environmental > Terrestrial > Soil >...
AGGCCGGAAGCTTTCAGCTGCAGCGTCGAGCCCGCCAGCACGCGCTCCATATTCGGCGTCACCGCAAGCTGCGAAGCCGTTCCCAGCTCCGAAGCGGTATTCACGAGAAGCAAGCCGTTGCCTGTCCTGCGCTCAAAGCCGTCAGAACCCGAGTTTAGCATTTGCGCCTTATTCGAGCCAGGCAGCTTGGCGATAAAGGTCGAGGAGCCCCCGCCGTCGAGGTTCATCGCTTCGACAACGCCCATCTCCACGAGAAGCTGCGCGACCTGATATGTCTCGAGTCCTTCACTAAAGCCCGGCTGTCTGCCGTCTACCTCGAACATAACGATTGAACCGTCGGCCTTCGTACCGATCGCAGTACGCGGATGAACGCCGGCAGGCGTTACATTCGTCTGGGCGACGCCGTCCTTGACGAGCGGCCCTTGGCCGCCGATCGCAACGACAGCGTCCTGCCATTCCCCATCGAGCTGGAAGGATGCGCTGATCTCATCGCCTACAGACAAGCCGTCTATGATCGGCCGTGCCGAACCGGAGGCCGACAGCACGACAAAGCCTTCGTTCAACGGAGCGCTCCCCTTATCCGGACGAAGCTCGGTTACGCGAAGCTTCATCGTCGAGCCGCTCTTTACCTCGCCCTCCAGCACCTCCAGTACCGCTTCCGCGCCTTGGGAGGAAGTGTTCGTTGCTGCCGCATAGTCCGTCGTATAAAGAACAAGCTGATTGTTCTCACGGTAGCGGTTGATGCTGTTCAGCGTGTAAGTAGAATCCGCCACCGAAACGGTTTTGGTCAAAGTCGGCCTGCCATAAATAGACGTGCCGTCAGCCTTCAAACCGAAAGCGTAGCCGGAGCTAGAGCTGTTCAGTATGCGTCCTTCCCCGACAAACAAGCCGTTAGGAACGCCTGTCGCGTTGCCCGAAATATCATAGAAATCGCCGTTAATGCCCGCAATGACGCGGCTGCCCGCTCCATCGCTATGGGCGGCCATCTCCGTCAGCGCCTGCATGCCGGTCACCTTGCCCGATTTCGTAGCGGCGACCAGCTTTAAATTCGGATTGCTAGGATCGAATTCCACCGTATGCACCTTCTGTACCGCGCCGTCTACGATCATATCTCTCCATGTGTAGGATGCCCCGAAGCCCAGCTCGCTTGATCTTGTATCAAGCAATTGGCCATAAGCTCCGGCTTGCAGCTCCTGACTCGCCCCGTAAGCTGCCCCTATCGGCTGCAGCAGAGATACGAGCATAGCGAGCGCCAGCGCGCTGTATAGTTTTTTATAATGCCTCTTTAACAACTTTATTCCTCCTGTCTATCATCTAATAGATTCAGACTTGAGTCTATTGCTATTTGTTAAGGACAGTGTTATCGCAATATCTTTTTTCTTTTAATCATTTCGCAAGCATGAACTTGCATAAAGGCTCCATTTACGAGACTTAAATAAGTACAGACGAAATATGCCGCTTTCATGAACCGCCCCCTCTGAAATATTATTTTATTATTAATCTATCAACTCGAAATATTAATTCGAATCTTATTTCCAATTATAGGAGCGCATTTTTAGCCGTGTAAATACTTTTTGAAGCGATCGCCTGAAAACAGTTCGAAAGGCTCGAACGCTTCCATATGCCTATAAAAATAGCAAAAACAGCCGGGGGCTTTTAGCCCAGGCTGTTCTATTAACCTGCAATATTTCGACTTATACTAGCAAATGCAAGGCCTACCTCATGCGATGCAGCTTCGTTGCGGATACAACAACCTCCATCAATTTTTGCTGCGCCTCGTCGAGCAGCCCCTCCGGCGCCGCCTGCGGGTTGTCCCGCAGCGCCTGATCCAATCGAGCGGCGGCCGCAGCCAGCTCAGACGCGCCGACGTTAGCGGCTACTCCTTTCAACGTATGCGCCAAAAACTGCGCGTGCTTGGCATTTCCTTCCCGCAGCGCCTGCCTGATGGCAAGAATCGTATCGACCTGCTCCTCTACAAATTTTTGCAGCACCTGCAGCAGCAGATCTTTATTGTTGTTCAGCCTCAGCAGCGCTTCCTGCAGCTGAATACCCGGCATCGAAGGCGGCAATTCGGCAGCAGCCGCAGCCTGCAGCGATCCTTTCCCTCTAGCGTGCTGAATAATGCGCTGCAGCACGCTGAACAGCTGGATCGGCTCGAAAGGTTTTGTAATATAGGCGTTCATGCCGGAGCCGAGCACCTGCTCCTCCGTTCCTTTCATCGCATCCGCAGTCATAGCAATAATCGGAATATCCGCCCCGTTCTCCATTACGCGGATGCGGCGGGTCGCCTCGAAGCCGTCCATAACCGGCATCTGCAAATCCATTAAGATGGCATCGTAGCGCTTGCCCGCGACCTTCATCAGCGCTTCTGCCCCATTGCCGCATACATCGATTTCCACGCCAATCTCCTTCATAATTTCGCGAGCGACAAGCTGATTAATATCGTTGTCCTCAACGAGTAATATTTTGGCATGGCGCAGCGCGGTAAACTTCTCGGCCTGGCCTTGGTTTTGCGTTAAGCTTTGGCTTGCGATTTGCGTGCGGAACAAAGAAATGATTTCATTGAACAGCTCCGATTGGCTGATCGGGAAATATAGAATTTTGTCAAACACGGGAGAATAGGCGACATCATGCAGCTTCATCTCATGGTAAGGCGTTACCATTGCAAGAATTGGCGCAGGGTCGTTATATGCTTTTTTAATCTCCTCTGCGAGCAGCACCGCATCCACACTGTTCAAATGCTGATCGATAATAACGAGATCGTAGCGCGCATTATCGAAGCTTTTTTTGATTTCATTATGGTCTGAGCCCGCTACATTAACGATAAACTGGAACTGCTCCAGCTGATTCCTTAAAATAATTTGAATTTCCGGGTTGTCGCAAATAAGCAGCACGCGCAAGAACTTCATGTCGAAATGCTTGTCCACCTGGAACAGCACCTCCGTGCTGTAGGCCAGACGAGCGGTAAAATAAAAGCGGCTGCCTCTGCCGATCTCGCTCTCGACGCCAATCTCTCCGCCCATTAGCTCGACAAGACTTTTGGAAATGACAAGACCGAGTCCCGTTCCTCCATATCTGCGGGTCGTCGACATATCCGCTTGCGTAAATTCGCGGAACAGCATCGCCTGCTGCTCCTCTGTCATGCCGACGCCGGTATCCTGCACGTCAAATTGAAGCGTAACGCCTTCGCTGTCCCGTGCTGCCGTATGAACGGCAATCTTTACCTCTCCGTCATTCGTAAACTTAATCGCGTTATTCGCCAGGTTAAGCAAAATTTGATTAAGCCGGAAAGGATCGCCCTTCATAATTTGCGGCACCTCGTGATGGACGGAGAAATGCAGCTTCAGCCCTTTCTCATAGGCCTTGAAGCTCATCATATTGGAAACGCCGCTCAGCACCTCATACAGATCGAAATCGATCCGTTCAATAATGAGCTTATTGGCCTCAATTTTCGAGAAATCGAGAATATCGCTAATAATGGACAGCAGACTTTTCGCTGCGAAAATCGTTTTATCGACGTATTCCTTCTGCTTATAGGTCAGCTCTGTCTGCTGCAGCAAATAATTGAAGCCGAGAATAGCGTTCATTGGCGTACGGATTTCATGGCTCATATTTGCAATAAATTCGCTTTTTGCCCGGCTTGCGCTGTCAGACAGCGCCTTTGCCTCCGCCAGCAGCTGATTTTTCGTTTCGAGCTCCGTGGCGCGAAGCTCCAGCTTCTGCTGCTCCTCTCTGCGCTTACGCTCCGAAACATCGCGAAATACCATAACGGCGCCGATAATTCCGCCTTCGGCGTTGTATATTGGTGCCGCGCTGTCATCAATCGGAATTTCCGCACCGTCCCTGGAAATTAGCAATGTGCCTGAAGCAAGCTCAATAACGGCGCCGTCTCTTATCGCTTGATCTACTGGAGACTGCGCTGCTTCGCGCGTCGCTTCATCGACAATATGGAAGACATCCCGCAAAGACTTGCCTACTGCCTCCTGAAGGGGCCAGCCTGTCAGCCGCTCCGCGAGCGGGTTCATGAACGTGATGCGGCCGTCGGCATCCGTCGTGAATACCGCGTCGCCGATGCTCTTAAGCGTTGTGAGCAGAAATTCCTCGCTTTTGCGGAGCATCGATTCGGATTGATAGAGCCTCAAATAAGGCTCTTTAACATTGTTTACAAACACGGCGCGGTAAAGAAAGAAGTACGCGATAATTTTGTAAATATGGCCCAGCATATTGGAAAGCTCACTCGCGTTGTAGTAAAGCGTAAACCATACGCCGCTAAGCCCGAGCACCACAACGCCGATAAGCATATTGGAAGTGTGGATCGATTGCGTTTTGCGAAGCCGCATAAGCAATACTGATGCCGTAAAAATATAGAGGCCCAGCATTCCGTACTCCAGCCCGATTTTCAAAGACGTCAAGCCTTGCCCCTCAATAAACATAGGAGGCACGCTCTCTAAATGAAACAATCCAATCCAAACGATGAAAGCGACAATCGCCAAACTGATGCCTATTAATAAATATCGCAGATAAGGTACGAAGAAACGGGGCCTCCATGTCAGCGATACGATGCCAAGCAGCACCAAGCCGCCGAGCAGGCGGGCGGATATGCCAAAAAAGATTTGCTTCGCATTGCTGCTAGGCGTAATGAGGTCAGGCATGCCCGGAAAGGACATCATATGGGTAAAATCAAGCATGCCGATCATGAGGAAGGCACAGGATAGCAAAATAATTTTAAGGTCGCTTCCCTTCCCGTACGAATGCCAGCCAATTCCGAAAATCATAAGCGACATCATAATTGAAAGGGTTTCCAAAATGGCGTGCAGCGTATGATAAGGCAGTACGCTATGTCCGATTAGCGTGTCCGAGGGGTTGATAATGGAGATGATGAGCAGAATAATCGCCAGAACAGCCAGCAAGACGCCCCTCCATCTCGATCTTCGCCTTCCGGCGCGCAGCGCGTCATCCGAGTTATCGTCTGTTACGGCTAAAAAGTAAGACGGGGGAGAATTGGTTTCCCTTTGTTCTGAACGCATATATACACCTCGGCAAATTAATATCGCCATATTGTACCAAAATATGACAAGGTTTGCTGTGAGAAAAGTCACATTTGCCCCTTGTAAAAATGAAAAAACCTCTACCCCCGGCCTTTCGAGGACGATTGGCCGCGTTTAGAGGTTAGATTTATCGCCAAATTGAGTTCGTACTCCCGATATTCCCGAAGACTTCTAGGACTGAACCCGTTCCTTCCACAGCTGCATCGGGTTTTGCACTCCTTCGCCAAGCGGCATTTGCGTGATCGTAATCGACCGCTCTTCCCTTGCCTTCTTCAAATCCTCGTAGATCGCCTTCGATTTGCCCAAGCCGGCTTCTTCCGCTTGTTCAACCGATGCGCAATAATAGATGTTCTCGATTCCTGCAAAATACATAGCCGCCAGGCACATTGCACAGGGCTCTCCGCTTGCATACATCGTATAGCCTGACAAATCGCCCGTCTGCAGCTGCTCCTGCGCGCGCCGAATCGCCAGCAATTCCGCATGCCCGCTTACGTCATGCTTAATATGCAGCTCGTTGACTCCTTCGGATACGACGTTATTATTGTTCACGAGAACGGCACCGAAAGGCTGCCCGCCTTCGCGAACGTTCGCTATTGCCAGCTCCACTGCCCGCTTCATAAATTTGTCCATCCCGATACCTCCATCCCTTGTTAACCGTCATTAGCTTGGCTTCTCAAGCTGTCCTTGATGCGCCTAGCCATAGTGTATCATACTTGCAGGATGAAAAGACGGGCATTGGCGGAAGGAACGGCGCTCAGCCGTTCCCGTAAATGCGATACTCGCCGCTAAGCGCCATAAAGGCGAATAAATAGAGGCAATTGTCGTAATATCTGCGATCCCCTGTCCGAACCGGCGTATTCCACAGCAGGTCGACACAGGCGCGAGCGTGCAGTCCGCGAGCCGCCAGCGACGCCATCGCGTTCGTCGCAATAAGGCCGACGGGATGAAGCGATTTTTCCTCGAAGGGCTCACCGTTAATTTTGTATCTTCTGTAATCGTCCGGGCTTTTGCCGGCAAAGAAGGCTTGAATTCGGTTGGCGAGCTCCTGCTGGCGGCCATCTTTGCCAAACCATTCGCAGTCTAGGCCGATATTAGCCGCTACGCGGTACGAATCGCTGAAGAAGTGGCCGAAGCCCCTCTCATCGTTAGGCGTTCCGTCATAAAAGGCATATTCGGGAGCAAGTCCGGTCACGGGATGACAAGAGATTTGAATATAATCGCGGCTTGCGACAGCCGCCTCCTCCCAAAACCGGCGATCCTCGGCATTGGCCCATAGCGCAAACAACTCGTAGAAATGCGGCAAATGGTAGGAGGGGTCCGAAAACTCCAGCTCAGGCACGAATTTGATAAGCCGGTTGCCGGGATTCCACATCGGGTAGCCGGGCCCGCTCTCGCCTTGGTGCAGGCAAGTATGCAGCAGCTCGCGAGCCTGCTTGCCGTAATCATATGGCTTCTCCCCGTCGCCCCAGCGATGGGAAGCAAAGAAGAGCGCCAGCGCAAAATATTCCTCGCCGTCCGGCGCCGGCCCATTGGCATTCCGGGTGCCGTCCGGCTGGCAGGACCAGGCGAAGTACCCCTTATGCAACCCTTCATGCATATACATATACGAATAAGCCCAGTTCCACAACCGGTCGAATATATCTTTTCTATTATATTGCACAGCCATCATCATCCCGTAGGACATGCCCTCCGATCGCACATCCAGATTGCCGGTATCGAGCAAATACCCCTTATCGCGGCCCATCGGATAATAGATGCGCGACTCTTCGTTTTCCCCGAACAAAGCCTCCCAAATATCCTGCAATCTGGCGGCAATATCCGACTCCGAATAACCGTACTCGGCAAATACGTTTCGATAGCTGCAAGTATAAAAAGCTCCAGTGGCTGCGGCCATTGTTCCGTCCTCCATATCGTTCAATTTGTAGTAGCAAGCGGCGCTATTCCTTCACGCCGTCCAATCCACCAGCTCCTTCAAGCCTTGCCTGAAAAACTCCTCATCATCGACCAGCAGTATGCGATACATGAAAGAACCTCACTCAGTAAAGTCGAAAATCGCCTATCAGAGAAATAGTGGAAATGTAATCGTTTACAGTATAGCTTCTGTCAATAAAAAATGCCATGAAAAAACTTTAGGCGCTAACGCAAATATACCTCCCGCTGCTCGATGAGCGCGGCGAGAGGCCTCTTGAATATAGGATTAGGTTATATAAACGAGCCGGTTTGCTTTCGGATGAAAAGATCGGCGTCCGCGCTAGACAATGGCTTGCTGAAGTAATAGCCTTGCGCCTCCGCGCACAGCTGCCCTTTCAAGAAGCTGGCGTGCTCCTCCGTCTCCACGCCCTCGGCAATGACCGCGACATTCATATTGTTCGCCATGTCGATAATCGTCTTAATAATCGCTTTATTGTTCGGGTTAAGCTGGCGAACGAACGATTGGTCGATCTTCAGCCGGTCGATCGGAAATTGGCTCAAGTAGCTAAGCGAGCTGTAGCCCGTTCCGAAGTCGTCAATACTGATGTTGACGCCGAGCCCCTTGATTTGATTCAACACCCGTATCGTATGGCTCGCGTCATGCGCAATGCTCTCTGTTATTTCAAGCTCCAAATATTGCGGCTGCAGCCTCGTGCTCTCAAGAATATGCTTAATCATGTCAATTAGATCATTTTGCATGAACTGGCGGAGGGAAATGTTGACGGCTATCGTCAGCTGCTCGAAGCCCGCTTCCTGCCATGCCTTTACCTCCCGGCAGGCCGTCCGCATAACCCACTCTCCGATCGGTACGATCAAGCCCGTCTCCTCGGCGATAGGAATAAATTGAGCCGGAGAGATTTGGCCAAGCTCGGGGTGGTTCCAGCGGATCAGCGCCTCCAGTCCAATCATTTTACCCGTTTGCAGATTGATTTTCGGCTGGTAATACAGCTCGAACTGGCTGTTGTCCAGCGCCTTCCGCAGCTCGCTGTCCAGCATCAGCTTGTTGACCGTCAGCTGGTGTAAGCTGGTGGAGAAGAACTGATAATTGTTCTTCCCTCTTTCCTTAGCCAAATACATAGCCGAATCCGCATTTTTCAGCAAGATATCGATGCTGTCCCCGTCCTCAGGGAACATGCTGATGCCGATGCTTGGCGTAATGTATAAGTTCATTTGCTCAACCGTTAACGGCTCTTCCATTCTCTTAATAATTTCCGAGGCGGCAGCCTCGGCCTCGTCGCGCGTCGTACCCTGCAAGAACAGCGTAAATTCGTCCCCGCCTTGGCGCGAAACAAAGTCGCTGTCTCTGAGGCAGCTCTTTAAGCGCTCAGCCACAACCTTCAGCAGCTTGTCGCCTACCGAATGCCCTAACGTATCGTTAACGACCTTAAAGCGGTCCAAATCAATAAACAGGACGGCAACGTTCTCGCCTGCTTCGCCGGCAGCTATAAGCGCCTCCGCCAGCTTGCTGCTGAACAAGGTGCGGTTAGGCAATTGCGTTAAGGAATCATAATGCGCCATATAATGAATCGTCTGCTCCGCTTCTTTTCGCGCCGTAATATCGATCATCGAGCCAACAATCTCCACGATACGGTCTTCTTCTTTAATCGGAGACAGCGTCACATACAGCCACTTGTCCATCAACTCCAGCTCGAACGTTACGATCTGCCCTTCCATCGCAAGCTGAAGCTTAGCTTCCAGAACCCTGGCCGGCTTCTCCGGCATAAGCTCGCCGGGGCTTTTGTTCGCGGCCTGCTCTGTAGTCATTTCAAGCTCTTCGGCGAGCCGTCCTTCGCTTAAACTATATGTAAATTTGTTGTATTCATCCGCGGCGATTTTAAAAATGCAGTTTTGCAGGCTTTTAACCGTTCTGCGAAAATCGCTTTGCAGCGCCTCGGCCAGCGCCGTCTCGGCTCGAATGCGGGCTGTTATGTCGGTACGGATCGATACATACTGGTATGGCTTCCGATTCTCGTCCAAATAAGGAACGATCGTCGTGTTCATCCAATATTCGCTGCCGTCCTTGGCGCGGTTCTTCACCTCGCCCTTCCACACCTCGCCTCTTCTTATCGTTTCCCACATCGTTCGAAAAAACGATTTCGGATGATAGCCCGAATTGATCAGCCGATGCGTTTTGCCGATAAGCTCCTCTTTGCTATATTTTGAAATTTCGCAAAATTTATCGTTTACGGAGGTAATAACGCCTTTGCTGTCCGTAATTGCAATGATTGAAGATTCATCAAGCGCATTTTTAATATCGCTTAAGTCCTTCATCGTCTGCACAAGCGAGCTTTCAACCGATTTACGCTTCGTTATATCGCTGCCTATAGCGATAAACTTGCCCACCTCTCCGTTCTCGTCAAGCAGCGGAATGATCGTCAAATTAAGCCAAAACAAGGAGCCGTCCTTGGCGCGGTTGCAAATCTCGTTCTCCCAAATCCCGCCCGACTGAACCGTTTCCCGCATGTGATGAAAATATGCCGGATCAAGAAGGCCGGACATCAGTACGCTGTAATTTTGGCCGATAACCTCGTCTTCGCTGTACTGAGATATTTTCAAAAAATGCTCGTTCACATGCGTAACATTGCCTCTCAAGTCGGCGAAGCAAATGAGATTAACGTTCTTCAGCGCACCTAGCGCCGACTGAATCTCTTTTAAATCCGTAAACATCGCGCTTCCCCCTCTCACCGGTAAAATTGTATGCTGTCACGCGAGGAAACTATTATTGCAGATGCTTATTGCGATTTTTGTCTAAAATTGGCGACTATTCATTGTCTGAGTTTATTCTACCAGCTAGCGCAAAAAAAAAGAACACTCCGCGAGTGTTCTTTCTTTTCGTATGTATACCCGATATTACATAGGCATTGGCGGTGGCGGCGCGCTTTGTTTTGACTTTTGCGCTGCACTCACCATAATGAGAATCGCAGACAGCAAGTGCATGATCCATCCTAAGAACGGAATCCATGCGATAAGCGAAGTAACGACGCCTAGTACCGAACCGTATATAGGCTCTTTGTTATTGGCAGATAAAATAAGCGTGATGATGTGCAAAATCAGCATTAATCCTAGCGCCACATAAGAGCTTCCCATAACGATAAGCCCGCCAAGCACTGGAATTGCCAGCACAAGCTCCATCGAGCCTGTTACCCATCTTAGTATTCTAGAACTAGTCATCCAATTCCCTCCAATAGTTCATATTTCCCACCCATTGTAACAATTTAGACACATTTTGAACAGCCCTTTTTTTGATAATGTTGGATTATTTACAAAAATATCGAATACCATCGATTTTTATGACGGGTTTGTTCATTATTCGACAGCTTTGCCTATCCGCTCTTGAACATTTCTTTCGTAAACGCAATCCACGCTCGCGCGGCCAATGACAAATAGCCTTCACGCCTCCAAGCCATAACAAGCTCCCATGGAATAACCGGATTAATAAGACGGGCGGCACGCACCTTGTCCTGTCCCAGCGTCCGGCATATCGTATCCGGAAGCATTGCGATCCCAAGACCGGCAGCCGCCATTTCACCGATAAAATCCCACTGCGAGCTTTCGTGCACGATGCGCGGCTCAAAGCCGCTCGAGCGGCATTCGGCAATAATGCGGTCATGCAAGGCGAAGCCGCTTGCGAACAAGATGAAATTTTCATCAGCCAGCTCAGCCAGCTCAATTTGCGACCGATTCGCCAGCCGATGGCCGGGATGCATAATGACGTTCAGCCTCTCTTCCGCCAGCGGAAAATAATCGAAAGCGCCGGAATTAATCGGCCATAGTACGACACCGGCGTCAAGCGTTCCGTCCATAATCCGCTCCTCGATTCGGCTTGCCCCATCTTCAACCATCCGCAGCGCAATTCCGGGATAACGTTCATGAAACTGCTTAATTACACGCGGAAAAAAGGCGGAGCCCGCCATCGGCGGCAGTCCGATTCGAACGCTGCCGCTATTCAAATAGGTAAGATCATTGATCTCAGTAGTCAGCTCGCCGAGAAGCTTCAAAATCGGATCGGCATAGCGTACAATCGCAGCTCCCGCATCAGTCAGCCTTATGTGCTTGCCTTCCCGCACAAAAATTTCCGCGCCGAGCTCGTCCTCCAAATTTCGAACCATTTTACTGATTGTCGGCTGCGTAATATGAAGCGACTCCGCCGCTCTCGTAAAGCTGCCAAGCTGCGCGATCTCCGTAACATATTTTAAATGGCGAATTTCCAATTTCAACCCCTCCCAACTATAGATAAATGGAATGAAAACTATTCTATATATTCATTTTACCTATGAACAAGCACTATGTATACTGAGTAGTATCGATGAAAGGAGACGGGAAAATTGAAATGGAAATCCGCTATTAAGACGATCGCTCAGATCGTGTTTTTTGTCGTTCTGGCCAAAGCGGCCGATTTTGCCGTCGAGCTGCTGCGGCTGCCGGTTCCTGGCAGCATCGTCGGCATCGTTGCGCTGTTTGTATTACTGAAGCTGGGAATCATTAAGCTGGAGTGGATCGAGCTCGGCTCTAAGTGGCTGCTCGCTGAGATGCTCCTGTTTTTCATACCTGCGACTGTCGGCATCGTTAACTACAAAAGCCTCGTTGTTCAGCACGGAATAAGCATTGCGTTTGTCATTCTATGCAGCACGTTTATCGTCATGTTATGCGCGGGCTTGACAGGAGAATGGATGGCCGGCAGGAAAGAACGCGAAGCGCAATGATGACAGCTTCGTTCTGGCTGGCTTGCACCATTGCCATTTATTGGCTGTCTAAAAAAATATACCGCGCATATTCTAAAATTTATCTGACTCCGCTCATTGTAGTTCCGCTTGTTATTATTGCGCTTTTAATCGGCTTTAATGTACCTTACGCATCCTATAACAAAGGCGCCAGCTGGCTGTCCGATCTGGTCGAGCCTGCGACAATCGCGCTGGCGGTCACTTTATATAAGTATTTTGACCAAATGAAAAAAAATGCGATGGCGATTATGGCCGGCGTATGCTTCGGCGCGATGATGGCCATCGTTACTTCCGCCGGATTGTCCCGCTTGTTCGGACTATCGGCTCAAATTACAGACAGTCTTGCGCCCAGATCGGCGACAACGCCTATAGCGGTCTCCATATCGGATCAAATCGGCGGGCTGCCGACGATTACAGCTGTAGCCACGATGATTACCGGCATTATGAGCATGATTATGGGTCCGCTTGTCGTCAAATGGTTTCGTATTCAGAGTCCGCTCGCACGAGGCGTTCTGTTCGGGACAAGCTCTCATTCCTCCGGCGTGAGCAAAGCGTTTGAATACGA